>Ga0193719_10000249_pt1 | contig 19161 bp, 17 predicted proteins | sample U2a2metaG_FD_160103 | JGI IMG/M metagenome (GOLD analysis project Ga0193719, IMG submission 160103) | Soil microbial communities from a riparian zone of the East river system, Colorado, United States - U2a2 | ecosystem: Environmental > Terrestrial > Soil > Riparian zone | place: USA: East... | reverse complement strand
TCGTGCACGTCACGTTTTCAGCGCCGCAGCATGAAAGCTGGCGGCACTTTGTCGATCTTGCCTACTGGAACGTCGAGCTAAGCGACTAACATTGTAGGGCGTTTTTATGAAACGCTACGGCGTCTGACACAGATGCCCTGCAATCTTGTCCCTACCGAGTGATTGGCGATGTTGCGGCGACGCGCCCGCGCATTGGTTCAAATGCTTTCAGAATCGGTCGCGGATAAATTCCGAGGCCGATAATCGCAAGAATTAGCGCGCTCATGGCAAAGCGCGAAAGGGCGCTGACTGGGATCTTGTCCGTCTTCGCCGTGGACTGCCAATACATTGCCCGAACAACTTTTAGGTAATAATAAAACCCGCAGCCCACGGTGATCACACCGACGACGACGAGCGCGATCTGGCCCCGTGCGATCGCGGCGTAGAAGATGAAAAACTTTCCCAGGAATCCCGCTGTGAATGGCACGCCCGCCAGCGAGACCATCCCGATCAACATGGCAAAGGCGAGAAATGGCGAGCGCTTCCCTAATCCATCGAAGTCCGAAATCCTATCGCCAGTTTGTTGCGAGACGATCACGAGCACGGCAAAGCTTAAGAGCGTCATAAGTAAGTAGGCGGCGAGATAAAAACTAACTGCGCCGCCGTCGAAACACGCCACTCCAATGAGCAAATAGCCGGCGTGCGCGATGCTCGAATAGGCTAGCAATCGTTTCAAGTTGCCTTGCGGGAGCGCGGCCAGATTTCCGTAAATCAAGGTCAAGATCGCGATCAGAACGAGCAATCGTTGCATTTGCGGAAGCATGAGAAATGGACGTAGGACGCGCAGCAGCACGACAAAACCTGCCGCTTTCGAGCCGACCGAAAGATAGGCTGTGACTGGTGTGGGAGCGCCTTGGTAAACATCGGGCACCCAGATTTGAAACGGCACGGCTGCAATTTTGAAACCGAGCGCGACGAGAACGAGCACCATACCGAAAAGCGCTGCGCCGTGATCGGTGTCGGAATTCGCCAACGCTTCCGTGATGCGCTGTAGATTTGTCTGGCCAGTCGCTCCGAATATCCACGTGATTCCGTAAACGAGAAATGCCGTCGAGAGAGCGCTTAGCACCAGATACTTCACTCCTGCTTCAAGTGTCGTCGGATTCCGTCGCGTAAAACTCACCAGCACGTAGAACGAAATAGTGACGAGCTCGAGCGACACGAAGATGAAGATGAAGTCGATGGCCGACGCCATGTACATAAGTCCCGCGCACGTGAAAATCGGGAGTGCAAAGAACTCCCCGAGAGTCGAGCGCACCTTTCCAGGTGCAACCGAGCTTTCCACCACCGGCGCGTAATCGATCATCATGATCAACACGAGGATCGTGGTAAGCAGCGCGAACCGCTTAAAGAAGATCGACAACGAATCGGCGGTGTAGAAACTCCAGAATCCGGTTGTTTGATCCGCTGCAAGACTCGGAACGATAAAAAAGCTTACAACGAGCACTGCCGCGAGACCGAGAATTCCAGCGAACGCCAAGAGGCGCTTGTCTATCTCTGGAGCAAACGCTTCAAACATCAGGATCACCATGCCCAGGATCAGCACCGCAATCTCAAGTTCTGGTGCGGTAATCATGTCTATTTGCTCGCGCTGAGATAAGGGCGAAACGCAGGAGCGATGATTCGGACAAACGATTGTGGAAAAAATCCGTAGCAAAGCGCCGCTCCAACAAGCAATGTGACGGGCACGCGCAAGCCGGGTCGAAGATCGACCAGATCTTTCCAACGGGCTGTGAGCGTTCCCATAAAAGTTTTGCGATAAGCGCGCAGCATGTAAACCGCAGAGATCACAACGCCCCAGAGTCCAAGCACGGTTGCGATTTGAAAAAGATGAAAGCGCTCCATTTCCCAGCCATTTTTGAATGCGCCAAAGAAGATCATGACTTCGGCGGCAAAGTTGGCGAAACCAGGAAGGCCGATCGCGGCAAACGCGCCCAGACCAAACGCAAGCCCGGCGAAGGGCATCACTTTGCCGAGACCTCCCAAATCGTCGAGAACCAAAGTGCCGGTGCGTCTGCGTAGCTCACCGGCAATGGCAAACAACAACGCGATCGAAAGGCCGTGGGCGAACATCAAAACCGTAGCACCCGTCACGCCGAGAATGTTCGCACTGGCGATCCCGAGAACGACGTAGCCCATGTGCATGACGCTTGAGTAACCGAGCATCCAGTCGAGCCGCTTCTGCGCGATTGTGACCAGCCCGACGTAAATGATGTTCCCGAGTAACAGCACCACCAACAAATTAGTCCAATGGCGGGCACCATCCGGGAGTAGGGGGATGGCCAAACGCAATAAACCGTAGAGGCCGAATTTTTTTAAGACACCGGCATGCAGCATTGCCGCCGGCGGCGGCGCGGATGCATAAGCTTCCGGGGCCCACGTGTGAAATGGGAAGAGTGAGATGAGAATTCCGAAGCCGATAAGCAGCAACAGATAAATATGGCGCTGCGCATCCGTCGAGATTTGACCCAGGGCGGCAGCGGTCTTCAACGTGCGGATATCAAAGCTACGCGATTCAACTGGAACGCTTTGATAAAGCAGGATCAAACCGATCAGCAGGATGAAGCTTCCAATCGCCAGATAGATCGTGATCTTCCATGCGGCCGCGGTCCGATTCCCGCTGCCCCAGATTCCGATCAATAAAAACGTCGGGATAAGCGCGAGCTCGTGGAATGCATAAAAGAAAAACAAATCGATCGAAGCAAATGCGCCGATCGCGCCACCGGAGATAAGAAGAAGACATGCGTAGAACGCGTTTTCGTACCTGTCGATCCTACCGGTAAACCAAACGGCAGCCATGGTGACGATCGAGGCGAGTAGCACCATGACCATGCTCAAGCCGTCCAGTCCGGTCGTGAAACTCAGATGCCATTCGGGAGACAGGCTCAACGAACTGACATGCTGAAAATCACGCTGCGATCCATGAAAGGAAGCGAGGAGAAGCAATGTGGTCGCGAGCGTTAACACCGATGCGACCAGCGCCGTCTTGCGCGCGGGCGCGCCAGCCATAATCACGATGGCGGCAACAATCGGACAGAAAATGACTAAAAGAAGCATTAGTGGAAAACAGCGAAATAGATGAGAGCAACGATTCCCAAGCCGAACAGGAACAGATATGCCTGCAGATTTCCGCCTTGAACCAGCCGTAGGAGCGCGCCGATCCCCCATGTTCCGCCGCTTGCTCCACCCACCGCACCCGCGTCAATAATCCATCGATCACAGAAGGCGGAGATCCGTGCGAGAAGTTCCTGGGTCCAGTTGATGAGCCAACTGTAAAGTTCGTTGAAATAAAAGAGCCGTCGAAAAAGTTCGATATCGAAAGGCTCACTCGTGCGGTTGCGATAGAGTATAATCGCCAGTCCGCTCCCAAGAACTAAGGAAATGATTGCAAGCGCGGGAACAAAAGGCGCGGCGTTCTTCTCGATTGGGAGCACGAGGAAGTGCCGCGCGAAGAACGCAAACCCGCCCAACGTTGCCAGGAACGCGAGCACGATCAACGGCGCGGTCATCACCACGGGTGATTCGCTGCTCTGGCCGGCGATTTCGCTGCGTGCTTTGCCGAAAAAGACAACTACCAACAAGCGGATGACATAAAAGGCCGTCAGAAACGCCGTGAGTAAACCAACCATGAAGATTGGCATGTTGCGCTCGTAGGCCAGCGCAAGAATCGCGTCCTTACTAAAAAATCCACTGAATGGCGGGCAACCAATCAAGGCCAGCGCGCCGGCACCAAAGGTGAGAAATGTGATTGGAAGTTTTCGCGAAAGGCCGCCCATTCTCCAAATGTTCTGCTCGTGATGAAGCATCACGATGACGGAACCGGCAGCAAGAAAGAGGAGTGCCTTGAAAAATGCGTGAGTAAAAAGGTGGAACATGGCCGCTTCGCTCGAGGCGAGACCCACCGCCATCACCATATAGCCAAGCTGGGAGAGCGTGGAGTAGGCCAGGATGCGCTTGATATCGTTTTGCTGCGTCGCGATCAAGGCGGCGAGCACTGCGGTGATCGTCCCGATCCACGCGATGACCAGAAGTGCAGTCTGCGAAGCTTGAATGATAAATCCGACCCGGACCAACATATAAACGCCAGCTGCGACCATTGTAGCGGCATGAATCAACGCGGAGATCGGCGTTGGGCCCTCCATCGCGTCTGGCAACCAAACATGCAGCGGGAATTGTGCGGATTTTCCAACCGCGCCGCAGAAAATCAAAAGCGCGGCAGTTGTTAGAAACGCCGGATGGTTCGTCAAGGTCGACAATCGCGGTGCGATCTCGGCAAAAACAACCGAACCGGTCGCTGCCCAAACCATCAAAATGCCGAGCATGAAGCCGAAATCGCCGATCCGCGTCGTAATGAATGCTTTCTTCGCGGCATCCGCGGCCGCGTCGCGTTCGAACCAATGGCCGATCAACACATAAGAAGTAAAGCCAACCAATTCCCAAAAAATGAACAGCATCACGAAATTGTTCGAGAGAACGATGCCGAGCATCGCGAACATAAAGAGCGACAGAGCCGCGAAATAGCGCGATTTACCTTCATCGTCCCGCATGTAACCCAGCGAATAAATGTGAATCAGCGATCCGACGCCGGAGACGAGAACGAGCATCGTCTTGCTAAGATTATCCAATACGAGACCAAGCGGGACCTGGAAGACTCCGCTGATGTTGATCCAGGTGAACGCTGGCGCTGAGATATTTGATGAGATGAAGATCAAACAACTACAGCCGAAGCTTCCAAGCACCGCTGCGATAGAAATGAAGCTGCTCAGGGCTTTCGATCGATGCGTGAACAACGTGATCGCGATCGCCGAAACGAGCGGCAGGAGCAACGTGCACCACGGAAGCAAGCTATTCATGTCGTTCTAAAATCTTAGACTCTTGATGTCATCCACATCTGTGGTTTGCCGGGCGCGGTAAAGCGCGACGATGATTGCCAGCCCAACGGCGACTTCAGCTGCCGCGACCGTGATGATAAAAAAAACGAAGACCTGTGTGTTATAATCAGGCAGACCGCTCGATTGAATGTGAAATCTCGAGAAAGCGACCAGTGATAGGTTTGCCGCGTTCAGCATTAGCTCCAGCGACATCAGGATGATGATGAGATTGCGGCGCAACATCACGCCAGCGAAACCAATCGCGAAAAGGATGCCGCTTACGATGAGATAATCGCCGAGCGTCACCATGCTATCGAGGCTCGCGTTTGCTTAAGAGGACCACGCCAATCGTCGCTACGAGAACGAGAACGCCGATGATTTGAAACGGCAGGTTGTAATTTCCGAAAAGCAACAGGCCGACGCTTCGGACATCATCGAATGTCGATCTTGGGAGCGGGGGAAAAGTTTGGTGTGCAGATTTTAAATGGGCAATGACATAAAAAATCTGGAGGAGCAAGGCCAAGGCGACGGCGATTCCGCCGGATAATGCGAGCCAGTTGACCCGGCGCCGTTCCTCGACGCGAAGATCCAAGAGCATGATGATGAACAGAAAAAGGACCATGACCGCACCTGCATAAACCAGGACTTGAATGATGCCGATGAAATAGGCATCGAGGGACATGAAGAGCGCGGCGAGACCGAGAAAAGAAACCACGAGACTCAGTGCGCTTGCTACCGGATTGCGATTGATGACGACAGCGACGCCGAAGATCAGCATCAAGAGCGCGAAGATCCAAAAGAGAAAGGGAGGCATTATCGATCGCGAATGGCGGATTGCGGATTGCGGATTGCAGTGTGACACCACCTGAATCCTGAGCCCTGAAATCTGAATCCTGTTTTCACTTTTTCTCGTTCCATTTCAAAACAACGCCGTGCATGACACCGCCAATTTCGAGCAGTTTTTCTTTGTGATGCACCATGTCGGCGCGGGTGAATCCGGTGATGGCGTAATCTTTGCGGAGATAAATAGCCTGTTCGGGACAGACCTCCTCGCACATGCCGCAGAAGATGCAGCGAATCATGTCGATATCGAATTCTTCAGGATATTTTTCAACCTTGGCGAACCGGTCCTTTGAAGGAATTTCGCCTGGGATAATCTTGATGGCGCGCGGCGGACAAATGAACTCACATAACTGACAAGCAACGCAGCGGACGCGACCGTCCGAATCTCGCACGAGCGCCGGCGCGCCGCGATAATGGTCCGGGAGACTGCTGTCCCATTTTTCTTCGGGATATTGCATCGTGACCTTGGTGCGCCCGAATAGCATGTTCTTGAAATGCTTTAGAGTGATGGCGAGGCCGGCGACGATGGCGGGCAGGTATATTCGTTCGCGCCAGTTCAGCTTCGGGCGTGGAACTGTAACGGTCATAAATCAAAAATTGAGTCGGGAAAACAGGTAAGCAGGAAAACTTAAATGCTGACGGAGACGCAATACCTGCCGAGGCAAGTTATCTTTTCCTGAGTTCTTGTTTTCCTGATTCATTCTTAAGACGGAAGGTATGCGAGGATGATTGCCGCGATAAAAATATTCACGAGCGCGATCTCAAAAAAGAACAGCCAACCGAGCCGCATGAGTTGGTCGTAGCGGAAACGCGGCAGTGTCCAGCGCACCCACATGAACACAAAGATTAAGGCGGCGACCTTGGCAAAGAAGACCGCAATATTGATAAGGCCGAAAATCCAGCCATGCGACCCGTCGGGGATCCCCGGAAAATGCCAGCCGCCAAAAAACAAAGTCACGATCACGGCAGATCCAGTGATCATGGCCGCGTATTCGCCGAGAAAAAACAGCGCGAATTTCATCGAGCTGTATTCGGTATTGTAACCGCCAGCGAGCTCCTGTTCGGCTTCGGGTAAATCAAACGGCAGGCGGTTGGTCTCGGCGAAAATCGCGATCGTGAAAACAATGAATGAAATGATCATGGGGACGGTGAGCACCCATTTCCATGGGTTCGCCCAATCGCCGACGAACGGTGCAATGAGCCAGCCGTGCTCGATCTGATAACGTACGACGCTGGTGAGACGCAGATTGCCGACGAGCAGAAACACCGGAATGACTGCAAGCCCGAGCGACAGCTCGTAAGAGAGCATTTGCGAACTCGAACGGATACCGCCCAGAAACGGATACTTGGAATTGGACGCCCAACCCGCGATAACGATTCCGTAAACGCCGAGCGAGGCGATGGCGAAGACGAACAGGATTCCGACGTTAACATCCGCGATCACCATCGGGACGCCGAGCAGCGTGCTGCCAAAAGGAACAACCGCGATGGTGATGATGGCTGGCATTACCGCCAGACACGGCGCGAGCCAGTAATAAAACGTGTTTGCGGCGCGTGGCGTGAAATCTTCTTTTAGCAACAATTTGAACATGTCGGCAATCGGTTGAAAGAGGCCGATGGGTCCGACCCGATTCGGCCCGAGCCGGTCTTGGATCGCCGCGCTCACTTTCCGCTCGGCATAAACCGCGTAGGAAACCATTGGGAGGATCACGAGAAAAAGAATCCCAAGGATCTTCAGAAGAGAAGTGACGATCAGGAAATAATCCATGTCGATCTTTCAACGTCCTGGCGGTCGTTTAGATTCAGCCGTCTCAATGTCTCCAACGGCGGGATCGACAGGTGGAGGAGGGGATTCATGCGCTTGCATTACTTGGACGCCAAGGTCGCCGATTTTGGTCAGGGTTAGTCCCGCGAGTTGTGAAACGGTTTCAGCCATCTGACGAAAAACATCTTCGATAGAATAGATGCTGTTTTGACCGGAACATGCCTGGATCAAGTCGCGCAAGATTTCCCAATCGTCTCGCGCCTCGCCGGGCCCGCGAGCGGCGCGATTCAATCGTTGCAAACGGCCTTCGCCGTTAATCATCGAGCCCCGTTTTTCCGCGAAGGCAAACGACGGGAGCACGACCGTGGCATATTCCGTCGCATCGTTTGCCAGAATATCCATCACGATAAATGCCGAAAGACCTGAGAGCTGCTTGGCCGAAATTCCCGATCGCATCGGATTTTCACCGAGAGTGATCAGTGCTTTGACCCGTCCGGATTTCACAGCATCAGCGATCGTTGGCAATTTCGCGCCGGGCTCCGAAGTTATGCCGAGTAATCGCGCGCCATTCGTGTTGGGATTGCGATTTCTGCTCAGGAGCATGTCGTCGCCCGGTCCGGTGCGCGGTACGATGTCGATCAACCGAACGTCGAGTGTCTTGGCGAGTTGCAGCGTGAGCCAAAGCTCTTCATTGGTCATCCGGCCAGAAGCGATGATGGCAATTTCCTGCCCCGATAACTCTTTTAGCTGCAGCCCTGCCTCTGCGATTGCCGTCGGCCAGTCAACCGTGCCAAGTTTCTCCCCAGAAACGATCCGCGGTTCGAGCAATCGGCGTTCCGATTGTACGTAATCGAGGTTAAGCCGGCCGTAATCGCACATCCAGCAGGAGTTAACGGCATCGTTCTCGCGCGGCGTTTGTCGATAAATTACATCTTCGCGTGTGCCAATGATCGTGTTGCAACCGGTCGCGCAGCTCGTGCAGATGCTTTTTGTTTCCTTTAAAAACCAGACGCGCATCTTGAACCGAAAATCCGTTGAGGTAAGCGCACCAACGGGACAAATGTCGACAGTATTAAGAGAATAATTATTCTCCAGGCGCTTCCCAGGATGCGCGGTCAACTCCGTGTAACTACCGCGATCGACGAAACCTAGCACGTCGTCTTTGGCTATCTCCTGGCAGAAACGGATGCAGCGCGAGCAAAGAATGCAGCGCTCATCATCGAGCGTAACGCGCGGCCCGAGCACGACGTTTTTCGGCTTCTTCACTTTATTTTCTAGAAAACGAGACTCGCTGGTTCCGTACTCGACGCTGAATTCCTGCAAGCGGCATTCGCCCGCTTGGTCGCAAATCGGACAATCGAGCGGGTGATTAATGAGGAGAAATTCCATTACGCCGCGCTGGCATTCCTTCACCAGAGGAGAATTCGTGCGTACACCCATTCCTTCGCTGACATCCTGCGCGCACGAGATTTGTGGGCGCGGCATCCAATTGATCACGGGTTTACCGTCCGGCCCCAATTCCGGTTTGCGCTCGGGGCCCATTTTCGGCATTCCCATCTCGACTAGACACATCCGGCAATTGCCCGGCGAGCTAAGCTTTTTGTGATAGCAATAGCGCGGGACATAACTACCGGCTTGCTCGCAGGCTTCGATCAGGCGCGTGCCCTTCGGAAACCGATGCCACACGCCGTCGATTTGGACGTTGAACATTGGTGGCGCGCTGGATGTTTTGTCGTTCATAGGAGACGAATCAGGAAAGCGGGGAAAGAATCCCATCTGTTAGTTCCTGATCCCGCAGCCTTCTTCCTTTCCTGCTTTCCTTCTTCATTTAGATTGTTCCCGCAGCGCCGGCTTTTTCCCAGCCAGGATCACGTGCCATTGGTGCGGTCGGAATTTGTTCTTCTTCGATCAATTCCTCCGGCGTGTATTCCGGTGGAAGTGGTGGGGGCACTGGCTTCGTTGCGCGCTTTGCGAATTCCTCTGGGAATTTCTGGACAAAACTCTGCGTTGGCCAGGCGCAGGCCTCGCCGAACGCGCAGATGGTCCGGCCAGCGATGTTATCGCCGATTGTTTTCAAAGTCTTCGGATCTTCGGTCACACCGCCGCCGCGCAGCATTCGGTCGGTGATCTTTTGCATCCAAAGCGAACCTTCCCGGCACGGTGTGCATTGGCCACAGCTCTCGTGCGCATAAAACTCGTTGATGTTGTTGAGCGTCCAAACCATATCGCGCGAGTCATCCAACACGATGACGCCTCCGGATCCCGCCATTGAACCGGCCGCAGTGAGCGAATCAAAATCCATCGGGATTTCGTTGATGGATATCTCACCTTCGATTGTCGATCCATCAGGTTGCTTTTGCTTGAGCTTAAATGGTTCGTCTGCGCGAAGCACTTTGGCAGAGCTGCCGCCTGGAATGACCGCCTTTAATTTTCGCCTGGGTTTCAAACCTCCAGCCATTTCATGGATCAGCTGACCCATCGTGACCGCGCCGACTTCAATTTCAAAATAACCGGGCCGCTGAACGTCGCCACTAACGCATACAATTCGCGTGCCAGTATTATTCTGTCGCCCAAGTCGCGCGTAGTTTGCGCCGCCCATCGCGATAATGTGCTTCACGTGGCAGAGGGTCTCGACGTTGTTCACGATCGTCGGGCACATGTAAAGACCGAGGACCGCCGGGAAATATGGTGGCTTAATGCGCGGATAAGCGCGCTTCCCCTCAAGCGACTCGATTAAGCCGGTTTCTTCTCCGCAAATGTAAGCGCCTGCGCCGCGATGAATATAGACCTCAACATCGAATCCGGAGCCGAGAATGTTTTTGCCGAGAAGATTGTGTGCTCGCGCTTCTTCAATGGCGCGTTCGAGAATCTTCGCGCCTTCGGGAAATTCGCCTCTGATATAAATATAGGCCGTGCGCGCATTTAAGGCGAAACAGGAGATCAGGATGCCTTCGAGCAATTGATGTGGATCTTCGTGGATAATGTAACGGTCCTTGAACGTGCCCGGCTCCGATTCATCCGCATTACAAATCAAATAGATGGGCTTTTTCTCATCCGGCTTGATGAAACTCCACTTTACACCGCACGGAAAGCCGGCGCCGCCACGACCGCGGAGACCGGATGTTTTGACTTCATTGACGATTTCGGTACGCGACATCGTCACCGCCTTCCGCAACTGTTCGTAACCGCCGTCACGCAGGTAGGCGTCGATGTCGACCTTCCAATCGTCGCGCCCAATGTTTTTGAAAATCAGGCGATGCTCAAGCGGGTGAGGGGGCTGCGGATTGCGGATTGCGGGTTGCGGATTGCGGACAAGATCGACAATCGAATTTGCGTCCACAGTTTCGTGCAATTCATCATTCGCCATGCAGACTGGCGCGGTGCCGCAACTGGCGAGACATTCGACAAATTCAATGCTGTAATTTCCATCGGCGCTCACCGAAATCGGATTGTGCATTCCATCGTTCTGGTGCCGGTGCTCAATTCCAGTCGCCGCACAAAAATTTTCCATTAGCTGGTAGCTCCCGGCCATGGCGCAACTAAGTGTCCGGCAAACACGAATATGCGTTTTGCCCGCACGTTCCTGGCGGAACATTGGATAAAAGGTGACCAGCTCGAGAATGTTGATCGGCTGTAACCCGAGTTTGGCGGCGACCCATTGCACGCCGTCGTCGCTAATGAATCCGAAGTGTTCTTGCCAAAGATGCAGCAGCGGCATGGCCCCGCTTCGTCGCTGATCGGCCGGATAACGACCGATCGCCTCGTCCATTTCTTGCTCCAACTCGGCGGGAACGCGTGTGCTCGTCGAGTCCACGGAAGCGGCGGATTAATCGGACAACGTGCTGTCCTTTGATTGCACCTTGTCGTCTTTGAAAACGACCGTCACCTTGTCTTTGCCCTGTCGGTAAACGTAAGTCATCCTTTTCATGATAATCAAATCCTGATTGTCAATGGAAGTAGGCGGCCCAAGGATCGATTCCACCTGTTTTTTCGACATCCCCTCGGCCACTTCATCGACATTCGCTTTTGTGATTCGCTTGCCACCGCAAGAGACACAGAGCACGAGAAGGAGTACGAGCAAAAGTCGAGAGATTCGTTGTAATATCGATATGTTCATCTGTCGCATTCGCCCATCACGAAGTCCAGGCTGCCCAGCACAGCGGGCACGTCGCTCACCATGCAACCCGGGAGAAGCTCGGGCAGGATGCTGAGATTGACAAACGATGGCGCACGAATTTTCAGCCGGTACGGTACGCCGCCGCCCTTGCTGTTGACGTAAAAGCCCAGCTCGCCTTTTGGGTTTTCCGCCGCGAAATAAATTTCGCCGGGAGGCGCGTCGAGTCCTTCCGTCACAACAATGAAATGATGGATCAGCTCTTCCATCTTCGTCATGACACGCGATTTCGGAGGCGTCATGTTCTTCCAATCCACAACATTAATCGGTCCGCTCGGCAGTTTATCGATAACCTGACGCAAAATCCGCACGCTTTGCCGCATCTCCTCAATGCGCACCAAATAGCGATCATAACAATCTCCCGCACTGCCGATCACGACATCGAAATCGTAATTCTCATAATCGAGATATGGATGTTTACGCCGCAAATCGTGCTCGATTCCGCTTCCGCGCAAATTTGGCCCGGAAAGCGCGTAGGCAATCGCGCGGTCTTTCGGGATGATGCCGACGTCCCTCGTTCGATCGACAAAAATACGATTACGGGTGAGCAATTTATCGCATTCGTCGAGGCTCGGCAGAAATCCATCGAGAAAATCCTTGAGCTGCGGAATGAAATCTTCGGGAAGATCCCGAATTTGTCCGCCCACGCGAGTGTAAGAGGTGGTGAAGCGCGCACCTGTCAACAGCTCAAAAAGATTATAAAGTTTTTCCCGCTCGGTGAACGTGTAAAGAAAGACCGTCATAGCACCCAGGTCGAGAGCCATTGCGCCGAGACCCATCAAATGTGACGAGATACGCGACGTCTCGCAGCAAATCGTGCGAATCGCTTTGCCGCGCGGCGGAATTTCCCAGCCCATCAGTTTTTCCACCGCGAGCGCGTAAGCGACGTTGTTCGAAAGTGGCGCGAGATAATCGAGCCGGTCGGTGTAAGGCACGAATTGGTTGTACTGCATGTTCTCTGCGATTTTTTCGTCGCCGCGATGCAAAAAGCCGATGTCCGGAGTTGCTTTGGTAATGATTTCGCCATCGAGCTCGAGCACCAGTCGCAAAACGCCATGCGTGGCCGGATGGGATGGTCCCATGTTGAGCACCATTTTCTCGCCGATGTCGTCATCGGGATGGCGCAATTTCGCGTCCGTCGCGACGACTCGTGTCACCGGGTCGGGCGATTCAATCTCACGTGTGGTAAAAGCCATAAGATCGACAGGCGTAACTACGCTCGCGACAGGGAATAAGCACGCAAGCATAAAGTGATGGGTAGGTCGACGTGTCGCGTGCAGGCGCGACTTCTTGTCGTTGAGAACTTTGAGGGACTAGCGAATCGTTCGGAAAAGTTCCTTTTGGCGCGCCGCAAAAACGAAGACACCAGCGGCATGCGCTCCCTCAGAATCTGCTCGCGGCGCGCAATGAGGCGCGTTAACTACAGCGCGTATGCCGAAAAAGATCGCACTGCTTTTCGCCGGGCAAGGTGCGCAAAGCGTTGGAATGGGGCGCGATTTGGCGGAGCAATTTTCTGTCGCAGCCGATTTGTTTCGACAAGCGGATGAGATTCTCGGACGCAAGTTAAGCGAGATTGCGTGGAGCGGACCGATTGAAAAGTTGACGAAGACCTCGAACTGCCAGCCGGCACTTTATGTTCATGGGCTTGCCTGTTTCGCGGCCTTGCGCGAGGTCGCGGGTGATCTTCCGATCGAGGGAGCAGCGGGCCTATCGCTAGGCGAAATGACGGCGCACGCGGCGGCGGGCACGTTCGACTTCGCAACGGGATTGAAACTTGTGCAGCGGCGCGGCGAATTGATGGATGAAGCTTGCGCCGCTACCTCCGGCGCAATGGCGGCGATGGTCGGCGCGGATGAAAACGCAGTGCGCGCATTGGCCGCAGACACCGATATCGACGTCGCAAACATCAACGCGCCCGGCCAGATCGTTATCTCCGGAGAGCGTGCCAAAGTTGAAGCTGCGATTGCGATGGCGAAAGAGCATGGGATTCGCCGCGCGACGCTGCTCAATGTCGCGGGGGCGTATCATTCGCGTTTGATGGAAACCGCCTATCAAAAGCTAGGCGCTGCGCTTCGCCATATCCCGGTGCTGCCACCGCGGTTTCCCGTAATTAGCAACGTGACCGGTTTGGAAGCGGCAACTCCGGTTGAAATTCGACGGACGTTGCAAGATCAAGTCACGAGCACAGTGCGCTGGGTCGATTGTGTGGAGCGGCTAGCAGGACTTGGCTGCAATTTTTTCATCGAACTGGGGCCGGGCGGCGTGCTGGCTGGTTTATTGCGGCGCACGCGCAAAGAGGTAGATGTGATATCGGTCAGTGAGGCCGAGTCGGTACGCGAATGCGCCGAGAAAATTGTTGCGCAGAATTAGCCCGCTAGGATTCAACTGGAGATGGCACTGGAATCTACAGTATCGATAAGTCGGCCTGCATCTTCACGAGGCAGATCGACCGCGCAACGCGGCGCCGATTACTTCGGCATGTCTGGCCCAGCGGAGTTTGTGGCAGCTACGAGTCTTTTCGCGCTCATGATCGCGCTCAAGCTTGTGAATATGACGCGTTACCGCTTCGACAGCGATGAGTCGCAGCACATGCATGTGATCTGGGCGTGGGCGCGTGGGTTCGTCCAATACCGCGATGTGTTCGATAATCACATGCCCCTTTTCCAGATCATGTTCGCGCCGATTTTCGGTCTGATTGGCGACCGGGCGACCATTCTTTACTGGATGCGCTTCAGCCTGTTGCCGATGTACTTTGTTGGAGCCTGGTGCACTTATCGAATCGGGGAATTACTTTTTTCTCGGCGCGCCGGGATTTGGGCGGTGATTTTGGCCGGCCTCTATTCCACGTATCATTTTACCTCGTTCGAATTTCGGACTGACAATCTCTGGGCGCCGGTCTGGCTTCTGTGCGTTACAGTGCTGATCAGTGGTGCGTTTACCGTGCCCCGAGCGCTGACCGCCGGGCTTTTGCTTGGGTTTTGTTTCAGCGTCTCGATGAAATCGATTCTGTTGTTACTGGCGCTTGTGGTCGGTGCAACGATTGCGCTGTTCCTCGTGGGGAGAAAACAAGTTGGCCAATCATGGACAGATCTCGCGCGTTGTACGGCGGCATTCTTTGCTGCGATCCTCCTAGCTCCCGGCACGATCGCGGTCGCGTTTGCGCTCGCTGGCGCATGGCGTGATTTTCGCTATTGCAATTTTGAGCACAACCTTCTGCCGCATCTCAATGCCAAAAATCATCCAGCCTGGTCGATCATCGTGTTCTCGGTGGTCTTCCTATTTGCGATTTATGCTGCGCGGCTAATCGTTCACGCGACTTTCGAGCCGGCAGTGGCGTTTCGGCGCGCTTTCATCTTTCTCATCTGCGGTTTTTATGTGCCGGCTCTGCGCAGCTTTTGGAACCTCCTCGTCCGCCAGGATTACCTTCCGTATTATCCTCTCGCATTCGTCCTCGTTAGCGGAGCTTTGCTTGCTGTTTCATCTCGCTTTGCGGAGCAGGACCTGCATGGCAGCCGTTATCTGCGCCGTGTTCCTTTGCCGGCGTTTGTCGCTCTGGCAGAGTTTTTTCTAATAATTGCAACGTGCCCGTTCTGGATCGATCGCGCCCAACTCGAGACGAATTTGCTACGCGGTGTTTTGAAATTAACCGAGCCCGGTGATTACGTTCTCGATTGCAAAGGCGAAACCATCTTTCGGCAACGCTGTTTTTGGCCGGTGACGGAATCGATCATGATGGAGCGCCTCGACCGGGGTCTTATTGCCGACAACGCTGCCGAGCGGGCTGTTGAGACTCACACGTGTGTCGCCGTCATGAAAGGGCGGATGCCCATCCGCGCGAAAAAATTTATCTGGGAAAATTATATTCCTGTCGGCGACGACTTGCAGGTGGCAGGCAGGTTTTTGAAACCCTCTGCGACAGACAGCGCCCGGATGGACTTCGAAGTTGTGATCCCGGCGTCTTACAAGATTATCGCACGTGATGGCCTGGTGAAAGGAATGCTGGACGGGACGCCATATGATGGCGCGCGGTTTCTCGCGCCGGGCGGACACACTTTTGTGCAAACGTCATCGAGAACACGACTCGCTCTTCTCTGGGCCCAGGCGGTGGATCGGAATTTCATCCCTGAGAAGTTCTCCCACCCGTGGGCAAAAGGATAGGAGTGCCGGCATTGCCTTTGAATGCGCTTCTGCTAGAAGATACTTAGCCGTGCTGGTTCCAGCCTTTACTTCGCGTTCTCGCTTGTTGCTGTTCGCGCCTCACCCGGACGATGAATCGCTCGCATGCAGCATTCTTCTACAACGAGCAGTTCGGGCCGGTGCAGTGGTTCGTGTCATCTATGTTACGAACGGCGACGATAATCCCTGGCCGCAACGCGTGCTCGAACGCAAGTGGCGCCTGAACGCAACCGACCGCAGACGCTGGGGGAGATTGCGACGCACAGAAGCACTGGCGGCATTGCGTGTTCTGGGCGTGAACGGTTCGGCCGCGCGCTTTCTGGCCTTACCCGATCAGAAATTGACCACCATGTTGATGTGCGATTGTCAATCTGCGCTCGACCGCTTTGCAGCAATCATTGCTGATTGGGGGCCGACGGATCTTCTCGTGCCGTCGATTTCTGATACGCATCCCGACCATAGCGCGCTCGCGGTAATGCTTCGGCTTGTCTTGAGCGAATCTTTTTCGGAACCGGTGGCGACCGGACAGATGGCTGTTTGGAGTTATGCTGTTCACGGTAGGAGCCCCGCGTTCTTTGATCGTGCAGAGACGATCTGCCAATCCCGCATCGAAGCGGCGACCAAGCTTCGGGCAATTCGTTGTCACAAAACGCAGCTCAAATTATCGAGGAAACGATTTCTCGGATATGCTGACCGACCGGAGCGTCTGGTCAAGCTTTGTGCATGCGATAAAACCATCGCTGATAGCTCAATTGGTTCAGTTTTCAGGCTGCCTCATTCGCTTTGCGTAGAGGTGCGGCTCTCCCCCAAAGCCATGCGTATGTCCGAACCGACGCTTTTTGTTGTGGGACGTGACGAAGCTGGCGCGTTGCGTTGTGTGACGATGCGCGTGCCCGCCCGATCTTCACGTGTTCAAATGCTGGACTCGGCCTCGCTGGACTACGTCGCTGGGGCACAATATTGCGGCAACGCTTTCGCAGGCCAACTCACTATTCCGGTCTCCATTTTTTCATCTGCGTACGCCATTTTTATTAAACTGGAACGCCGCTCGTGGTTCTTTGATGAAGCGGGCTGGCTGGAAATCCCGCAGGCCGGGTCCCAGCCGATTGCAGAGGCGGAACGCGATGAGCTAGAAGCTGGCCTGGTGACTATTCGTTAGGCGCAAGTCAGTCGCCGGCACGGTTGTGGCTGCGGCGCAATCGACAATTGCATAGCGCTAAGTAGTTTTGCACACATGACATTGCACGATCGTTTGGATTCGGATTTGAAAGAGGCCATGCGCGCCAAGGACGCGACCAAACTCGGCGTTCTACGAATGCTTAAGTCGGCCCTCAAATATGCGGCAATTGCAAAATCCGGTTCGGATGCCGAGCTCAGCGACGCAGAAGCCGCGCAAGTCATTCGCAAGCAAGCCAAACAACGCCAGGATTCGATCGAGAGTTTCGAAAAAGGCGGTCGCGTCGAACTTGCAGAGAAGGAAAAAGAGGAATTATCGATCTTGAACGCGTATTTGCCGCAAGCGATGAGCGCCGACGAACTCGCAGTAGCTGTGCGCGAAACAATTGCCGAAGTCGGTGCGACTTCCAAAGCGCAGATGGGCGCAGTCATGAAAGCCTTACAAGTCAAAGTGGCGGGCCGCGCCGATGGCAAGACTTTGAGCCAGGAAGTGCAAAAGCAGTTGGATACTTGAGAGTGAAGGTCTCCACTGGTTCAACCCTGTTTGCGCTCTAAAGGCCAATCCAAATGCTTACGGCCATTATCGTCGCGGCGGGTAGCAGCCGCCGCATGGGCTCTGATAAACTATTCGAGACAATCGCCGGTAAACCGGTGATAGCGCATACCATCGACGCATTCGAGCTAGCCGATTGCGTCGGCGAAATAGTCGTCGTCACGCGAGGCGATCGAAGCAATGAGATCCGAAAGCTCACGCGCAGTCAAAGCTTCAAAAAAGTTCGGGCCATTATCACTGGCGGCGAGCGTCGACAAGATTCCGTTCGTGCTGGTTTGGGAAATCTTAGCCCTGATGCTCGCTATGTCGCTGTCCACGACGCCGCGCGCCCGCTGGTCACTCCGGAGCAAATCAAGCACGTTTTTGAGCGGTGCGAGATGCATGGTGCCGCGGCCTTGGCTGAGCCAATTAGCGACACGCTCAAGCGCGCCGATACAGATCTTGTGGTCATCGATTCGGTCGATCGACATCAACTTTACGCAATGCAAACGCCACAAATCTTTAAACGCGCGTGGATCGAGGAAGCCTATCGCGATGTCTATGCAAAGAAAGTTTCCGTGACGGATGAAGTTTCCGCGGTCGAGCGACTTGGTCGCAAAGTTTTCCTTCTCCCAAGCGATGATTTTAATTTCAAAATCACTTACCCGCGAGATTTGCCGCTCGCAGAATTCGTTTTGAAGCAACGGACCCGTGTCTGGTAGGAGCAATAGATCCAATCGCCTCGGTTGTGGCGGCGCGTACGCTGCAGCGGAGACCGTTGCTGTAGAAAACAAGAACTGGCTCGACGTTGCCGCCGAACCAGCTCAGTGGATTTTAGATCCTACGTCAGATTAGTATTGGTGACGATAGTAATGATGACGATGGTGGCGGTAGACCCGATGCCCGTTATACCAGTAGTAATATGGCCGATAGTAGGAGTACGGTCGATAGTACCCGTAGGGATAATAGCCGTATCCGTAATAGGGATAGCCAACTCCAACCCCAATCCCAATTGGGCCAACGCCAATCGCAACACCCGCGTCAGAACGCGGCGCCGAAGCGAAAGCGAATCCACTTGCCACCAATGCAATTAAGAGAAGTTTTTTCATATATTTTCCCTTCTTGTTTGTTGTTTTGCGAGGGATAGAAGCTCCCTGCCAAGGATTCCTCGACGCTTAAGAATCCGCGTCAGCCTTTGTGTACTGAATCGGATGACGGCGGTCGCGCGGTTGCCAAAAAAGAAGCCAAAAACGGAGCTGTCTATCGACCAGACACCTCGCAACGTAACTCCAGTTTGGTTAGCCTCGTGGGCAATGGCTGGGCTATTGCTTGGCTCCGAAATATCCAATCTAAGAGAGCATCGGATCGACTGGGACTAGTGGCCGAATAATCTCGGCTATGGCGAGAACATCTTTTGGCTTAAAACGACGGCCGCGTCGTTTGATCTTTACCGCTCCCAGCTCGCTGACACGGAAGAGTTGACCGTTTTTCCAAACCCAAGCGTCGGGATTGTAAGGACCGACCCGGCGCGGATCGGTCCACGTATGAATCGACAATAGATTATCAGTCACGGCCGCGGCGATGT
>Ga0193719_10000247_pt1 | contig 19231 bp, 24 predicted proteins | sample U2a2metaG_FD_160103 | JGI IMG/M metagenome (GOLD analysis project Ga0193719, IMG submission 160103) | Soil microbial communities from a riparian zone of the East river system, Colorado, United States - U2a2 | ecosystem: Environmental > Terrestrial > Soil > Riparian zone | place: USA: East... | reverse complement strand
TTATCGCGACTAACGTTGAAATTGGGTAAGGACCGCCCGCTGCTGCTCAGTTCCACCGTCAGAGAAGACAACGCAGTCATGGCGGTGGATGCCACGAATCCCGATGCCTGGCGGGATGGGGAGATAATAGTCCCCCGAGGAACGTTGCACGTGTTCCGGTCGAAGATCCTGTGGGAGAAAACATGTCACGAGCGGCTTCGAATCCATAACTACGGACGCGCCGCTGTCGATGTGTCTTTCGCAATCGAATTCGATGCTGATTTTGCGGACATCTTCGAGCTGCGCGGGATGAATCGAGAACGTCGCGGACGTCGCTTGGAAACGCAGGTTAGTAAGGATGGCCTTGTGCTTGCGTACGAGGGATTGGACAACCGCATTCGGCGGACGCGAATCGTTTTCGATCCGCCGCCTACGCGGCTGAACGAGTCCGTCGCCACTTTTCAAATCCGGCTGGAATCCGGAAAGGATGCCAGCTATCGCTGCGCAATCGCCTGCGAAGTGGATGGCGATTCCCCAAACGAGATCAGCCCTTGCTACGAGAGCGCTGTAGAAGAGGCGACGAGTGCGCTCGAACGCGTGCGCGCCCGAGAGCCCCAGGTTTTTACCGGAAACGAGCAGTTCAACGACTGGCTAAATCGTTCGCTCGCCGATCTCCACATGGTGCGAACGGAAACACCCTACGGCCCCTATCCTTACGCTGGGGTGCCGTGGTTTAGCACAGTGTTCGGTCGAGATGGAATTATCACTGCGCTCCAATGTTTGTGGTTTGATCCTTCTTTTGCGCGCGGCGTGCTGGCGTACCTGGCAGCTACCCAGGCTGACACGCACAGCGCGGAGCAGGACGCGGAGCCGGGCAAGGTGCTTCACGAGATGCGCGCGGATGAAATGGCCACTTTGGGAGAGGTTCCGTTTAAACGCTACTACGGCAGCATCGATGCGACGCCGCTCTTTGTTATGCTCGCTGGCGCATTTCACAAGCGCACTGGGGACCGCGCCTTCCTCGAGTCAATTTGGCCAAACATCGAACGCGCGCTTGAATGGATCGACCGTTATGGCGATTCAGATGGCGACGGTTTCGTTGAATATGCTCGCAAAGCAAAACACGGTCTGATCCATCAGGGGTGGAAAGATTCCCACGACGCGGTCTTCCACAGAGACGGCGCTTCTGCCGAAGGACCAATCGCGCTTTGCGAAGTGCAGGGTTATGTTTATGCCGCGAAAGCCGCGGCCAGCGAGCTTGCAAAGATGCTTGGGAACGTTGCACGTGAGCGCGAGTTGTCAGAACAGGCAGAAACCCTCCGTCGCCAGTTCGACGAAGCGTTTTGGTGTGATGAGCTTTCCACGTACGCCCTTGCGTTGGACGGGAGGAAGCGACCTTGCCGAGTGCGAACATCGAATGCGGGACACTGTCTTTTCACCGGCGTCGCGACACAGGAGCATGCGCGTCGTGTAGCGGCAACACTCACAGACGAAACCTCGTTCTCCGGCTGGGGCATCCGTACGGTGGCGAGCAGCGAGGCGCGATACAATCCCATGTCCTATCACAATGGATCGGTCTGGCCGCACGATAACGCCTTGATTGCCGCGGGATTCGCCCGATACGGATTGAAAGAGTCCGCGGCGATGATCCTCGCAGGTTTGCTCGATGCCAGTCTCTTCTTTGATCTGCATCGGCAGCCAGAACTATTTTGCGGCTTCCCAAGGCGTGCTGGTGAATCTCCGACGCTTTATCCAGTAGCGTGCAATCCGCAGGCTTGGGCCTCGGGTGCGGTCTTTCTTTTGCTCGAGGCTTGCCTTGGCTTGAGCGTGTCGGCTCCCGAACAAACACTGGTGTTTTCGAAGCCAGTTTTGCCGGCCTTCCTTCCCAAGGTTCGCATCCGTGATCTGAGCGTAGGAGATGCGCGAGTTGATCTTCTGCTCACCAGACACGATGAAGGTGACGTGGGAGTGAACGTGCTCCGTCGGGCCGGAGCGCTCGAGGTTGTGGTTCTGAAGTAGGTGGCTTGAGAGATGAACGGAGTTTGTGACGGATTGCGCTTGTCCGCGTGCTGGCCGACAAATATCGTGAAATGATGAAGGCAAAAGTGATTGTGATGCCAAAGGCGGCTGTGCTCGACCCGCAAGGCAACGCAGTCCGCGATGCGATGAGGCACCTTGGAATGCCAGAGGTGCGGAGCGTCAGAATCGGCAAATACATGGAGATTGATATTGATGGACAAAACCGAGATGTTGAACCGCGATTGCTTCATCTTTGCCGCGATCTGCTCTCGAATCCGGTGATCGAAGATTATGCGCTGCAGAAAACCGGGGATCGGAGTCATAAGAGAACGTCCAACGCCCAACGTCCAATGTTCAACGTTCAACGGCAGAAGACGAAGCGGAAGAGGAAGAGTTCTAGATGAAAGCGCTGCGATATTTCTTTTGCGTGGTGTTGCCGCCGCTCGCGGTGCTTATGACCGGTCGCATCGCCAGTTTTTTTCTCAGCCTCATTTTGACCTTGCTCGGATGGATTCCAGGAATCATTCACGCTTGCCTGGTGGTGAACGATTATCACGCTGAACAACGCTCAGCCGCGCGTTAGATCCAGATGAAATTCGCTGTCATCCAGTTTCCCGGTTCAAACTGTGATCAGGATTGTGTCGCGGGTATTAATGGCTTGGCCGGATTGCGTGCTGAGTATGTCTGGCACAAGGAAACGTCGCTCGATGGTTTCGACGCGATCGTGCTCCCGGGAGGGTTTGCCTATGGGGATTATCTTCGTTGTGGAGCGATCGCTCGTTTCTCGCCGGTCGTGAAAGCGGTGATCAGCGATGCGCGCGCGGGCAAACTCGTGCTCGGTACATGTAACGGGTTTCAAGTCTTGTGTGAAGCCGGTCTGCTGCCCGGCGCGCTAGTGCGCAATCGTTCACTGCGCTTCGTGTGCGACATGGTCATTACCCGAGTGGAGGTAGATGATTCGCCGTTCACTCACGGCTGCTCTAAGGGAACGCTTCTGCGCCTGCCTGTGGCTCACGGCGAAGGTTGTTTTTTCGCCGACGCGCAAACTTTGCGCGACCTAAACGCCAATCAACAGGTGATCTTGCGTTACGCGGATGCACGAAGCCGGATCGTTCCAGACGCAAATCCGAATGGCTCAATCGAAAACATCGCCGGCATCTGCAATCGTGAAAGGAACGTCTTCGGTTTAATGCCTCATCCTGATCGCGCCTCCGATGCGCGGCTCGGGAGTGCGGACGGCGCGAAGATTTTCCGGTCAATGGTTCAAACGATTCGCGCCAATGGTTCGATTGGCGTACCCGAGCGTACGAAACAGGTCGCGTGAGTCTCTTCATTACCGGGACGGACACCGGCGTGGGCAAGACGCACATTGCCGCGCGGCTTTTGCATTTGTTGCGCGCATCAGGCATGCGCTGCGCCGGGATGAAACCGATTTGTTGTGGAGATCGTCGTGACGCGGAAATGCTGCTGGCGGCGGGCAGTGACGGCCTGACAATCGATGATGTTAATCCAGTTTGGTTAAAAACGCCCGCTGCGCCGATCGTGGGTAGTCTAATGGAGAAGGCGCCGATCGATGTCGAGAAAATCTTTGCTGCATTTCAGACTCTACAAGAGCGCGTTGAACACGTGATCGTGGAAGGGACAGGCGGTTGGCTGGTGCCGATTCGCGCGGACTATTTTGTTAGCGATTTGGCCGCGGCGATGAAACTGCCGGTTCTGGTGGTCGCTCAGAACCGGCTGGGCTGTCTTAATCATGCGGTGCTTACAGTGCGCAGCGTTGCCGCATACGAGCTGCGGTGCATAGGTCTTGTATTGAACAGCACCGAAATGGCAAGCGATATAGCGGGGTTAACGAACGCCGATATTCTGAAGCGCATTCTCAATGTTCCGTTGCTTGCTGGATTAGGGGAAAACCTGACGGAACTCCCCGTTGACTGGCGACTTATGCTCGATTCAACTAGGGAACATTAGCGTGTTGACCTGATACAGGATTGTAAAAAAAACGAACACAATCCGCCCAGCATCGAGTCGGATTCGGCTTAGAACCCGGCTGGCATCGCTATTGCTCAGATTAGTCTCTGAAAACCTTATTCATATGCTCTTACAAAAAACCTTACATATGGGCCAGCCGTTACCGGAGTGCAAAGCTCGCCTGGCCAGCATCCAATCATACCGGCGTCAGTTTCTGATGGTGACGCGTGCAACTGTGACGTCGTCCAAAACTGTCGATTTCAGTTTTCGCGGCCCGCTTGGTTTCGAGGCGCACACGGTCCTTCTATCGGTCGATAGCGACTCGGCAGACCAGTATGCATTCGAGTCCGTGGGCGGCAATATAGCCCTTATGGGCATCGTTGATTTCGCTCAGATTCGGGGGAACTGCACGGAGGTCACCCTCGCGGTTCACTACGAGATCAAGAACAAACTGTTTGCCTGGCTCGACCGGCGTTTGCATTTTGTGGACAGCTTCCTGACTGCGGAACTGCGCAGCATCCGCGCGCATTTCGAAGGCATCGCCGCCAGTTATCTGGATCACGCGCCCGTCATGCCCGTGCTCCAAACGGCCACAGCCTGAGATCGGCAACCATCTCTTTTTTAAGAACGCGAGGCTCAAAACCTCGCGTTCTTTGTCTTTACTTGAATCGCACCGCGTGGGTCTTGTCCAGGCGGAGGACCTGGCCGGCGCGAAGTGGGATTGTTGCGTTCGGATCGGTGATTTTGTTGCCGTCAAGTTGAACGCTACCCTGCTCGATCAAGCGGCGGACCTGTGTTCGAGATTTATTGATTCCGAAGGCGTTCTGGAATGCGTGGCCAACGAGATCTACGAAATTCGAATAGTTATCAGGACGTAGGTACGGCAGCTCGGCGTCCGACAAACGTTTCTCGCTAAAGCGCGCGTTCCATTCGTCGAGCGTTTTTTTGGCAGCGTTGGCGGAGTGGTAAGTCTGCACGATCTCGAAAGCGAGTTGCTTCTTGGCGTCGAACGGATTTGTGCCAGGTGGTACCGAACGACCAAGTAGTAATTCGTAATAACGCGCCATCAACTCATCCGAGATGCTCATCAGTTTCCCGAACATGTCTGGGGCGGGCTCGTTGACCGCGACATAGTTGCCGAAGCTCTTGCTCATTTTTTTTGAGCCATCGAGGCCTTCGAGAATCGGGACGAGAAACACGACCTGCTGCGACTGGCCTTCTTCTCTCTGAAAGTCGCGCCCGATCAAAATATTAAAAAGCTGGTCTGTTCCTCCGAGCTCCACGTCAGCTTTTACCATGACCGAATCCCAGCCCTGCATAATGGGATACTGGATTTCGTGGGCGTGGATGGGTTGTTGATTATCGATACGCGCCTTGAAATCTTCGCGCTGCAACATTTGTTGCAACGTCACGCGGCTGTTCAGGCGAATGACATCCTCGAACGACATCGCGCGAAACCAGTCGCCGTTGCACACCGTCTCAGTGCGAGCCGGATCAAGAATTTTGAATGCCTGCTCGCGGTACGTTGCCGCATTTGCGATCACTTCCTGATGCGTTAATTGCGGCCGCGTAACGGAGCGACCGCTCGGATCGCCGATCATTCCCGTGAAATCACCAATGATGAGAATCGCTTGGTGACCCAGATCCTGAAACTGCCGCAGTTTTCGGAGAACGACGGTGTGGCCTAGATGAATATCGGAGGTGGTAGGATCCACCCCCAGTTTTACCCGCAACGGCTGGCCGAGCGCGAGCTTGTCGCGCAGCTCCCCCTCGCTAATAATCTGCGCCGCGCCTTGTTTTAAGAACGCGAGAGCTTCTTCTGGTTGCATGCTCAAAGACAGAATAGCGCACCCGGCGATCGCGCTACTTGTTTTTATTCAGCAACTCGCGCACCTGCTCGATAGTGAGCGGCTCATTGTGCCTGTTGAGCGATTTTTGACTTTTGCCTTCGTCCAGAAACGGTCGGTTCTCCGCGTACGCGCGAACGGGAACTTTTTTTCCAGACTGCGAAGCGTCGCGGACGCCGCGGGCGCTCTGGTTTGCATAAGCAGACGGAGAATTTCCGGTCGCTTGCTGCGAAGGGACGTTGAACGCGCCGCGTTTGCTATGAAAAGACTGGGAATTGAATTCTTGCGTGGAAAACTGTCCTGTTCCTGAAAAGCCTTTCTGATTAGACTTCTTCTGGACGTAAAATGTTCCTACAGTTGCGCGTTTGTTCATCGAGGCGCCGTCGGAGACAAATTTCTTGTGCTGTGCGTCATTTTGAAGCGTCGTGTCCGGCTTGAGGAGGCGATCGACCAGCTTGCGTTCCTGGTCCTGGCCGCGCACGCAGGGGAGCCCAGCCAAAACTAATAGCCAGATGGCGACGGATTTTCGCACACGGCGAGGCTGCCCGAGTTCAGACGGGTTTGTAAAGCAAATTTGCTGTGGTAGGGACGCCGCGCTGTCCCGAACGCTTTTGGGGGTCGGCGCAGCGCGCCGACCTTACCAATACAAGGCTTTTTGTTTGTGCGATCGTTTCCTCGGCAGATAATGAGCGCATGCCCGATCATGTTTACAAAAAAATTGAGATAGTTGGTTCGTCGCCGAACGGATTCGAGGAGTCTGTGCAAAATGCATTGGCGCGTGCCAAAAAGACAGTCCGCAACATGCGATGGTTTGAGGTGACCGAGACCCGCGGATGCATCGACGAAGGTAAAGTCAGCGAATGGCAGGTGACTTTAAAAATCGGTTTCACATTGGAAGAATGATGTAACCGGCACTTGCGACGCAGGTCGAACTAAGAAACTAGGCGCTCGCCGAGGCGAGGGCCCTTGCAATATCGCTATTCTTCCTGGGCCGCCTGATAAAGCTTGGCGGCGCCATAAATCAAAATCGCTGGTTTTAATGCGAAGATGAGCAGTCGAAAAAGACCACCCAGAACTCGCCCGAGCGGCAGGCGATTCAGAATGTATCCAGCCGCAAATGCGCACAGGATAGATTCTGCCGGTTTTTCCCGCACATAAGTCTCCGTTTCGGTGAGGACCGTCTCGACTCGGTCTTTCACCCATTGCACTCCGCGTTCGGGGAGTTCAGCAGCTACCTCGGCAGATGACTGATCCATTTTGTTTAATGATTCGCATCCTGAGCCTGTCTTGCGCGCATAGGGTTGTCAACGCAAAGCGAGCCAAATCGAGCTTGCGCCCGCGCCCGGCGGAAAATCAGGTAATTGGGACGACCGATGAAATGTGGCGGCATGACGCGTTGCCTTAAGGCAATAGCGCGCCATCACTTCCAGGGCATGCTCGCGCAATGCAGAGCAATTCGTTGAAAGCAAGACGTGGCTGTCTCGCTCTGCCAGTTCGAGAGCGTCAATCAGCAACTTTTCGAAATCTCCTTCGACTTGGAAGGTTTTCGCTCCGGGCGAACGCGAAAACGTTGGCGGATCCAGAATGATAGCGTCAAATTTCTCGCCTCTTCGTGCCAGACGCGGCAACACGGCTCTCACATCATCCGCGATGAAGCGATGGTCGATGGTGGGGAGATTATTCAGCGCAAAATTCTCGCGTCCACGCGCCAGATACTTCTTGGAAACATCGATGTTGAGAGTGGTTCCGCCCCTGCATGCCGCACTGATGGAAAACGAGCAGGTGTACGCAAAGCAGTTGAGCAATCGTCTCGGCGCGATATGGCGCACATATCGCCGATTCTCTCTTTGATCCAGAAAAAGGCCTGGGGAATAGCCCGTCCCGAAATCGATCCCGAACTTCAGATGTCGCTCCGTAGCGATTGTCTGCAAATTTTCCCCAGGGTCGCCAAATATGAGGCGCGGCGGTTCGCGCTGTTCACTTTTTCGAGGGACGAACCTTGCGAAAATGCGTCGGAACTGAAATCCGATAGAGCCCGCCCAGGATTGCAGTTCTGCGAGGAGTCGCTCGCGAGTCAGCACCCTTTTGAACGAGATGAGGACGTCGCGTCCGAAACGTTCCACCCAGCCATCCTCCATCGTGCAGAGTCGGTGGGAGTCCGTTCCCTCTGCCTGAAAATCTCGAAGCAACGCCGAATCAATCCACGCAAAATTCATTTCTTCTGTCGTCTCCAACCGCATACTTCGAATCGGCATCGCGCAACGGATCGGTTGCCGCCTGAGTCTGCATTGCTACACTGCCGCATCGTAGATGCATCGTCGCGTGCACTCCGATGCGGCGAAGCTCAACTATGGAACAAATTACCGTTCGCGTTCCGGCGAGCACTTCCAATCTCGGTCCCGGCTTTGATTGTCTCGGTGTCGCATTGCGCATCTACAATACTGTCACGATGGCCCGCAGTGCGTCGCGTCAGCATTTTTATCCGCACATTGTCTCTGAGGCAGTGGATCGATTTTTCAACCAGACGCACCGTCGCACGTTTTCGTTTTCGTGTTCAATCGCGGAACAAATTCAGCGTTCGCGCGGCTTGGGAAGCAGCGCGACTGTTCGCCTCGGCATCTTGCTTGCGCTGAACCGACTCAGCGGCAATCCACTCGATCGATTGAAGATCTTTCAATTATGCGCCGACCTGGAGGGACACTCCGATAACGCGGCGCCGGCAACTTTCGGCGGGTTCACTGTGGTAGGGTCGGCGCGCTGCGCCGACCGCCGAAAGCTTTCGGGGCAGCGCGGCGTCCCTACCATTCAGCGCTTCGCAGTCTCGCCACGATTATGTTTCGTTCTCTTGGTTCCTGACCTTGAGATTCAAACTTCGAGAGCACGAAATGTTCTGCCTTCAAAGATTTCACATGCCGAGGCGGTCGAGAATTGTGCAAATGCGTGCGCAATTACGGCCGCGTTCGTATCACAAGATTACAAAAAACTGCGCGGCGTTTTTGCCGATCATCTTCACCAGCCGTTTCGCACAAAACTGGTTCCCTTTCTCCCAGCGGTGGTCGCCGCCGCCGAGAAGGCCGGCGCGCTTGGCGCCTTCCTCAGCGGCAGCGGATCGACAATCGCTGCTGTGACGCTTCGGTCGGCGAAGGAAGTGGGGCAGGCGATGTTGCGTGCAATGGGCGCGATCCCCGCGCGAATAATTATCACGCACGCGGACAATCACGGCGCGAAGGTTCTCATCAGTCACTAATCACTTTTCACCAATCACAATTCTTAATGGGCCGCCGGTTTGAAAAATTAGAGGAGTTTGGCATCGACGTCGTTCTCGGGCGCCGCCATGGCATTCGAGCGTCGGTGCTGCGCGGGATTCTTTACGCGCTTTCATTCATTTTCGACCGCGTGGTGCAGCTACGGCTTTATCTCTATCGAAAAAGGATCTTCCGCGAACGCACGCTGGGCTGTCTGGTCATCAGTATCGGCAATCTTACCGTCGGTGGCACGGGCAAGACGCCGATTGTTGAGAAGTTTGCCCGCGCGTTGCAGGCGGGTGGACGGCGCATTGCTATTCTGACCCGCGGTTACAAGAGCGTGCCGCGCAGGCGAAACTGGCTGAGCTGGTTTCGCAGAGACTCGGATCCTCCCCGGATTGTCTCCGATGGCAAATCATTATTGCTCGACTCGCTGACGGCCGGTGACGAGCCTTACATGCTCGCGAATAACTTGAAGAACGTAATCGTGCTGGTGGACAAAAACCGTGTCAAAAGCGGCAGGTTCGCCATCGATAAATGGCAGGTCGATACGTTGTTGCTCGATGATGGATTTCAGTATCTGCATCTCAAACATCGGCTGGACATGGTGCTTGTAGATCGACAAGCGCCTTTCGGAAACGAATTCTTGCTTCCTCGGGGCACGTTGCGTGAAACGCCGCTCAATCTTCGCCGCGCCAGCTATATCTTTATCACGAAGAACACCGGCGAGCCTAATTTCGATCTGATGAGGCGCATCCGGCGTTACAATCGCACCGCGGAAGTCATCGAATGCGCGCATAAACCGCTCTATCTCCAGAATGTTTTTACGGGCGAACGATTGCCGCTTGAGGCTTTGGGGGACACGTTCATCGGTTCGCTCTGTGCGATCGCCGCGCCCGCAAGCTTCGAGGACGCTTTGAAGAAACTCGGGGCGCGTGTCGATCTCGCGAAGCGCTACATCGATCATCACTATTACACCGAGGCGGAACTGATCAGCTTTATCAAGCGTTGCATCCGGCGCGACCTGGCGATGATTGTGACCACCGAGAAAGATTCGGTGCGGATGCCGCGTTTACCCGAAGCGGAATTGAAGGTGCCGATCTATTTTCTGCGTGTGGAAATTGAAATCCTCAGCGGACACGAAAGCTGGGAGCATTGCGTCGCGCGCATCTGCAAACCGAAGCCGATGCTCTCGCCCGAGCGTTTCTTTGCGTGATTATTTCCTGAATTCGATGTTGGACCTTGGGCGTTGGGCGTTGGACGTTTGCTTCGCGTATGCCCAACAAGGCTGAGCTGATAGTTGAGGACCGCAAGATTCAGGTATCCAACCTGGACAAGGTCCTTTACCCGAAGGTCGGATTTACCAAAGGACAGGTGATCGATTACTACATCCGCATCGCCTCGGTTCTGTTGCCGCATTTGAAGAATCGGCCGCTGACGATGAAACGCTATCCCGATGGCGTCGAAGGAGAATTCTTTTACGAAAAAAATTGTCCATCGCATCGACCCAAGTGGGTACAGACGGCAAAAGTTTGGAGCGAAGGCAATCAACGGATCATGCACTATTGCCTCGCCAACGATCTGCCTACCCTCGTTTGGGCCGCAAACTTGGCGGACCTCGAGCTGCACACATCGCTTTCGCGCAAAAGCAACATCGAACGCCCGACGATGATGGTGTTCGATCTCGACCCCGGCTCGCCGGCCGACATCGTGCAATGCTGCCAGGTCGGGCTGTGGCTTCGCGATTTGTTAGGCCAAATGAAACTGAAATCGTTTGCGAAAACGAGCGGCTCGAAAGGCCTGCAAGTTTACATACCACTGAACACGGCAGTCACTTATGATCAGACCAAGAACTTGTCGCTCGCGCTTGCCCAGTATCTGGGGCACGAACACGCCGATCTTGTGACCTCGAACATGTCCAAGGCGGTCCGCAAAGGCAAAGTGTTCGTCGATTGGAGCCAGAACGACGAACACAAAACGACAATTTGCGTTTATTCCCTCCGCGCGAGAGAAGAACCAACTGTTTCCACTTCGGTCACTTGGGACGAAGTTGAAAAATGCCTGAAAAAGAAAAAAGCTGATCTTTTGAAATTTCGCTCCGATCAGGTCCTCGCCCGCGTCGAAAAACGCGGCGACCTCTTCGAGCCGGTTGAAGAAATGAAACAAAAGCTGCCGAAGAAGTGGAAGATATGATGTATTCGTCGCGCAAGGATTATGGAGTATGAACAATTACGTATGGTTTGATGCGATCGGATGGGTAGGAGCAGCGGCTCTCCTTGTCGCTTATGCAATGATTTCTCATAAGAAATTGGAAGGAGACTCGGTTACGTACCAACTCCTCAATATCAGCGGCAGTCTTCTGTTGGCTGCAAATACAATCTTTTATGGCTCTTATCCTTCCACATTCGTGAACCTGATCTGGGCTGGCATAGCCGTTTTTTCGGTCGCAGCCAGAAGGCGGATTGCTTCTCATTAGGTGGCTCTTACGCAATGAGGAAGTGTTTCAGATCTGCAAACACCGCCCGACGACGTGCGGCCGCAGCTTTGCGGCTATTCATTTCGTTCGCCGGATGTACATGTTTCGCCGCGACTGCTAATGACGGAATACCGTCTGTTTCATTCGACCAATTTCCGTACGGCATTAAGCGGTTTTACTTTTTTTCCTACGCTGGAACTCCAGTGGGCCAGGCCACGAAAATGAAGAGTCCCTTTCCAGATGATTTTCCGCCACACTCAGTTGTTTTTCTGGAAGACCCCGTCGATATCCATCACTAGAGAATGGTCCTCGTTATATGATGCCTGCTCGGAATGTTGTCCGAGTGTACGACATCTCTGCGGTTACGACTGCTCCTTATGACACGATTCAAACTCACATCAAAAATTTGCGAGACTTGCTCAAGACTCGTCCAAAGACGGTGCCAAGCGGAGGAAAGCAGGGCGGCAAATACGCAAAATACGAGCAGCTCCCAGACTACCCGCCGCGCAATGCCGGGCACCTCGTGCAGGTGAAGATGCAGTATTTGGATGCTGAGTGGGGACGTGGCCTGTTCTATATCACTCAATTTGTCCAGGGAGTGGGAGAATGGCCTGATAACGAACAACTCGTTTATTTGTTCCAAGGTCTTTCGAAGGATGAGCGATTTTATGTCGCGGCTGATTTTCGGGTAACGCACCCGTCGTTAGAAGGTGCTCAGCTTCGCAGTGAGGGCGAGTCTGATGCCAATGCACTCACAGAAAAACTCTCGTCTATAATGGCCAAAGATTCCGATGAGGCGTTTACACCGCCGTTAAACAAAATCCGGGAATGGGTGTCCACTTTCAAAATCGAGTCATCATGCGGAAAGTGAATCTGAAAGACATCCCGGAGCAGGAGCGGAAATCGCCCAAGGGAAAGTTTGGACGCGCATCGAAGAACATTTCGATTGCGCTCGGGCGCGAGTCGGAATCGCTCGATTTATCGAAGCGGCATCCGTTTGATCTTGCGCTGGTGCGCATCCCGAAAGGCAAATCGCTTTGTCCATATCACGCGCACGCGGCGGAATCGGCGCTTTATCTCGTTGTTTCGGGTCGGGGCAGCGTGCGCGACAAGGAGGGGACAACAGAAGTCGGCCCGGGTGATACGTTTTTCTTTCAGCCCGGCGAAGCACACCAGCTCAGTAATGCGGGTGATGAAGATTTTGTTTATTACGTGATTGCCGATAATCCGCGTAGCGGCGGCACAACCGGTGATTCCTGTTATTATCCCGACAGTGGTAAATGGGCGGTGGCTAAAGAGGGAGGGGAAGAAGTGATCGTGAAAGCAACCGAGACAGATTACTTCGACGGCGAAGAATGATTTTTTACCGCAGAGGACTCTGAGGCAATGGAGAGAGATTTAGGTTTGGCTCTGCGAACTCAGCGATCTCTGCGGTGAATCGAGACTTGTGAGAAAGGTAAACATTAACGAAATCAAAGAGGAGGCATGGCACTCGCCTGGTGGAAAGTACTCCGTCTCTTTCAAAGGGATTTCCGAAGGGCTGGGGCGCGAGCCTGCATCGCTGGATTTATCGAAGCGACATCCGTTCGATCTGGAATGGAATCGCGTGCCTGCCGGAAAACGCAATTTTCCGTATCACGCGCACTCGGCGCAATGGGAGCTTTACTTGGTTATTTCGGGCGAGGGGAGCGTTCGTCATAAGGATGGAACCACCGAAGTCGAGGCTGGCGATGCGTTCATTTTCGGTCCTGACGAAGCGCATCAACTGATCAACTCTGGCGAGGAAGATCTCGTTTACTACGTCATCGCAGACAACCCTATAGGCGAATCGGGTTACTATCCCGATAGCGGAAAGTGGAAGGTAAATAAATCATCAGCGAAGGATCGCGTCGTTGTGAAGGGCCAGGAAACTGATTATTTCGATGGGGAAGAATGAATGCTGCATGTCGAGCGAGTCGAGACATCTCTCGATGTGCTTTTAACATGCAAGAAAAATCCAGAGATTCCTCGACTTCGCTCGGAATGATAAAAGACGAGAATGCCACAGTAAGTCCAAAGGAGATTCTTCTGTCCGTGGCTTCCTGGTTTCCGGATTGAATTCCTTTTTCTCCGCGACCTCTGCACTTAGATTTTGGGCATGGAGTCAAACAAATCGCCGCAAGATTTTCCGTACAAAACTTACCTCAACATTCTACACGGACCGCTTGAACTAATCGATCTGCAGAAGCTGGCTGATGCCTGCACGGACAAGTGGTACAACCAAACGCTGTGCAAGGTAAACGATTCTGTCATCAGGCTGGCCGTAATTCAGGGCGAATATCATTGGCACGAGCACAAAGAGATCGATGAGTTCTTTTTCGTCCTCGACGGACGTTTCCTGATCGATCTCGAAGATCGCACGGTGGATCTTTTACCGCGTCAAGGCTTCGTCGTGCCCAAAGGTGTGCGCCATCGCACCCGCGCGCCTGAACGAACCGTGATTTTGATGGTCGAGCGCGCGGACATCGTTCCGACCGGCGATTGAATGTCTTGGAAGAGGAGATGTCTCGGCGGTCGGAGACCGCCGAGACAGTGAAATTCTTGAAAATAATTTCGGGTGGGCAAACAGGCGTTGATCGTGCGGCACTCGATGTCGCGCTTAAGCATGGAATCAAGTGCGGCGGGTGGTGTCCCGCGGGGCGTCTCGACGAATTCGGCACGATACCGGATCGGTATCCGCTGCAAGAGTTGGAATTGGGGAACCAAGAAGGGCGATCTGAAGATCGCCCCAGCGGACTGGAGACCGCCGCTCCTTGGCAGACGCGCGACAGCTTTGCTCAGCGCACGGCGGCAAATGTGAGGGATTCCGATGGAACGACAATCATTTATTACGACCAGTTGCGAGGGGGAACTGCATACACGGTCGAGTGCTGCAGGCATTTGCAGCGGCCGTACGAGTTGATTGAAGCTTCACAAATTTCTACTGAAGACGCGGCGAAGTTGATCGCCAATTTTGTCCACAAGCACAAGATCGAGATTCTCAACGTGGCTGGCCCGCGCCAAAGCGAGTGGTCCGAAGGATACGATTACCTGACTCGCGCGCTGGAAGCTTTTCTCAAGTTGTAGCGGCGTTTGTGTCAAACGCCAAACTACCGAAAGGCGCTTAGCACAAGCATCTCTACGACATCACTCGTACCGCAGGGCTTTCACCGGATCGAGGCGCGCGGCGAAGTAGGCGGGGATCAGTGCGGCAAACGAACAGATGAAAAACGCGCTGATGCAGATGATGGCGACATCACGCGGGATGACCTCGGCTGGAATGGACGAAAACTGATAGACTTCGCGTGGGAAAATCTCGATGTGCAATGTCGATGCGAGCCAGTGACTGAATTCGTTGCGGTAACGGATCAGCGTCATCCCGAGCCCGAGACCCGTAAGAGTTCCAAAGAGACCGACGACTGTCCCCTGGCCAAGAAAAACCCAGATGATTTGTGCGATGTTCGCTCCGAGCGCTTTCATGATTCCGATTTCACGTCGCTTTTGCACGGTCACTGTGATCAACGTGCTCATGATTCCGAACGCCGCTACGACCACGATGAAGAACAACAGGAAAAACATTACCGTCCGCTCGAGCCGCACTGCTTCGAAGTATTGGCGGTTCATGTCGATCCATGTCTGCGCGTATTGTGGCGGCTCGAGAAATTGTTGAATCGCCTGTTTCACGCGCTCGGCACCATACGGGTTATCTGTCTTGACTGTGATTCCATGTAAAGCGTCACCTAGGCCATATAACTCCTGTCCAACGTAAACTGGAACCAGAAGAAACTCGGAATCGTGCAGGTAATGACCAGTCTCAAAAATGCCCGTGACCGTCAGTTCTTTCGGGAGAATCACATCGCGCAATTCGTCGATCGCCTTTTTTTCTTCTTCGCCCTGGGCGTTGTCCAGTTTCTTAATGCTATCCAGAATCTGACCGAGATTGCCGGGCGAATAGACCGTGATCTTGTCACCGATACTTACTTGCAGTTTCCGCGCGAGCTCAATTCCAAGCACGGTCGATTCGCCTTCCAGATCGAGCTTGCCGTATTTGATGAATTTTTTCAGGGGGATGACTTTTTCCTCCTGCCCGGGATCGACACCGCGAATCAGCGGTGCGAGCCGCCGGTTCTGAAATTCCACGATCACTGGTCCCTGAATGTAGGGGGCGGTCGCAATGACGCCCGGCGTATTGTCGATCTTCGTCTTGAGTATTCGCCAATCGCGGAAAACGTCCTCGGAGCTCACGAGAATATGCGCATCGAAATCGATCACTTTTTGGCGTAGCTCCCGGTCGAAACCTGTCATCACCGAAATTACAAGAATCAACACCGTCACGCCGAGCATCACGCCGAGAACGGAGATCAGCGTGATGATCGAGAGAAACGTCCGCTTCGGTTTGAGGTACCGCAGCGCCAGGAAAAGACTAAATGGAAGCTTCAATTTGCTTCTAGCGTGGCGGCAAACTCACTGGGATTCAACCGTGTGTGCGCTGGCCTATTTCAATGCATGCGATTTTAGCTCTTCCAACGTCACGAATTCGAGCGCAGAGGCGTGGGTGGCTTCAAGATCGACAGGAGCGGCGCGGTTATGATCGAGCGCGTCTTTCCAGCGGGTGACGCACACGCACCATTTGTCGCCCGGTTTCAGTCCCGGGAAACCCCACTCCGGATGCGGCGTGACCAGGTCGTTCCCATCGAGCACGGAAAAATCCAGAAACTCCTGTGTGACTTGAACGCAGACAGTGTGCTGGCCGACATCTTCCGGACCTGTTCGACAAAAGCCGTCGCGGTAGAATCCAGTAATCGGGTTGCGGCAACAAGATTTCAATTCTGTTCCAAGAACATTCGTCGGCATAAACAAGATAAGGAGTTAGTATCGGAGAACTTTACCGAAGGAGGAAACAATGCCAATTCCTGCCAGATACGTTCACACAAATCTGATTGCCAGAGATTGGAAAAGATTGGTTCGCTTCTACATCGACGTATTCGGATGCGAGCCCAAAGGTCCTGAACGCGATATGTCCGGCGCGTGGCTCGATAGTGTGACCTCGGTTTCGAAGGCGCATCTTACCGGCGTGCACTTGCGTCTGCCTGGCTATGGCGAGGATGGCCCGACGCTCGAGATTTTCAGCTATGACGAATTCGTTGATCGCGGCGCGCCAGCCGCGAATCAGTGCGGGTTAGCCCACATTGCATTTGCGGTTGACGATGTGGACCAGGCGTTGCAGGCGGTGATTGCGGCTGGCGGCGGTGCCGTCGGGAAGATTGCTACAACGGAAGTAGATGGCGTTGGTATCCTTCGAGTCGTCTATGCGCAAGACCCGGAAGGCAACATCGTTGAACTGCAAAAGTGGAGTTAGCGCGTTTGTGTCCAGACGAACCGTCATTGCTTACTGGCTGATTCCGGCGGAGCCGGCGCGCAGCTTTTTTCAGGGAGTGATCGACGATCTCGCGCGCCGAAACGACGCGCCTGGTTTTGGGCCGCATGTGACGGTTCATGTCGGATCGAATCGTGCAGATGCGGTTGACCGGGCGCTCTCAGTAGCCGCGCACGCTTGCAAACTAATCAAGCTCAAAACGCTTGAGATCGGTCACTCCAGCGAGTTCATCAAAACACTCTTTGTGCAATTCGCACTGAATACAGAGCTGCGGCAACTTAATGAAATTATTCGCAACGCTGCGCACGATTCGTCGCACTACGAGCTCAAACCGCACTTGAGTCTGCTCTACAAGAAAATGCCAGCAGCAGCGCGGCGCGAATTGGCGGGATCGATCAAGGCGCCATTTCCGGAAGTTATTTTTGATGCACTTAAAGCTGTTCGCTGTATTTCACCTACGCGAACTCGTGCCGACGTGGAAGCATGGCGCGTGGTAGCGGCGAGAGAGCTGTTTGCGCAATAACGCTCAACGCTGTGAAGCTGTTGGCGTCGGGCTCAACTCCACCGGAGTCGATGAAATCGCTGGAGACGGACTTGCAGAAGCGGCTGCGAGCTTGGTTTTCGCTTCATCGAGCAGTTTCTTCTCTTCGGGGTAAATCTTTCCATTTTCGGCTGCCGCGATGTACTCCTGTGCGCCATCGAGTTGGCTTGCCTCAGCCAGCAACAGCGCGACGTAAACGGCTGCATGCTCATCATGCAACTGGTCCGGCGGCAAATTTCCCATAATCGCAAGGCCCTCGGGATTTCTGCCCAGGCGAGAGAGGGAAAATGCGTAAGTGACAGCGCAATTGACCTCCTTGGGGGCGCGATCGTACGCCTCCCTCGCCAGTTGATGCGAGCGTTCCGTATTTTGCTCAAGGTCAAGGCCGAGCCGGGCGAGATCCGCTGTGATCGGTGCCTCATTGGGAGAGGTCTCGTGAAGGCGCTGAAGAACGTCATACAGCTTCTCTGTTTCGTTCTTCGCGCGATAAAGCCGGCGAAGCGCCTCGAGCGCCTCACGCCGCATTGGAGGATTTTCTGCGACGCGCTGCCAGAGCTCCTCAGATTCGTTCTCGAGCTCCCATTTCGAGGCCAGGCGCGCGAGCGCCAGCGCATGTTCCGGCTGCTCGTTTGCTAATTGTTCTGCCGAGCGCCACAGCGTTTCGAATTCCGTGTTAGCAGCGCCGCCGCCACGAGACTGTGACTGCCGAGTGGCAATTGCCTGATACGCGAGACGCAGGTATTCGGAGTCGGCCCATCCCGCAGTCGCGGGACTGCGCGTCCAGCGTTTCAGACGCGACCAATTCTTTACCGTCGCATATGCGTCCGCGACTGCGATGGACGTCGGCGGCGAGCCTAGCTGTGCTGCCTGCAACTTGTCGATCCATTTAACAACATCGCCTGCCAGTCCGTTTTGATTCATCCAGTCGATGAGCGATGCGAGATCGGACGAATTGCGCGAGGCAAACGGTTTCACTTTTTCCAGTAGCAGCCGGAACTTTTTCTCATCCAGCTTCCGATAAAAGTTCAGGCAGAGGAGATAATCGCCGAATGTGACTTCCGGCGACATCTGGAGTTGTTGAGCAAAGTTATCCGCTGCCGCGAGATCATTGCGTTCCACAGCATCATTAAGCAGCGCCCGCAGCGCGCCTGTTCGGTAAGGGGCCACCTTGCTCAGTCGCTGAAGAGTGTCGCGCGCTTTCGCGCTTTTTCCCGCGTCACTGGAGTGAATTCGCAGCGCGGCGAGGTTGAACTGATAAAGATCATTGCTGGGCTCTTTCTTTACCGCGGCAGCGAACTGTTCTTCCTGCTCGGCAAGATTCCCTTCGGCGCGAGCCAGCCAGCCTGCCACGACGTGAAAAGCTGCCCTGTCCCGATCAGCGGTAGCGACCCGATCGAGCGCTTCTCGCGCCAGATCAAGCTTTCCAAAACGCAACGCCGCGGAAGCGAGATTGAGCTGGCTGTCCGGGTCTTTCGGGAGCAATCGCGCTATTTGCTCGCGCCGCCAGACGGTCTCTTCGAGGTTTTGTTGTTCCGCTGCCTCCGCCAAAATGTAGAGCGCCTGCAAAGAATCGGGATGTCGTGCCAAGAGCTCGCGCGCCGTCTGCGATGCTTCGGTGAGTTTTCCCTCCTGGAGCAATGCAGCAGCCCGGTGTAACAAACGGTTTTGCCGCCAGTCCTCATATAATTTTGAGCCGTAGCTGACGAAAAGCGCGCCCAGCAAAAAAGCGATTACCAATGCGGTAGTCAAAACAGCGAG
>Ga0193719_10000246_pt1 | contig 19318 bp, 14 predicted proteins | sample U2a2metaG_FD_160103 | JGI IMG/M metagenome (GOLD analysis project Ga0193719, IMG submission 160103) | Soil microbial communities from a riparian zone of the East river system, Colorado, United States - U2a2 | ecosystem: Environmental > Terrestrial > Soil > Riparian zone | place: USA: East... | reverse complement strand
GGTATCGTTGGCCAAGGTCGATTCGCTCGCCCTGGGACAAGCAAAGCTGGACGACCTCGATGTTGGAATTGTCGATCTTAGTCACATTGGAAAGGCGATTGGCACGAGAATCGATGGCGACGTCGGCTACAATTTTCTAAAGCATTTTCGCATCGCGATCGATTATCACGATTGCGAGATTCGATTCGATGAGCCGAGGCGGATCGAGCGCCTCGGACGATCAGCCAAGGCCGAGGTCCCGATGCGGTTGGCGAGTCTGGCGAAGCCGCTCCTGCTGGTGGACGTGCATGCAAATGGCCACGGACCATTCCAATTCGCCATTGATACCGGCACCTCAACCACCGCGATTGCACCGGAACTGGCGAAGCAGCTCGGTCTCAAGGCCTCGCCCGTCGGTCCGCTTACCACTGGTGGCGCGCAGGTCAATGTTACCGCCGGCACCTTGGAATCGTTCCAAGTGGGTCGCGCCGGAATCGATGATCTTGTCGTGGTGGTCGCCGATTTCTTTTCCATGCTCAGTCAGGCTGTTGGCGTCAGGCTCGACGGCATTGTCGGCTACAATTTTCTTCGAAACTTCAGGGTCGTGATTGATTACCCGGGCGAGAAACTTCGTTTGGAGTAAACGATGGTCACAACGCTGATCCCGGCGCAAAAATCGATTGACCGTCCGCCCGCGATTCTCTCACTCATCGGCGACACTCCGCTGGTCGAAGTAACTCGGATCGACACCGGGCCATGCCACCTTTTTTTGAAGTTGGAAAATCAAAATCCGACTGGCTCGATCAAAGATCGCGTCGCACTCGCGATGGTGGAGGCGGCGGAGCGAGATGGCCAGCTCGCGCCCGGCGGAACGATTATCGAAGCGACCGCGGGTAACACGGGACTGGGACTCGCCCTGGTGGCGGCGGCGAAAGGTTACCGCATAATTCTCGTTATACCGGACAAGATGTCGGAGGAAAAGATCGCGCACGTCCGCGCTCTCGGCGCCGAAGTCCGGCTGACGCGCTCCGACGTGAGGCGGGGCCACCCGGAATATTATCAGGATGTGGCGGCGCGGCTGGCCAGCGAAATTCCAGGCGGATTTTACGTTAATCAGTTCGGCAATCCGGCGAATCCACTGGCGCATGAACGTTCTACTGGACCCGAGATTTGGGAGCAAATGCGGCACGACGTCGATACGATCGTGGTTGGAGTCGGTTCCGGCGGAACCCTAACGGGACTTGGACGGTTTTTTAACCGGGTCAAACCGCGCCGCGGAGTGGAAATGGTTTTGGCCGACCCGACCGGCTCGATTCTTTATGAGTGGGTGAAGACAGGCAAGCTGGTCGAGTCGGGCAGTTGGGCGGTGGAAGGAATTGGGGAAGATTTTGTTCCCGATAATGCCGACATGTCGTTCGTGACCGAGGCGTTTGAGATTGACGACTCCGACAGCTTCGCCACCGCGCGTGAGCTTTTGCGCAAGGAAGGGATCCTCGGTGGTTCATCCACCGGGACGTTGCTGGCAGGTGCCCTTCGATATTGCCGCCAGCAAACCAAACCAAAACGGGTCGTCACCTTCGTTTGCGACAGTGGTAACAAATATCTTTCGAAAATGTTTAACGATGTCTGGATGGCGGAACAAGGTTTCACCATTCGGCCCATGCATGGTGATTTGAGCGATCTGATTTTGCACCGTTACGAAGCGGGCGAAGTCGTGACCATCGGGCCGACCGATACCTTGCTCACTGGCTTCAAACGCATGCGCCAGGCCGACGTCTCGCAGCTGCCGGTGGTGGACGAAAGTGGTCGCGTCGTTGGCATCATCGACGAATCGGACATCCTGGTAAAAGTGCATCGCGACGCCTCCCATTTTAATTATGAAGTCCGGCAGGCCATGACTGACCAGCTGGAAACGTTGCCGCCAGATGCAAAAATTGATAATCTGCTTGGAGTATTCGATCGCGGGCGCGTCGCCATTGTCATGGACGGGGACAAGTTTCTCGGCCTCATTACGCGAAGCGATTTACTTTCCTATTTGCGCCGGCATATGCCGAAGTCGCCGGTCGAGCGCGAGTTTAGTTGAGAGCCGCGCATCCCTCGATTGACGCTCGGAATGACCGTGCCCTTCGCCCTCGAATTGATTTCCTCATCTGCGAAATCCGCGTAATCTGCGCTTCAACCTTTTGGACATAGACATCCTGTCTGTGCGCCAAACGGGCATTCTGCCTGTTTTGTTGCGGTAAACAGCAGGCTTAAAGCCCGCTGGGCGCACAGGCATGGAAGCCTGTGTTCCGTCTTTTGATGAAAAACTACGATATTGCCACCCGCACCATTCACGCTGGACAGGAACCCGACCCATCAACCGGCGCGATCATGACGCCGATTTACGCCACTTCGACATATGTGCAGGAAAGCCCGGGCAAACACAAAGGCTTCGATTACTCGCGCTCGATAAATCCGACACGGCTGGCTTACGAAAAATGCATCGCTGATCTGGAAAGCGGCACGCGCGGCTGGGCCTTTGCCTCCGGACTCGCGGCTATAGCGACCGCCCTTGATGCCCTCGAGAGCGGTTCCCACGTTGTCGCAAGCGACGATCTTTACGGCGGAACATTCCGCCTTTTTGAAAAAGTCCGGCGCCGCTCCGCCAATTTGGATTTCACCTTCGTCGACCTCACTGACGCGTCCAAGTTCGAAAAATCGATCAAGCCCAATACGCGCATGGTTTGGATCGAAACGCCGAGCAATCCGCTCTTAAAGATCATCGACATCGAGGCCATCGCGAAAATCGCGCGCGAAAAAAAGATCATCAGCGTTTCGGATAACACTTTTGCTACGCCATGGATTCAGCGGCCGATCGAATCCGGCTTCGACATGGTGATCCATTCCGCTACCAAGTATTTAAACGGGCATTCCGACATGGTCGGCGGCGTTATTGTTGTCGGTGAAAATAAGGAGCTGGCCGATCAGATCGCGTTTCTGCAAAATTCGGTCGGCGCAATTGCGGGACCGTTCGACAGTTTCCTGGCGCTGCGCGGATTGAAAACACTGGCGCTGCGGATGGAACGGCATTGCTCGAACGCGCTGGAAATCGCGCGCTGGCTCGAGGACCAATCGCAGGTGAAATCGGTCCATTATCCCGGGCTAAAAACCCATCCGCAGCACGATCTCGCGCGGCAGCAAATGCGCGGGTTCGGCGGAATCGTCACGATCATCTTGAAAACCGATCTCGAAGGAACGCGGCGCTTTCTCGAGAACACTCATTTGTTTGCCCTGGCCGAAAGTTTGGGCGGGGTCGAGAGCCTGATCGATCATCCCGCTATCATGACGCACGGGGCGATTCCGAAAGACCAGCGCGAGAAGCTTGGAATCACCGATTCGCTGGTGCGTTTGTCGGTCGGGGTGGAAGGCGTGCGCGATTTAATTGACGATCTGCAATTCGCTTTCGAAGCGATCTAGGTGGAACGCGCTCTCCGAGCGCGTTGATCTTCGGGGAGCGCACGCACCTCGCGTGCTGTCGTTCGCAACTCAGCCAACGACTTCTTTTTGTTGGGAGAGGAGGATTTCGGCGAGGCGCCGAAATCAGCACGCGAGGGCGCGTGCGCTCCCCAGAAAAGACGCGTGATTGCGCACATTTCTTTTGTCATGTCGAGCGAAGTCGAGACATCTCTAGATTCGGTTTCTCTAAAAAATAATTAGAGATCCCTCGGCTTTCGCTCGGGATGACAGAAACGGCTCTGGGTAGAACGATCGCAGGTTTTATTGTTGCGCGCTTTCTGGAGTTGAGAGATTCGTCGCCGCGGTCAAAATGACAGACGCACATGGGCAACACCTTTGGCCAGCTTTTTCGCGTCACCACTTTCGGTGAATCACATGGTGGCGGCATCGGTGTGGTCGTGGACGGTTGTCCCCCGCGAATTGCCGTCTCAAACGCTGATATTCAACAGGAACTCGATCGTCGTCGCCCCGGTCAGAGCAAAATCACAACGCAACGCAAGGAGCCGGATCGTTGCGAAATCTTATCCGGCGTTTTCGAAGGGAGGACCCTCGGCACTCCGATAACGGTTCTCGTTAGAAACCGGGACGCGCGTCCGGAAGCCTATGAAGCGATGCGCCAAACTTTCCGTCCCTCCCACGCCGATTTCACTTATGAAGCCAAGTACGGAATTCGCAACTGGCAGGGCGGCGGACGCGCCAGCGCGCGGGAAACAATCGGTCGCGTCGCCGGTGGGGCGATCGCGCGCAAAGTGCTAACCACACTCTTTCCAAAAATCGAAGTCGTCGCCTTCGTCAGGCAAATTCACCAGGTCGTCGCGGAAATTAACCGATCGAAAGTTAAAATCGCGGACGTGGAAGCATCGATTGTACGATGTCCCGACAAGGCGGTCGCAAAGAACATGATCGACCTGATTGAGAAGACGCGGGCCGACGGCGATTCGCTTGGTGGCGTGATTGAATGCGTTGCGCGAAATGTTCCGCCGGGGCTGGGTGAACCGGTTTTCGATAAACTCGAAGCTGATCTCGCCAAAGCGATGTTGAGTCTGCCCGCCACCAAAGGCTTCGAAATTGGTTCCGGGTTTTCCGCGACGCGCATGTGCGGTTCGGAACACAATGACGCCTTCGAGAGGCGCCGTGGGCGTATCAGCACACGCACGAATTTTTCGGGCGGAATCCAAGGGGGAATTTCCAACGGTGAAGAGATTTATTTTCGTGTCGCCTTTAAGCCGACCGCGACAATTGCGCGAGAGCAAGACAGTGTGACTTCCTCCGGCAAAAAGACCAAACTTGCCGCCCGCGGTCGACATGATCCATGTGTCCTCCCACGGGCTGTCCCGATGGTAGAGGCAATGACCGCGTTGGTCCTTTGCGATCACGCATTGCGACAGAAGGCGATCGCGAAAAGTTAGCGCGCCTCCATGCTTTCAGCGATCGCTAATCCCCAACCCGCAACTGTTGCCGAGCCGGGCTGGCAATACGTCTTCATTTCGTTAGCCGTTGTTATCATTCTGCTCGAAATCATTCACGGTTGGCGACTCGGCTTGGTCCGGCAACTGGTGCGGGTGATTGCCATTATCGTGGCTTATTCGTGCGCTTTTTTTGGCGCCCGCGCCACCGTTCCAATTATGCGATCATTCTTTAAGCTGCCCGACCCGATTCTCGCCGTCGTTGGTGGCGCGATTATGGCCACCATCCTCTTCGTCGCCATTAATCTGACCGGCGCATTTTTGTTCAGAAAAACCGCGCAACAGGAATCCCGGTTGGTTCGTTTGATTTGGGGGAGCACCGGCGCGTTCCTCGGAATTCTGCTTGGCCTGTTCACGATTTGGCTCGTCTTCGCTGGGATTCGCATGGTCGGATCGGTGGCAGAAGCGCGGTTGCGAACGCGGAACGCGCCTATGAGCGCTGCGGGCCAGTCGAATGGAGCTGCACAAATTCAAACCGAATCGGCCGTCTCGCCATCGCCCAACCCGCTCATGGCAATGCTCGCGAACATGAGAAATTCGCTCGAAGGCGGCAGGGTGGGCGAGGCGGTGCGGACGGTTGATCCACTTCCCCCGGCGCTTTACCGCATGCTAGAGAAAGCGGGCGAAGTGGCGTCGAACGTGCAAAGCGCCGAAAGATTTCTTTCATTTCCGGGCGCGCGCGAGATCAGCGAACATCCCAAGGTGGTGGCGTTGCGCAATGATCCAGGGGCGATGGAGCTGATTGCGGGCGGCCACGTTTTCGAGCTCATGAAAAATCAGCGCACGATCGACGCGATGAATGATCCGGCCTTGCAAGCACGGGTGAAAAACTTCGATCTGGAGCGGGCGCTGGATTACGCACTGAAGAAGAATTAGCTCACACCAAGTCCACAAAGGTCACAAAGGATGACGGAGAATTGGCCAATCGTTAAAAGGTTAAATCGTTAAATAATCTAACCTCGGTCCATGCATAACAGATGAGATATCTAACGACAATTGGACTCGAGGTGCATGCGCAATTAAAGACGCGGTCGAAAATGTTTTGCGCCTGTCCGGTGGAATTTGGGGCGGAGCCAAATTCTCATACCTGCCCAATCTGCCTCGGTCTGCCCGGTGCCTTGCCGGTGATGAATGAAGAAGCGCTCCGCCTGACCATGCTAACGGGACTTATGCTGGATTGCGATATCGCCGATGTTTCCAAATTCGATCGCAAGAATTATTTTTATCCAGACATGCCGAAGAACTATCAGATTTCACAGTACGACATGCCGCTGTGCGCCAACGGGAGCGTGCCGCTACATGATCTGGCCTACCCGAAAGATGCACAGAAGAACGTCGTCGTCCCGGACAAGGAAGTGCATTTGGTTCGCATTCATCTCGAGGAAGACGTGGCCAAAAGTTTCCATTTCGAAACGACCACAGGAATCGATTTCAATCGCGCCGGCACCCCGTTGATGGAAATTGTCACCCAACCGGAGATCACGTCGCCCGAAGAAGCGTTCGCTTTTCTCACGTCCCTCAAGCAGATCCTGATTTATGGCGGGGTCAGCGATGCCGACATGGAAAAGGGGCAATTGCGCTGTGATTGCAACGTGTCGGTCCGGCCGGAAACGCAGGCGGAGCTTGGGTCGAAGATCGAAATTAAGAACATGAACTCGATCAGCGGGGTGCGCCGCGCGCTAACTTACGAAATAGCGCGACAGATCGTAGCGCTCGGACGGGGCGAGAAGCTGGAGCAGGAAACACGCGGTTGGGATGATGCCCTGGGGGAAACCTTTCTCATGCGGACCAAGGAAAGCGCACATGATTATCGTTATTTTCCCGATCCCGACTTGGTGCCGGTGAAAACTGAGGTGTTGCTTTCCAACGTGCGCGCCCGCTTGCCGGAGTTGCCGAAACACAAACGCGCGCGCTTTGTGCAGCAATACGAAGTTACGGCCTATGATGCCGGCGTGCTGGCCAATGATCTCGGGTTGGCAGCTTACTTCGAAAAGGCGGCAGGGGTCTCAAAAAAGCCAAAAGCGATCGCGAATTGGATTCTGAACGATCTGCAAAGCGCGCTCGCGGCGGCGGGCAAAACGATCAAGGAATGCCCGATACCTCCTGAAGCATTGAACGAACTGGTAGCGTTGATTGATTCCGGGAAAATTAGCAGCAAACAGGGCAAGGAAGTTTTCGCGGAGATGTTCGCCAGTGGCAAGAGCCCGAGTGCGATCGTGCAAGAAAGAGGAATCGAGCAATTAAGTGATACGACCGCGATCGAGAAGATTTGCGATGAAGTGATCGCAGCCAATCCGAAGCCGGCGGCGGACTTCAAAGCAGGGAACGCCGCCTCGCTGAATTTTCTTAAGGGACAGGTAATGAAATTATCAAAAGGAAAGGCGAATCCGCGGATGGTAGGGGAGATTTTGGAGCGAAAGCTGCGGGCGTGAATCCCCGTTGTCCGTCAACTTCGTTCGGAATGACAATTTGAATGTTTGGAAATGCGCATCCTCATCGCGCCGGATAAATTCAAAGGCTCGCTCAGCGCCCGGCAAGTTGCGGAAAACATCGCGCTCGGAGTTCGCGATGTAATTCCGGACGCGCAAATCGAGATCGCGCCGGTGGCGGATGGCGGGGAAGGGACGGCGGAAGTGATTTGTAAGGCGCGCGGGGGCGAGTGGGTGACGTGCCACGCGCATGGGCCGCTGGGAAATCCGATTGAGGCGCGTTACGTATGGCTGAGCGAAAACGCCTCCGCCGTGATCGAGATCAGCGAAGCAGCGGGATTGCGAGCGCTCAAAGATGGGGTGCGCGACGTTCTGCGCGCAAACACGTTCGGCGTTGGCGAAATGTTGCTCGATGGAGCGAAACGGGGGGCGCGCGAAATCATCGTCGGCGTCGGCGGCAGCGTGACGAATGATGGCGGATTCGGAATGGCACGCGCCTTGGGATTCCGATTCTTCGATCAGCAGGACAACGAGATCGAAAAGACCGTGGATCTTATTTCGGTGGTGCGAATTGAGGCCCCTGTAGCGGCAGGCGTGTCGCCTGCGAGGCAGCCGGCATCCGCCTCAGGCGGACCACTACAAATAAGAATTGCTGCGGCCTGCGATGTAAAGAATCCGTTGCTCGGCGAAAATGGCGCGACGCGTACTTTCGGTCCGCAAAAAGGGGCAACCCCGGACGAGCTCGAAATCTTGGAGCGCACCCTCACGAGGTTAGCCGATACCGTGACACGCGAACTGGGTTGCGATTTTCGAAGCAATCCCGGTGCCGGCGCGGCCGGCGGTCTCGGTTTTGGCCTGATGAGTTTTTGCCGTGGGGAGCTGCGACCAGGCTTCGACGTCGTTGCCGACGTAGTGGAACTGGAAGAAAAGATCAGAAGCGCCGACGTCGTGATCACCGGCGAAGGCAAACTCGATCGTCAAACGCTCGAAGGGAAGGCGCCCGCTGGCGTAGCACTTCTCGCGCGCAAATTTGGCAAGCGAGTCTTCGCTGTTGTCGGGCGCGCCGCGCCGGACCAACAAGTGCGCGACACCTTTGATGGCGTTTACGAACTTGGTGGAAGTATCCCGCAAGCGCGAGAATTGTTGCGGGAACGGGCGCGAGAATTGGGGTCAACTCTGAAACATTGATTGGTGAATTTAATGCATCACACGAGTTCGTATCCCGCGTCCCACGTGTGAAGTGCACATTGAGAAAACTGGGCCGGCGTCCGGCACGAACCCCCTACAATTTCCGCGAATAGAATTCACGGAAATGCCTTGAGGTTTCGACATAGCTCCAAGCCCAGCGCGCGATGTCTTTTTGTTCCTCGAGCGTAAGCGCGCGCTTCACTTTTGCCGGCGAACCGAGAACTAACGAACCAGGCGGTATCTTTGTTCCGAGAGTGACCAAGGCATTTGCGCCGATGATAGAGCGAGCGCCGATCTCCGCTCCATCAAGAATGATTGCCCCCATGCCGATAAGCACTTCGTCGTCGATGGTGCAGGCGTGGACGATGGCACTGTGACCGACGGTGACGAGCTCGCCAAGCCGCGTCTCGTTAGGCGTATCGATGTGAACGACGGCATTGTCCTGAACGTTGGAGCGCGGGCCGATAATTATCCGATTGATATCGCCGCGCAGAACAGCGCCGTACCATACACTCGATTCTTCCATCAGCGTTACGTCGCCGATGACGGTTGCGCCCGGGGCGACGTAGGCGGTGGAATGAATGCGCGGGCCAAGTTTCAGCCGGGCGTCGATGCCGGCATGACCGCCGGGGATTGGATCTGGGGAAATGGAAAACTTCATGTGGCGCAACGGGATCCCTCGGTCCGAGCCGGGACTGGCGTTTTCGCTCGGGATGACGAGTTTGTTCCCTGTTCGCACTTCTTCATAATCGAGGCAAATTAGCGTGCAAATGCCGGAAGATGTTCCGCCCGGGCTGACGCCATTCGTTTTTTCCGATCCGCTCGGGAAACGTTGGCCCCGCCTTCGTACCTTTTTGCTGATCACTGGTGTTCTGTTCTTCTTCGGTGCGGTTTTGTTTGTGGAAACGCTGTTTATCGCGCCGCGAATGACGGCGCCCTTTTCCTTGCGGCAGTTGAAAGGGCAGTTGAAGTCGCTCCAAAAACAAAATCCGGCCGTGCAAAGCTCCACGCCAAACTCGTTGCTCTGGCAAAAATTCGAGGCAACAAAGCAGGCGACAAAAAAGTTAGCCAAGCAAACGATGGTGGGCTTACCGAGTGCCACCCCGGCGCGACCGCGTCGCAAGGCGCCAGATAACGAGGTGCGGCTGGCCTTCTATACCAACGGCGATCCATACAGTTACTCCTCGCTCGAGCAACACGCCTCGCAAATTACCCACGTTTGCCCGGAATGGATGTCGATGGTGAATGGGGTAGGTGATCTGCAAATCGACGCTGACGCGCGCGTTTCAAAGTTAGCGCAAAGCAAAGGGATCGCGCTGATGCCGCTTCTGACCAACCTGGTCGGCGATACCTGGCAACCGGAAGCGGTCGAAAATGTGGCACACGGTCCACCCGAGCGGCAGGAGAAATTCATCGCCAATGTGCTGGTGGTGCTGCGTGATGCTAAAGCTGCCGGAGTAGTGGTTGATTGGGAACAACTCGATCCGACCTACAAGAAAGACTTTACCGAGTTGTTGGCAAAATTCGCCAGTGCGCTCCATCGCGACGGTCGCCAGCTTTGGCTCAGCGTTTCGCCTGGACAGGAGATTGACTATATCGACTTCGAAGAGCTGTCGGCTCATGTCGATCGCTTCGTAGCATTACTATTCGACGAAACTTCCGATATCGACTCGCCTGGGCCACTCGCTTCCCGGATGTGGTTTGAAGGCTGGTTGCACGTATTGCTGGAAGATTCCGACCCCAAACAGTGGATCATCGCACTTGGTAGCTACGGTTACGACTGGGTAATTGGTGGTAAGAAGGCTGAGTTAATTAGTTTTCCGGAAGCAATGAGTCGAGCGAGCAATGCCGAGATCGATTCCGCTGAAGTAAGCGCTCCCGGTTACAATGCTTATTTTTATTATGAAGACAACGACAAGGAGCATGCCGTCTGGTTTCTAGATGTCGTTACTTTTCTGAACGAACTACGCGAAGTTCGAAAGCAGAATACTGGCGGCTTCGCCCTCTATCGATTAGGAACCGAAGATACGGCGATTTGGGACGCATTAGCAGTCACGCCTGATTTCAAGTTCGACCTGTCGACGCGCTCGCTCCTGGAGGTATTGCGCGGGACCGACACCATCACCGACGTTGGAGATGGTGAGATCGTGACGGTAGATGAATCGCGCGCCGACGGAATGCGCACTCTCTCAGTGGACAAGGATAATTATCTTACCGCGAACTACACCAAATTTCCGGAATTCCCGACCTTGTATCATCAAGGTGCGGGCGACGCACACGAAGTGGCGCTGACATTTGATGACGGGCCTGATCCGGAGTGGACACCGAAGATCCTAGATGTGTTGAAGGCGGCGAAGATAAAGGCCGCGTTTTTTCTGGTAGGTGTCAATGCCGAACGTTACCCAAATCTCGTTAAGCGCATTGTCGCTGAGGGTCATGAAATAGGTAATCACACCTATTATCACCCCAATCTGGCGCTCTGCTGGCCCGAGCACATTCGCCTCGAATTGAATGCAACTCAGTTGCTTATTCAGACTTTGACTGAACGAGCTACTACTTTGTTTCGGCCGCCCTATGCAGCCGACACTCAACCAGCGCGTTTGGCTGAGTTAACGCCACTGAAAATCGCGCAGGATCAGAATTACCTTGTCGTTTTGGAGAACATCGACCCGCAGGATTGGGCCAGACCGGGCGCGGACGTCATTTTGCAGCGGGTTAAGCAGCAACGCCATGACGGCAATATCATTTTGCTGCATGACGCGGGAGGCGATCGCTCGCAAACGCTGGAAGCGCTCCCGCGCATCATTGAGTACTTGCAGGCACGCAATGATACCATCGTGCCGCTGAGCAAACTTCTGAATACCACTCGCGACGCGCTGATGCCGCCATTGCCCGGAGGACAAACGATGTCGCATTACATCAGCAGCACCGGTTTCCGCGTTGTGCACGCTGTTCAGGAATTTCTCTGGGCTTTTATGGTTGTTGCGACCGTGCTGGTAGTGATTCGCACCCTGATCGTGATCTACCTCGCCTACCGTTTTCGTCGATCGTCGCCGGTGGATTTTGCCGAACCCGCCAGCGTCGTCATTGCTGCTTACAACGAAGGTAAGGTCATCGCTGCAACGTTGCACTCACTTTTGAAGACGGATTATCAAGGGGAGCTGGATGTTATTGTGGTCGATGATGGTTCGCGTGACGATACCGCCGCGGAAGTGGAGAAGATCGCGGCAACTGATGAACGGGTGCGATTGATCCGCCAGGAAAACCATGGGAAAGCGCGCGCGTTGCAACGCGGAATCGGAGCAGCCCGCCACGGACTCATCGTGTTCATCGACGCGGATACGCATTGTCAGCGGCAGACCCTTCCGCAATTGCTGGCACCGTTTAGCAACCCAGACATCGGCGGAGTATCTGGTCATGCCAAAGTAGGTAACTTGCGAAGCTTTATCGGACGCTGCCAGTCGCTCGAGTATACCGTCGGCTTTAATCTCGATCGACGCGCCTATACTCGATTGAATTGCATCACGGTTCTGCCGGGCGCTATTAGTGCGATTCGCAAGACAGCAATCGATCGCGCCGGTGGTTTGAGTTTAGATACACTGGCCGAAGATACCGATCTGACCCTAAGCCTGCACAAGGAACGTCTGCGCATCGTTTATGTTCCCGCCGCAGTCGCTTGGACAGAAGCTCCGGAAACCGTGCGAGCACTTTCCCGGCAACGGTTCCGCTGGGCCTACGGCACGCTGCAATGTCTGTGGAAACATCGCGACATGGTCTTTAACTGGAAATATCGGGCGCTGGGTTGGTTTAGTTTGCCAAGTATCTGGTTCTTCCAGATCATCCTGGTGGCAATTACTCCGGCAGTAGATTTGTTTCTGATTCTGTCACTGCCGTTTGGTGCCTGGCGCGATCTATTGCCATTTGTCATTGTTTTTCTCGCCACCGATGTGATCCTCGCGACGCTCGCCTGCATCCTCGAGCATGAAAATTTACTTCAAGCCTGGCGAATTATTCCGATGCGCCTGATCTACCGGCCGATGCTGAGCTACTGCATCTGGAAAGCAATTTTGCGTGGAGTAAAGGGCGCATGGGTAAGCTGGGGCAAACTGGAACGCACGGCTTCCGTACCAGTGCGTGCGTGAAGGAACGTGAGCGCGAAACGATGCTGTTGTCCATGAGTGACTTGGCTTTGTCGAACGCCTTCTCGATCCTGTCATTCCGAGCATAGCGAAGCGCAGTCGAGGAATCTCTAGCTTTTTCTTTCCTGCGAATAATTAGAGATGTCTCGACTGCGCTCGACATGACAGATTCGCGCCGACATGAACAGGTCTTAAGAGAGCCAGATGGCGTGTGCTAGTTAACGGCCAACGTGCCCGCGTAATACCGAAACCGAGTAAGGCGGTAGTTCGTAGTATCGGGATGCAGCGCGCTGAACATGGGATGGCAAATTGCTCAAGAGCGGACGCCCATCCGGGCCGTCATCTTGCCAGCGGTATTGCTGGCGCGAAAATTGGGCGATGTCTACTTTGCCCGCAAATGTTGCAACTAAAGCGCCTGTAAACTGGACGCTTAGTTGCGCCGAACGATTCGGATCTTTGTTCACTGCGAGCAACGCCCACTGCTTATCGGGTCGCCGTACGGCGTAAGCGGTAACACCGGCGTTATCGGGCTCAATTGTCACCGGATATACTTCGTGCGTCTTCGTTACCCACTGCATCCAATCGTTCGTAATTAATCGGGCACTGTAGTAGGTCGACAGACGATTAAGCTTCTTATTAGCGTTGGAAATCTGGAGCATCATTAAATTACCCCACGAACATCTCAGCTCGTCAGTGAGATAATCGGGCTCGTATCCATAGAGGTAGGCCTTCGCTCCGCCGGAAGTCAGGAAAGTTCCGACGGTGTCTGCATGGAAGAGCGCGCCTTCGATATCAACTTCATGGCGGCCGGCAAAGACCGAATAACCGAACTCCGTCATCAGCCACGGGATCTCCGAAGGAACACCATCGTCATGCAAGCTGGACAACATCGCGCGAAGTCGTTGCGGAATCTCCAGTAGCTGCGGGACGGCATCGCTGCAGACATCATCAAAGGGATAGTATTCGAAAGAGAAGAAATCGAAGGGAGATTCCGCCGCGCGGAGAGCGCGCAGAAAGCGATTCATCCAGAAACGGTTTCCTGATTTGTCCGGCCAGGTGAGGAGATAGCCATCAAAGTTCTGTAAGCTCGGCCCACCGAGCTTGAGCTGAGAGCTAAGCGAGCGCAGCTGCCGGGCGGTCGCAACGTAGAGCGCTGCAAAATCCTCCGGCGAAGTCCATTGCCCGTCGGGTTCTTCGCCCAGTTCAACGCCCTCTAGTGAATACTTCCGTGCCAAAAGATATCGGATCTCCGCAACAGCATTATCCGGCGTGTCGTAGAGCACGCCCACTGGCACCAGCACCGGAAGGTGGTTGGCCAGTTTACTTCGCAGAACAAAATCGAGACCGGGCTGTTCCGTCTTGTAATCGATATCTTCGGCCCGATGCCATGGATCAGTTGATGAAACATAGACAATTGTTTGACTTCGGTCCGGATGGTGGCGGACGTAGTCCTCGAACTCACCGGCGTCGTTCGTTTGGCCAAGGCTGATTTCGCGGACGGCAAACCCAAGACGGTCCCGGACATCCGCGGAAGGTTGTGTAATCGGGGCCGAACTAGAGTTCATCAGGACACGCACAAATTGAACCGGAATAGAGTTAATACTGAGGCGAGTGGTTACATCGCCACCGGGGCTGTTGCCTATCACTCCCTGGGGAAACACCCGCCAGTCATCGTTCCTGTCGATGTGCAAATGCATCGGGTCATTTCCGGTCCAATACTCAACCCGAAACTGTCTGGCATAGGGCACGCCCCATTGAATGCGGATTGAGTTCACCGGCTTTACTGTGCCTATATCAATTACGATCCACTGCGGATGAGCGTCGTCGTTCTCGCCGGTGAAGTGTGGATCTAGATAAGGATTACTCTTCCAAAAAGAGTTTTCGTCGCCGTCACAGATACGTGAATAACCATCGTTGTTTGCCTGATCGATGGTGTTGCCGCGACGGGGCAGTCGATAACCATAGGAGAGGTTGATCGGCGTGCTTATTGAACTACTCGATGTCCAATAGCCGCATTGGCGGGCTTCGTCGCTCCAGCTCCCGCGCGGGTTCCAATGCCACCCTTCACCAGCAAGCTCGGTTCGCAACCGATAAGTCAAAGGTCCCAGACCGGCTGACAGCATCTCGGCGATGTTCTTGTCGGACAACATTCGCACGCATTCTCCGCGCTCATGACCGTCGACGCCGCCGCCTAGGGTTTGTTTAGGAATGCACTTGTTCACGCATTGATCGGTCGCAATCGTCGCCGAGACGATTAACGAACTCTCGTCTACGGCGGGTGAAGTAGTTGCTGCCAGAAAGCCGATGAAGCAGACTGGCGTCGTGAGGCGCAACCATCTTGCCAGCAGCAGAACGCAGAGCCTTCGCACAGTTATCTTCTTAACGTTGATCACGCTCGCTTCAGCATGTCACCAACGCAGCAAAAGCAACAGGCTCGATAACAACGAATCCGTAGAGGTAATGGTCCCGGAGCACGGTGCGTATACTGGGGCGTTCATTGATTTTGGCGAAGCAGAAGAGGATGTTACGCTCGAGGGAATTGAAGACTTCGAGACCATGGTGGGCAAGCATCAAGCCATCATTGCTTCATCGAGTTATTGGGGCGAACAGGATTTTCCAAGCAAAAACCTGAATGTCATTTGGCAACATCGGTCCTTGCCCCTGGTTTTTTGGTCGCCGTGGGACCGGCCTTACGAGCAGAATACCGGTCCCGACCGTTTCAATCTCAATTCAATCATCGCCGGCGCCTGGGACAAGTACATCGATGACTGGGCAGATGCCGCCAAGGCGTTTGGCAGGCCGATGATCGTCGTCTTCGCAAACGAAATGAATGGCGATTGGTTCCCGTGGTCGGGCGTGTACTACGGTGGAAACCGCCCGGCGAATGAAGAGAAAACTAAATGGCAGGGACCGGAAACATTTAAGGCGGCATATCGGCATGTAGTTGACCGGGTCCGCGCTCGCGGAGCCAGTAACATTAAGTGGATGTTCCATACGAATAACTACTCGTCCCCGCTCGATACTTGGAACTTCGCGCCCGCCTATTACCCTGGGCCTGATTATGCCGACTGGCTCGGATTAAGTGTCTATGGTCAGCAATATAGAGAGGAGGCATTGGCTGACATACCTTCCCTGGTCGACTGGCCCTACAAAGAGATGAGCGGCGTCGATCCAAACAAGCCAATCATGATTGCAGAATGGGGTACGGGCGAGTTTCCGCCCGGCAACAAAGCCGGGTGGATCAAACAGGGACTGGACTTGTTCCGCTCCAAATATCCGCGAATCAAGGCTGCGGTTTACTGGCACGAGCGCTGGCAAAATGGAGAAGGATATTACAGTAACCTTAGGGTGAACTCTTCCGTCGAATCGCTGCAAGCTTATCGCGAGGGCGTAGCAAATCCAGACTGGCTGGCCGATTTACTCCTGCGGCCCCTGCCTAAAAAGTAGTCTTTTACCGCCTTGCGGTTGACGGGTTTTTCTTTTGCAGATTGAGCGCCAGCTTCCAATCGCCGTTCATGTTGGCGCGCCAGATCATCAGGTAGATTCCGCGCTCAACTGCATTGCCACGTTCTTCCGAATAGTTGCCGTAACCGTAAGACAGGTCGCCTGACCTGCTCATCTTTGAGCCGCCGGCTTCGAAGGATGCCTCGCCGTGTTCTGAAGTCAGCATCAGCTTGGCGGCAACAAGCCCGATGGCGGGAAATGATTTTTCGCGATAGACGCGAACGTCGTCAGTGGCGGAGTCGAGAATGGCCTGGCCGATGTTGCTGTGCGCGGCCTTGGTAAACTGCCGTTCTGCTTTTTGCAGACTGCGTCGCGCATTCTCCAGGGGTTGCGTGCCGGCCGTAACATCCGGAGGAAGCACTTGCAGGCCGGGAGAGGTTTCAGGTGGTTGCGGATTCTCCGTGCCAACGTCGAGCGCGATCTTCCAGTTGCCTTTGAGCTGCTTGCCCCAGACTGTGACGTAGTGCCCGAAACCGAGTGAAAGCGGTTCGTTTGCCTTTTTCAATTCCCACATTCCAGTGGTATAACCCAGGTCAGCGGCGCCCGCGGCGAAGGCGAAGATTGGCTGCCAGATCAGTGTACCCGGAAAATCGGTGCGCCCGGCCCAATACTTTTTTCCATTAACGGCGCCGGGTGCGAAGGCGATGCCGTCTTCCGCAAAATATTCGACGCTCGCCGCCGGCATTCCTTTTGCGATGGAGAGATTGGAATACTCGCCGTCAATCTTCGCGATCTCCCGGGCGGGGGAAGGGTCGACCGATTGAGCCAGTGCGCTCAGGCTGATAGCGCAAATCGCGCTGGCAGAGAGTTGAAAAACCCTCATCCTAACCTTCTCCCCGAGGGAGAAGGAACCGCTCTCGCGCGCAATCGCCGCGAGACGCCAAGTGCGAGCCTTTTCTCTCTTTCTCTCCCGCTGGGAGAGACGCACGCGCAAGCGGCAGTGAGGGCAAAGGAGTCGCTTTGGGAGAGGATTGAGGTGACGGCAGTTTCTCAACAGCCTGCGGACGAGAAAAAATTTATTCGTCATAAACAAATTCGAGAGTTGGCGGCGTCTCAAAAGTAAAGACCGTGAAGGGTCATGGAGAATGTCGCTACCCATGAAGATTGGAAAGTCTGTTTTTCGGAGCTCGCGCCCGGGCTGGTCCTGTTCGCCCGGCAGTGGGTGCGGAGCGCGCCGGATGCCGAAGACGTGGTGCAGGAAGCTTTTGTCCGGTTCTGGCGACGCAATCTCAGCATTAAAAACCGTGCCCTGCTTTACGCTGCGGTCCGTTCAGCTGCCCTCGATCTCATTCGGCGGGATAACCGAAGAGCTCGACGCGAAGTGGAAGTTTTTGGTGAGGCCGAGCGCACGGTGCAGCCGCAATTTGAGCAACTGGATGATTCGCAGCGCCAGCTGGTGGCAGCGCTCGATCATCTGCCGCGAGATCAACGAGAGGTGCTGGTCATGAAGATTTGGAACGAACTCACCTTTGCTGAAATCGCAGAAGCGCTCGGCATTTCACAGAACACTGCGGCGTCGCGTTATCGTTACGGGCTTGCCGCGTTGAAGAAAACTTACCAGCCGCAATGAACGATTTCTCCGAACTCGAACGTGAGCTGAAGAAATTGCGACCGGTGCAGCCATCAGCTGAGTTAACGTCGCGGGTTGGGAGCGCACTGGCGAATTCCGAGGAAGGCACCGCCAAGGTAATCAGGCCAGAGCAATTTCGTATCAATTGGCTGGGGCTCGGTCTTGGGCTGGCTGCGGCGGCGACCTTTCTCATTTTCGCGCGCGTCGATTTTCATCCGAACGATAAAACGAAACAAACCATCGCGTCGGCTACGCCGTCGTTGCAGCAAAAGGCCGCGGCATTGCCGAACTATCAGGCGACCGGGTTGACGCAGGTTGTTTACAGTAAACGCGACGAGGGCCTGGTCTTTCCGCCCGGCGCGGAAGGGCCATCGCGGCGGGTTCGAACGGCGAAGCGGGAAACGTTGCAATGGCGTGATCGGCAAAGCGGTGCGCAATTGGCCGTGTCTTATCCGACGGAGGAGGTCACGCTCATTCCAGTGGCAGGTCAATGAATTTCCAAACAGAGAAAAATACAAAAATGAAAACAAAAACCATCATCCTAATGGCCGTTAGCTTGTTTCCGCTGACGGCGTTCAGCCAGCCACAAACCCCGCCGCCGGCGCCACCCAATCCACCGGCCGCGCCGGTGCCTCCGGTGCCACCGCGGGATCGTGATCGCGATCGCGAAGACCGGATGCCGAAGGTCCCGGTCACATTTCTGGGGGTGGAGACGTCGGAAGTGCCGAGCGTACTTTGCGATCAGCTCGGATTACCAAAAGGGTTCGGCCTAGTGGTGGATTACGTGGTGCCGGATGGGCCGGCGGCGGCCGCGGGCGTGCAACAAAACGACATCATCAAAATGTTGAACGACCAAATTCTAACGGATCCTGGACAACTGTCCAAGCTAGTGCGCAGTTACTCGGAAGGAACAAACGTGACGCTGACTATCCTGCGCAAAGGTCAGGAACAGAAGGTCACGGCAAAGCTGGCAAAAAAAGAGGTCCCGCGCCGTCGCGCCTCCATGGATCATATGCGCCACATGAATCACGATTGGAACTTCGACCTGGGCGATTTCGGTGATATGGGCGATCTGAAGGAGCGGATGTCGGAGTTGAAAGAGCAGCTTGGTGACGAACAACGCGGAATGATTCATGACGCGGTGGCGCGGGCGCGCGATGAAGCGCAACGGGCCGCGGACGAAGTGCGCCGCAATGCTCAGCGCATCCGCACCATTACACGCAACAACGGTGCGCTTCAGCGAACCACAATCGATTTGAATAAAGCGCAGATCGTTCTTTCCGACGATAAAGGAGAGCTGCGGATCGAAAACAAAGAGGGCAAGAAATTTCTAACGGCGAAGGATCCGCAGGGGAAATTGCTCTTCAGCGGTCCCGTCGAAACGAAGGAAGATCTCGACAAAGTGCCGGCCGAAGTGAAGCAGCGCTACGACAAACTGCAACAGCATGATTTGCCGGCAGTGGCACCCGATGATTTGCGGGCGGAATCTGAGGGCGACACCGACGAGGACGACGATGATGATGAGGACTCGTCACGCGCGAACAC
>Ga0193719_10000245_pt1 | contig 19358 bp, 13 predicted proteins | sample U2a2metaG_FD_160103 | JGI IMG/M metagenome (GOLD analysis project Ga0193719, IMG submission 160103) | Soil microbial communities from a riparian zone of the East river system, Colorado, United States - U2a2 | ecosystem: Environmental > Terrestrial > Soil > Riparian zone | place: USA: East... | reverse complement strand
TGTTTCTGTTCACGACGCCATACATTCTGTTCTCAGTCCTGCTCTCGGGCCTGTACGTGTTTGCCCTTCGCCCGCGCCAGAAGGTGAAGCCGGCGGCGCTTCCGGCGTACGCCGACCCCGGCCAACGCCCCGCTCTGTTCTTGACTCTGGGCGAGGTCCACGACCCCAGGAAGCCCCTGCCAAGCGACCATCCGTACTGGATGAGGATATCTGAGCGCGGACTGTTCACCGGCATCGCAATCTTCGGTGCGATCGGCACCGGAAAGACTAGCGGGTGCATGTACCCCTACGCCGAGCAATTGATTGCCTACAGGGCTAGCGAACCTGAGCACCGGATCGGGGGATTGGTCCTCGAAGTCAAAGGTGACTTCTGCAGAAAGGTTCGGGCCATTCTGGAATCTCACGGCCGTGGTGAGGACTATGTAGAGGTCAACCTGAACGCCGACCACCGATACAACCCCCTGTACAACGACCTGGACGCCTATGCATTGGCATACAACATAGCTTCTCTTCTCAACAATCTCTTCGGGAAAGGGAAAGAGCCGTTCTGGCAGCAGGCCTACACAAACCTGGTCAAATTCATCATCCAGCTGCACAAGGTCGCCTACGACTACGTGACGTTATTCGACGTTTACGAATGCGCGATCAACTCGGAGCTACTGGAAAAGAAGATTCACGAGGCCGAGCAACTGCTTCAAGGCCGGCACTACTTTGTCGTTTCGGATGTGCGGTTCCGCGCACACCCGGAACTCGAGCGCTTCCATTTCCTACCCGATGAAGCCTCCAGAAGCCACAAAGCTCTGCAGTCTGCAGCCCTCGAACAAGTTCTAAAGGCGCGAAACATTGAATATGAGTGCCAAGCGGAAATTTCACCGGAACTGGTCGACCCCCTAAAGCTGGAGATCCTCGCCGCGGTGAAACGTTGGTTCTATTACGACTGGCGCCGGATCGAGAATAAGCTGCGCACCTCGATCGTCGAAGGAATCTCCGTCTTTCTGTCCTTGTTCGACGACAACCCCCTGGTCAAGCGCACGTTCTGCCCGCCCAAGGAGTGCTATAACCCCACCCTGAACGCCGACCGGCGATACGGACGGCCGCTGATTCCATTTGCCGACCTTATCGAAGCGGGCAAGGTTTGCGCTCTGAATTTCCCCGTGACCCTGAACCCGGGACTGGCCAAGGCCATCGGCATCATGATGAAACTCGACTTCCAGCGTGCTCTTCTGAGCCGCATCCCCAAGATGGAAGCCAGCCCTACACAACATTTCCGTCAAGTGTTCTTCATCTGCGATGAATATCAGCACTTTGCCACTGCGGGAGAGAACGAGCCAAACGGAGATGAGAAATTCTTTGCCCTTTCCCGCGAATCCAAATGCATTCCCATCATCGCGACCCAAAGCATCAGTTCACTGCGATCGACTCTGCCGGGTGAGACCTGGCGGACACTGCTGCAAACCTTCCGCACCAAGATTTTTTTGGCCCTGTCCGATGAATTCTCGGCCAAGATCGCGAGTGAATTGTGCGGAAAAGAAGACCAGTGGAAGGTCAACTACAACATCTCCGAGAGTGGGCATGATGCGCGCGTGAGTCTCTGGACGGGTAAGGCGCTGGCACACAAGGCGAACGTCACGACTTCGAAAAGCTACAACACCCACAGCGACTTCCGCTTCGACTTCAAGACCTTTACTGAACTGAAGAACGGACAATCCGTTGCGCTTGTCTACGACGGATTGAATCCTCTGCCACCGACGTTTATGTACCTGAAACCCTACTACAGCGACGTGAACAAATCCTATTTCCGGCAATTGGCGGATGGAGAACTCTGATGAACGGCTTCGAACTCATTCTGCCGTTTCTGCGGCCCATCCAGGCCTTGATTGTCGACCCTGATATCAGCGAGATCATGGTCAATGGCCCGGAGCGGATTTTCATCGAACGGCAGGGCCGCATCGAATTGGTGGAGCACGTGACCCTCAGTCCGAAGTCTCTCGAAGTTGCAGTCAGGAACATTGCCCGCCGCCTGGGCGACGACATCTCGCAGGAAAAACCTATCCTTGACTCCCGCCTTCCGGACGGCAGCCGCGTAGCCGCCATCATACCTCCGTGCAGCTTAAATGGCGTGGTGCTGACCATCCGGAAGTTCAACCCAAAACACTTTGCCATCGAGGATCTAATTTCAATCGGAACCGTGACCCCCGAGATCGCAGGCTACCTCACGGCGGCGGTAGTCACCCGCAAAAATGTACTCGTTGCCGGGGCCACGGGCTCCGGCAAGACTACCCTGCTGAATTCGTTGTCCCACCTGATTCCCAAGCAGGAACGTGTCTTGCTCATTGAAGACACGGCTGAAATACAGATCGACACGCCGAACTTGATCCGATTTGAAGCCCGGCGAGAACAGGACGGCTTCCCGGCTGTCACCATTCGAGAACTCCTCAAGGCGAGCCTGCGCCACAGGCCAGACCGGATTCTGCTGGGCGAGATTCGCGGGGCGGAGGCGTTCGACTTGCTGCAACTGCTAAATACCGGCCATTCAGGGACGATTTCGACTGTCCATGCCAGCTCGGCAGCGCAGGCCATCAGCCGCTTCACCAGTTGCGTCCTCCAAAGCGGTATCGAGCTGCCTTACCGTGCGATCAGGAGTAATATCGCGGACTCCCTCGACATTCTCGTCCACCTCGATCGCCGGCCAGGGCGTCGCTTCGTCGCCGAGATTCTCGAGATTTCCGGATATGACGCCGACCGCGACCGCTATGACCTCACACGTCGATTCAGTCGGACGGAGGACGCGCCATGTATCCCCTAGACCGCTTTTACGACGACACCGATCGGCCCATTCCGCACAATCGGGGCCGAGAACAGCACGAGATCTCCCGAAAGCACTATCGCAGCAAAGGGCGCGACCGTAGCTTCGTTCGCCGAGCCCTCCGGCGAGGTGTGCCAGCACAGGAGGTTGAAGACCGCCTACTCGCCGCCACCGAGTTCCATAGGCTGAACCCGGACTGCGATCCGATCACCTACGTCCGCGGTCTCATTGACGAAGAAGGTGGCGCCTTGCGGATCCTGGATGTTGCTGCAACCCCCGCTGGCGATTCACCGGTTGGGCCCAACAGCGTCATCGCGGCCGGCAACGACCAGGCGATGCAATCCGAGGCCATGGCGCGTCGTTACATCCAGGAAAACTTCGAGGCCACGGACTGGCTGGCGGTAGTGGTTCGCAATCGCGAGAGCGGCGAGACCATCCAAAGGATCGCAACCGCTCAGCAGATCGTCAGCCATGAATTCCAGTCGTGGCTGCGCTTCAAGAACGCGCACGGCTCTGACGTCTACCTGAGCCTCAACCCTCTCAGCGAGCATGCCCACGGCCGCACCAAAGCCGACGTAAAGGAAATCCGGCATCTATATCTCGACCTGGACGATGGCGGCCAGCAGAAGCTCGCTGCGATCTACGAGAATCCGGCGGTACCTCACCCCAACTATGTGCTTCAGACTTCCCGGGACAAATACCAAGCAATCTGGCGGGTTGAAGGTATTCCGCCACGCGAGGCGGAAGAGCTTCTCCGCCGCTTGGCCCAGAGGTTTGGCGGTGATCGGGCCGCCACCGACGCCACCCGCGTCTTCCGCCTTCCTGGTTTCAACAACAAAAAGTACGAGCAGGATTTCCTCGTCAAACTGACGGCAGGAACACTGCCGGAACCCGTCTATCACAGATCCGATTTCAACATTGAAACCGTTCCGTACGACGGAGCAACAGCTCGCCCGAGTGCGACTGTACTACCTTCCCTTCGTACCTCATCGGCCGATACACAATCGGAACGGGATTGGGCATACGCCATCCGCCGGCTCAGACGAGGGGACCAGCCGGCCGACATCGTCCGCGAAATGGCTGGCTACCGAACGAAGGACCGCTACGACTCCCAGGACTCTAGGAAGCTTACCGCTCCGAAAAAACCCAATCCTCGCTACTACGCAGAACACACCGTCGGCCGAGCGATGGCATATCTGGGCATGGCCAGCCGCCCCTTGGAGAAACTTTCAGATCAGGATAAAAGCAGATCACCGGAAAACGATCCGCACCGGTGACGAAGGAGGTCCTCCCGTGAGAACCGCTAGTTATTTCAAATACCTTACCGCTCGCTGGGCCGTCGTAGCCCTCTCAGTTTCGGCTCTGCTGCTACTAGCTGCCGGGACTACGAGGGTTCCATCGCTGCGGCACTACCTGGTGATCTTCTCTGCCCTGCTGTTGGCAGCCATGCTGATCATCGACCCCGGTCTAGTCGAAGAACGGTCGCGCACACCTGCGATGTTGGCAACGCCGGGAAGGTTCGCTGCGAGCCTGTCGTTTCTTGCGACCCTGGCACTTGCGGCTTTGGACGTCGGCCGCCTCCATCGGTTCGACTCGGTTCCGGTTGACTGCCGGCTGGGCGGTCTACTGCTGTTCGCAATCACAACTGCGCTGCAAATATGGGCCATGGCTGTGAATCCGTTCTTTTCGCCCGATATTTGCCTGCAGGCAGAGCGTGGGCACCGCGTCATCACATCTGGACCCTATGGCTTGCTGCGACATCCTGGCTATCTCGCCATGCTCGTTTCCGTCCCTGCCAGCGCTCTGGCCATCGGGTCCTGGATTGCCTTACTCCCGGCTGCCGTGTTTTGCGTGGTAATCATGAAACGGGTCAGCGCCGAAGACGAATTTCTCGAGAAACATCTAGCCGGGTACGCCGAGTATATGCGCCAAGTTCGTGGTCGCCTCGTTCCTCGGAGGGCAATCCGCCATTGTCCACACGAACTCGCGGTTGCCACCCGGTTCGAGCATCGCCCTGACCAGAGGTGGCCGTGAGACTACCGCTGTGTTTCATTCAGCTGGATGGTTGCCGAACTCGCGGGAGCGGTTCGGATCGACTCTTTTTCAGCCAGCTCCGTTTCGGCTACAAAAGGGGGTCAACCTCTGGTGCGCCCCAGCGGAGCGGCATTTCCCTGCTTTCTGTGCGCAGCCCTCCGGGTTTCCCGTTTTCTCCCAAAACATCGACACTTTTGAAAAATATATGTTTCCCGGCTCCTCCGGAAAAATGCAGAGCTTGGCCTGGGAGCAGGTGCCACCTGTTCCCATTTGCCCCGAGACAGAACAGGGGAGAAAGAATAAGGAGCGTCCAATCTTATGTATCAAAATCGCATTTCCCTCATCGGCTTCGTCGGCAACGATGTACAACTAAAATCCACCAAAAACGGCACTTCGGTCGCCGTACTCTCACTCGCGACCAAATCCACATGGAGGAATTCGAATGGCGGGTACGACTCACGCACTGAGTGGCATCGCTGCACGGCCTGGGGCAAGCTCGCCGAGTTTGCCGGTACGCTGCAGAAAGGCGCCCACATTCAGATCGAGGGCGAGCTGCGTTATCGCGAATACGAGAAAGATCTCGCCAAGGATTCGAACGCGGCGCCAAGCAGGCGCCGGTTGGCCGAGATACACGCCAGCCGGATCCTGAAACTCGATCGAGCCGCGAAGCAGGACGAACCTGCGCCGGAGGGCGACGCCGCTGAGCCCCTGCTCGAAGAACCGACCGCCTGAAGTCTACCCATGTTGGCTTCGGCCCCGGAGCTGAGGCCAATTTGTTGTTCTGTGGTTTGCCCTGGTTGGAGTCACTATCAATATTGCTTCGAGGTTCAGACCTCTCTTCCGACTCCCAATTATCCGAGCAAAGACATGCCTTTCGATCCGCCTAGACCGCTAGCAGACCGTAAGAATCTTACGGATTTATGCGCGAACCCGGCCAACTGCATTGAGGGTGCCATGCGGATACCAATTCCCTTCTCCCGTGCCGCACCCTCCAAGCATCTGGGGATCAGAAAGATATTTCCATAAGCACTACAATTATATTGTGTTGACATCACATAGTGTCGACAAAGCAGCCAAGGCATCAGCGATCTACCATGCCCGGCACTCGCCTAGGAGGCAATCTGACTCACTGGATCCAACTCCCGCCGCACCTATATACGACGGTTGCAGAGTGCCCCGGATCTGTACTCTTGGAAACATCGCGTTTTGATCCATCCAACCATCATAGTTATCTCTTCCTAAAACCGGTTGGCGTCATGTCTGCGAATCACAGCAGCGAGATCCCGCTGCTCTTTTCCCGGTTGGAGACGGCGCTTGCGAGCGGCTTCCATGTAGCGGGCTTCGTGTCCTACGAGTGCGGCTATCACTTCGAACCATTTCCTGGCGCCAGGCTTTCCTCAGAGGAGCTTCCGCTGGCGTGGTTCGGAATATACCCTAGCCCAATTGTCTTCGATCATGCGCAGGGATGTTTCACCGGTCCCGGCCTTTTGTCCCCGGTGGCAGCGGGCCCGGAGAAGATTCCAGCTGCGCTTGCAGATGGCGCAGCTCTGGAGATCACGAAAGACGAGTATTGCGCCAAGATTTTGGAAATCAAAGAACGCATCGCATCGGGCGAGACCTATCAGGTCAATTTCACGGACAGAGTATCTTTCCCGTTGCGGACGTCGGCAGCAACTGCTTTTGAAGCGCTATCGCGGCACCAGACGGTAGCTTACGGCGCTTTGATCAATATGGCCGACCTCCACATTCTTTCCTTTTCTCCCGAGCTCTTCTTCCGGATCCGTGATGGAAGGATCTGGACCCGACCAATGAAGGGGACGATGCCTCGCGGGCTGGACGCCTACGAAGATGCGCAAGCGACCCTTCGTCTTCAAAATGATGAAAAGAACCGCAGCGAACACGTCATGATTGTAGATTTGCTTCGCAATGACCTGGGCCGCATCTGCAAGGTGGGAAGCATCAAGGTGGAGGATCTGTTCTCAGTCGAACAATACGAGACCTTGTTGCAAATGACTTCCACCGTATCCGGGACACTCCGACCGGGAATCAGCTACTACGACATTTTTCGGAGCATGTTTCCCGGTGGCTCCGTTACCGGGGCTCCCAAGATTCGCACCATGCAGATCATCCGAGAAATCGAGCGGAATCCGCGCGGCATCTATACCGGAGCCATCGGTTTTATTTCTCCCCGGGGCTCGTCCGTTTTCAATGTGGCCATTCGCACCCTGGTCATCAAAGGTGGCGGAGCCCAAATGGGTGTGGGGGGAGGCATTGTTGCCGATTCGGAACCCATGGAGGAATACCGCGAATGCTTGCTCAAGGCCGCTTTTCTTACTCGTACCCAGCGCGATTTCCAGCTCATCGAGACGATGCTTTGGGACAAGGAGTTTCATTTTCTATGCTTGCATCTGAAGCGGCTGGAATCGTCAGCTTCTTATTTCACGTTTGCCTTTGATCGCAGCGCCGTTCTGTCGCGATTGCACGATCTGTCGAATTCGTTCACCGCCGGTAAGCGGTATCGAGTTCGATTGCTATTGACGTCGAGCGGCCATATCACGGTAGACAGTTCCGACTTCCTCGCGGCACCAGACACGGGTTATGTCAAGCTTTCGCCGGAACATACTTCTTCCACCGACGTATTCCTGCGGCACAAAACCACGCGGCGCGAGATCTATGACCGTCAGCATGCCGAGGCCCGCGCCGACGGATTCGACGACGTGATTTTCCGGAATGAGAAAGGAGAAGTGACAGAAGGAGCCGTCAGCAACATCTTTATAAGACAGTCGGGCAGGCTGTTTACTCCGCCTCTCACCTGTGGAGTGCTGCCGGGAGTCTTTCGACACCACCTGCTAGAAACCTGTGCGACGGCGGAAGAAAGAACTATAACCATGCCGGATCTGAAGGCTGCCGATGCTGTCTTTCTTTGCAATTCCGTTCGCGGCCTTCGCGCCGTGAAATCGCTCTGCCTTGACGTCTTATCGAGCGCCCGCCCGAAGGCAAGTGCCTGAGCCTCCGACAAGCGGCCCGGGCACATTTCCAAACTGCTGGCACATGGGTGCGCCTGGAGCCGTCACATTAAGGTTCTGATCAACCTTCACGTCGCGCACTGCCAGTGAATCTCCGTCCTCTCAGCTAAGGCGGTCGACACTTGACGCCACCAAAGCGGTAGCGCTGGCAGGTTGGAGTGGCAGCTCTACGACAAATACGGAGCCCTTGCCCGGAGAACTCTCAACCGTAATACGGCCGTGATGCTGCTCGACAATCCACTCCGCGATAGCAAGACCCAACCCCGAACCTCCCAACTCGCGGCTCCTGGCCTTGTCTGCACGGTAGAAGCGCTCAAAAATCTTACTCTGATCTTCCTGGCTGATTCCGATTCCGCTATCGCGAATCGCGATTATGCCCTTCTCGTCTTTCTCGTCCAAACTGAGATCGATAGTTCCCGGAGCAGGAGTGTACTTGACCGCATTGTCAAACAAAATACTCAGCAGGCGAGATAAAGCACTCTTGTCCCCCGTGACAAACAGTTCGCCGTCCGTAACCTTCTCCGTAAACTGAAGATTTTGAGCGGCGATCACCGGGCGCCAGTCCAGCATAGCTGTTTTGATTATTTCTCGGAGGTTAATCCGCTGCATGTCCAGGGTTTCTCGGCCAGCGTCGGCACGGGCAAGCGACAATAGGGTCTCAATGAGTGCCGACGTTCTTTCGGCTTCTTGAAGGACGTGCCGGAGGGCTTCCCGATATTCTGCTTCGTCGCGCGACTTCCGGAGGGCGATTTCTGCTTCCGTGCGAATCAGCGCAATCGGAGTGCGGAGTTCGTGGGAGGCATCTGCTGTGAACTGCGAGACCCGCAGGAACGCGGTTTCAATGCGGGACAGCATTTCATTCAATGTGTCGGACAGACGCTGCAACTCATCCCGGGTCTCCAAACGCTCCAAGCGGCTACTCAGATTCGTTCCCGTAATGTTGCGGGCGGTTCGGGTGAGAGCATCTACGGGAAACAGGGCTCTCCGGCTAAGCCAGTAGCCGACCCCTGAAGCTACCAGCAGCAGGAACGGGGCAAACAGGGCGAGATAGCGCTGGAACAGAACCAAGGTTTCGAGAATGTCGCTCTCCCGCAGTCCTATTTGCACAAGGTACCGCCGCCCATCGACTTCCATAGATTGGCTGAGGAAGCGGAATGACTTGCCGGCTAGGCTTCGGTCTTCATAAAGCGGTCTTTGGAGTTGACTCGGACTTGCGGCTGGCAGTCCGTGGTTCTGGAAAAACCAGGAGCGGTAAATCCAATTGCCCTGGTCGTCCTGAATTTGCAGGTAATCCCCGGAATGCGCAAGCGCATAGATCTGCGTGATTTCTTTCTGAAGCTCGGCGGGGGTTACGGCGGATTGGTGGGCGGTAAGAAAATGCCGTACATCATCGATTTGCGCCTCTAGCGCGTCATCGGCAATGTCGTACAAGTTGTGACGAAGAATGAGCCACATGCCGAGGCCAAAGATGCCTTGTGCACAGGCGAAGATCAGCAGATACCACAGTGTGAGCCTTAAGCCGATGGAAAGCCTTCTCCTCATTGCGATTCTGCCCGAATCATGTACCCAACCCCGCGCACCGTGTGAATCAGCTTCTCGCGGCCGTTGTTGTCCACCTTGTTGCGAAGCGAGCGAACAAAAACATCGAGCGTATTGTCCTCAATGTCTCGATCGAATCCCCAGACAGATTCGATGAGCCGCTGACGTGCAACCACCTTCCCTGCACGCTCCATGAGGTGTTCCAGTAAGCCATATTCGGTTCGAGTCAGCGAGATGCGTGTTTCTCCCCGTGAGACTTCTCGTGTTGCTGAATCCAATCGGAGGTCCGCCACCTGCAGGGTAGCGGCATGCGGTACAAATCTCCGGCGTTTGATGGCTCGTAGCCGCGCCAGAAGCTCCTGAAAGGAGAAGGGCTTGGTCATATAATCGTCCGCGCCCAGATCCAAACCATGAACGATATCCTGGACTGCATCTTTGGCCGTGAGCATCAGGACCGGCGTCAAGTTTTTTTCGGTGCGCAACCGTCCGGCCAGTCCATAGCCGTCTAGCTTGGGCATCATGACGTCAAGAATGATTACGTCGAATTCGCAGCTGCGGGCCAGCTCAAGTCCTTCCACCCCATCCGGAGCGCACACCACCGTGTGCCCCTCCTCCTCAAGCCCTTTGCGGAGAAGCTCAACCATGCGTCCTTCATCTTCCACAATCAGAAGCTTCATGCCAGCAGTCTAGGAAACCGGACCCTCCCCTCTGATCACCTCGGCTAGAACTAAATTACGCAATGGACCTTCACCTTTCCTGGAACTCCGGGGCCCTTCTTCGTATTTAACGTATTTAACGGGGTGACACCACCAGAACATGGAAGCTCCCCGCCACAATTTTAGGCCTCGGACGCGGGTTGTCAGGCGTCGCAGCAGGCGGAGGACCGAACTGAGCTGCCGACAAATACAGGTTGTGCGTCTTATCGTCTAAGGCCATGGTGCGAGCGCTCCTTTCCGTCGCGTCGGTCTCAACCACTGAGTACCTGTCGGCCGACTCCTCTCGGACCACCGTGACCGTGCCGTCCTGCCCGTTCGAGGAAAAGACCTGCTTCTTGCCCGCATCGTAAACTACGGCATCCGGACCGTTACCGATGGGCACCGTCGTGACAATCTTGCCTGAATCTGCGTCCACGACGGCCATCTTCTGATTCGAACACACCGAGAACAGTCTTCTACTCGCGGTGTCCATGGCCAGACCCGATGGCTCTTCACAGGGCGCAAGCGGCCAGCGTTTTTCGACATGCAGAGTTGCAGGATTGATCACCACGATTTCGCTTCTGTCCTCGATATTCACGTAGAGAGTACCCTTCCCGTCGCTAACCGGAAACTCTGGCTTTCCGCCCAATGCGATTGTGCCTGCGATACTCCCGGTCGCGGCATCGATCACCGTCACGTCCTGACTGCGGCCGTTAAATGCGAACACCCGCTTACTGGGGGCGTCGTAGACGATGCCATCTGGATTGGTCCCGGTTTTCACCCTTTGCAGTTCGGCGCGCGACTTCGTGTCAAAGATAACGACTAGATTCGCCCCACCGTCGCTAATGAATCCGCGATTCAGGTCGCCTGCGATGGCAACGCCGTGAACCCGGTTCAGCCCAGTGATTCTAGCGATCGGCTTTTGTGAATCAAGGTCGATGACTTGGACTTCGTCGCCGTGGGAAACATACAGCGTTCTCGTCGCTGAATCGGCAAACAGATAATCCCAGCCTTCCTCCCCTGGAAACGAAACACGGTTGGTCACCTTGTACTGTTGTGCGCTCAAGGCAACGGACATTCCGACCATGAACAAACATAGAACAATTGGCAAGCCACGCATATTCCCTCCTCCTGAATCTCAGAGCGTCTCGGATACGCTCTGTTTTGAATCCTGTTTTGAACCCTGTTTCCTGCCTGCCAGCCTGAAGTACACAGCTGGCGTAATGACCAGGGACAGCACCATTGAGATCAAAATCCCTCCGATCACCGCGATGGCAAGCGGCTGCAACATCTGAGAACCAGATCCCCACCCAAAAGCCAGGGGCAGCATTCCTGCAACGGTCGCCATGGCTGTCATCACAATCGGCCTTAACCTTCTTCGTCCCGCCTGAATCATGCCGTCTTCCGGAGCGAAGCCCAAAGCGCGGAACTTTTGATCCGCATCCAGCAGCAGAATTCCGTTTTTCGCCACGATTCCAATCACCATGATCAAACCCATGAAGGACGAAATATTGAAGGTGGTATGAGTGACCAGCAGCGCGAAAACAACTCCCGAAGTGGAAAGCAGGGCGGACGCCAGGATGGCAAGCGGCGCGGACAAATTGCGGAACTCAAAAAGCAGGACCAGAAATACCAGAACTACCGCCAGGAGCAGCACGAACACAAGATCCTTGAAAGATTGCTGCTGCTCGGCAAATGTTCCGCCATATTCCACGCGCAGCGAAGTAGGCAGATGAAGATTGGCCATGGTCTTCTGAACGTCGGCCATGCCGCTGCCCAGATCCCGCCCTTCCAGGCGCGCCGTCACGGTGATGTCGCGCTGAAGATTTTCGCGGCGAATTTCAGTCTGTCCAGGTATCTGCTCGATTGTCGCCAGAGCCCCTAGGGTGGCGGTATGTCCGCTGCTGCTATTCATGAGCGTGTTGTTCATGGCCTCGAACGAGGCACGATACTGACGGGGATATCTGATCCGGATGTTGTAGGAGCGATCATTGCTGATTACCGGCGTAGCCGCAGGTTCGCCCTCAAGCATCGCGGCCGCATTCGTTGTCACTTCTTCGGGCGTAAACCCTGCTCGGGCGGACGTCGTCGGGTTCACTTGGTAGACCATTGCGGGACCGCTTATCGTGTTATCAATTCCGTTCAACAGATCCACAACCCCGGGAACTTTTTGGATGGCCTCGCCCACACGCGATCCCCATTCTTTCAAGAGCGCGGGATCGTTCGAGAAAAGTTTGATTTGCACCGGCTCCGGCGCATTGCTCAGATCGCCAATCATGTCTTGCAGAAGCTGTAAGAGCTCGATATCGAGTACGGGCTCGGCCTGATGAACTTTGGCACGCACTTCTTCCATCACTTCTTCCACCGATCGGCTGCGATCTTGCTTCAGCTTGACGGTGAAATCCCCTGAATTCGCCTCTGTGACCGCCGCCAACCCGAGTTGCAAGCCTGTCCGGCGGGAGGTGGTCTCTACTTCGGGGATCGAATGCAGGATCTGTTCAACATGCTGCAATACTCCGTCGGTCACCTCCAGGGACGTTCCCGCCGGCATGAGATAGTCGAGAATGAAGCCGCCTTCGTCCATCTCGGGCAAAAGATCCGTACCCAATCCGCGATAGGACAGATACGCGCATGCAATCAGCACCACGCTCAATACCGCGATCCAGCGAGGCCGTTCCAAGGCAATCCGCAACACCCTCTCGTAGAATCGAACAATGGCTCCGAACACCCCCGTGAGAGTGGCTTCTTCCGCGGCTAAAAGCTGGTCGGATGTGATTTCCCTGGCTGCGACCGAGGTTTCTCCGAAGCGTGGCTTGGGAGAAATGAAATACTGGCTCAGGTTCGACGTCCAGGTCAGGGCGAGGACCAATGAGGTCAGCAGGGCCGCCGATACTGTCACCGCCAGTGCCCGGAAAAACGTGCCGGTCACACCTGCGATCGAGATCAAAGGAAGAAAAACCACAATCGGAGTGATGGTAGAACCAATCAGCGGAACCGTGATTTCTCGCAATGCGTTGTCGATCGCCTGCAACCGGGGTTGCCCGGCGTCTCGGTGAAGCACAATGTTTTCCACCACGACAATGGCGTCATCGATCACGAGGCCCACGGCTGCGGCCAGACCACCGAGGGTCATCAGATTGAAGCTCTCGCCCAGCAGCCGCAACACAATGAATGTCATCAACACGGTGACGGGTATCACCAGCCCGGCCACAATCGAAGTTCCCCAATCGCGCAGAAATAAAACCATGATGGCGGAGGCCAGAATCAACCCGAGGAGGATGGCGTCGCGAACGCTCTTAATGGACTCGCCCACGATCTGCGACTGGTCGTAGAATGGAGTCAACGTAATTCCTGGAAGCAGGGTTTGGCGAATGCGTTCGACCTCGTCATGCACCTCATTCGCCACCCTGACGGTGTTACTGTTTGGCTGGCGATTGATATTGAGTAAAACTGACGGCTTTCCGTTCGCGGTGACCAAGGTATAAACCGGCTTGACGGACTTTTCCACGGTTGCCACATCACCGATGCGGACGGGAACTCCTGCCGGGGTAGTTTTTATGACGATCTGGCCCAACTGATCCGGGGTCCGCACCTGTCCGTTCACCAAAGCCAGGTAGAGCTCATGTCCTTGGGGCAGCAGGCCTGGAGAATTGACTAGGTTGGTGCGGCGAATCGCGTCGAGAATGTCGGTGATGGTCACCGACGCGCTGAGAAGTTTCGCCGGCTCCGGTATCACGTGAAACTCAGGCTCCTGGCCGCCTTGCACCACGACCGTCGCAACTCCGTCCAGTCGGTTGAGCCGCGGCTTGATTTCATAGCTGGCCATCTCCCAAAGTTGCGTTGCGGGCACAATCTGCGAGGTCAGGCTGTAACCCATGATCGGAAAGCTGGCAAACGTCAGGCGATGGGTATCGACGGTTGCCGTGGGTGGCAGAACGGATTGGGCGCGCGCCATCGCCGAGTCCACGCGCTGCAAGGTTTGGAACATGTCTACATTCCAGTCGAAGTACAGGTCAATTTCAGCGGACCCCCGGCTCGTAATGGAGCGAACCCGCTGCAGACCTTCCACGCTGTTGACCGCTTCCTCGATGGGGCGAGTGATGGTCACCAGCATTTGGTCAATGGGCATCACGCCGTTGTCAACGCCGATCACGACGCGGGGGAAATCTGTATTCGGAAACACGGAAACAGGAATGTTGAAAGCCAGGTATGCTCCTGCCGCAGCCAGGGTAAGAATAAGGAAGATGATCGGACTGGATAGGCGAGCAAACCAGTATTGCGACCGATCACCTTCCTCAGGTTGAGCTTGATGAAAAAGAGCGCCCAGTCGCATAGGTCAATCGCTCGCTGTCTTTCCCGCTTTGTCGGAGTTCTCAATCTTGACCTGGGTGTTGTCCGGAAGTCCGTAGCCTCCGCTCGTGATGACCTGTTGGCCCACCTGCAAACCAGAAGTAATTTGAACCTCATCCCCCCTCTGAATGCCAACCTGGACCGCCTGAAGATGTGCCCGATTGTCCGCTCCCACCAGCATTACCGCGGCACCTCCCTCGGGCTGATTGAGCAAGGCGGAGGAAGGAACCACGAGAGCGTTCTCGACCTTTTGAGCGGTTACGGAAAGCTGCGCGGTGGTGCCAGGGCGCAGGTGATTGCCGGGGTTGGCCGCCTGTGCCCATATCTCTATGGTCGTGCTGTTCGGATCAGTCGCCGGACTCACCACCGTGAGCCGCGCCGGGATTTTCTGCTCGAGTCCAGCGGCCACGAGTTCTGCCAGATTGCCGACTTTCAACAACGCGGCGTCCTGGTGAGGAATATGTGCCTTGGCAATAATTCCTGACGTGTCCATGATGACCAGCAGCGGCGTGCCGGCGGTCGCCATTTCACCGGGATAGAGTGAACGCTCCGTGACAAAGCCGTTGATCGGACTGTGGATTTCTGAATAGCTCAACTGCGCCTGCGAACCTTGGTATTTCCCCCGCGCAGATTCCAGTTGCCCGCTGGCTGACTTAAGCTCCTGTTCCTTGCCGACCGCTTGCAATGCGGTCCAATGTTGTTGTGCGATCTCGTACTGGCTTTTTGCTTGCGTCAGGCTAACCCGTGCCTGGTCGAGATCCTTGCGCGGCATGGCCCCTTGCTGATAGAGATTCTCTCGGCTGTCGTACAACTTCTGTTCGGCCTCGTATGCCTGCTTGGTCGCCTCAACATCCAGTTCCGCCTTGCGCATTTCTTCCGGGAGACTCGCTCGCGTGGTGCTGGCGTAGGCGGCTTCGGCTTGGGCGAGCGATCCTTTATTTTCGACTGCAGATGCAGCCAGGTCCCGGTTCTCCAGAGTGGCAACCAGCTGGCCAACTTTCACCCGGTCGCCGCGCTTCACATAAAAACGCTTTACAGGCGCGCTCACTTTGGGAGTAACAGCCGCCTGTTGCAGAGGAAAAAGAACTGCCTCATTGCTGATGACTTTCTCAATCGAAGCCTGCTTGACCGTCGCCACCCGCACGACCACCAGAGGCTCGGTTTCTTTTTCCGGCTTCGAACATCCGGACACCAAACCGAGACAAACCACAACGAGCAACCGGAGTACCAGTGGGTTGTGGTCTGGCATCTTCTAAAAGGCTCCCGTCAGGGTTTGCAGTTCGGCGACGGCCACCCGGTAGCGTAGCTGGGCGTCGTCGTACGCATCATGGGTCAGCGTCAGCGTATTCTGCGCATCCACGACCTCAAGCACCGTCGCTTCCCCGGCCTGGTACCGGAGGGTTGTCAGTCTTAGGCTTTCGCCGGCCAGCTCGAATGACTGTTGCAGCAATCCAAGCTGCGCCCGCGAGGTTGCCGCCTCGTGGTAGAACGACTGCAGATTCGCCGCAAATTGGCGCTGCGTGAAGCTGAGTTCCACTTTGGTCCGGTCACGATTGAGCTCCGCCTGTTTCACCTTGCTTTGGGTGGCTCCCCAGTTCCAAATGGGAATCTCCAGGGTCGCTGCCGCGGCATAGCCCAAATTGCGAATTCGATCCGGATTCCTGACGGCAAAATGATCGGAGTCAATACCGTACCAATAGTCGAGGGTCAGCGAGGGCAAATGCGCGCTACGGGCGGCCCATACTTCAGCATTGGCCGCCGCTACAGTCGCGGTCGCGGCCGCAACCTCTGGATTGCTTTTGGCTGCAAGCGTCTGTACTTCCCCGAAAGTCGGCAATGAGGGGGCCAATTCCAAATCATCGGCAACCGTAAAATTCTGTTCGAAGTTAGGGAACAAGATCACCGCGAGCGCTAACCGCGCGTTTTCCGCCACCAGTTGTGCATCCTGCAATGCACGCTGCCGATCATTGAATTGGATCTGTGCCTTGATGGCGTCCGAATGCGCTACCTCTCCACCACGTTCTAAGTTCTGACTGATCTTGAGAAAGCGTTCTGCCTCGGCAAATGCAGCCTGGGCGGTGGCGTATTTACGCTGCGCGAAGGCCAGTCCATAAAAGTCTTGCGCGACGGTGACCACCAATCCACGACCCGCCACTTCCAGCTTTGCGCGTGCCTCCGCCTCTAGGGCCCGCGTCTGTCGAAGATCGTGGATCTGTCCTCCCCCCAAATTGATCACCTCATGCGCATTGCCTTGACTGACATACTCATGGATGGAGTTGTTCGCGATAAAAGTACCGCTTGGCGTGCCGTTCGGCTGGGTGTAAAGGAACTGCGTATTGTAAGTTACCGACGGAAGCAGAGCGGCGCGGGCTTGTACCTTGCCCTCGTGAGCCAGTCCAAGATCAGTTTTCGCCGCGAGAAACTGAGGCAGATTCTTCCGAGCGCGGGATAGCGCCTCCTGAAAGGACAGGACTAAGGGAGCAGGGGCAGATTCCGAGCGGGGGATCGACAGCTGTCTTTCAACCTGCGCCATCGTCGTGGCGGTTAATACTAGCGTGGCCCCGAGCGCGAAACTATTTCGACGACCGAAGAACATACCTCGCCCTCCACTTGTCAATGTTCGCAAAGCAACCTGAAGAAATGCTTAAGAAAATGGGGACTTTGGTTGAACCATAACTCCCACTGAAACCCATGGGCTGCACCCGGCATACTTCGCTCTCTCGTGCGCGTGTTCGTCCGCGGAAGCCATGGCAATCGCCTGGACCACGGCGGCGAACCTGGGATAGCAATGCAGCCCTCCGGTCCGAACCCGAATCCACCATCGCCCTCGGCTCGATAGCAGGCCAAACATCTCAAATCTCAAAGACGCTTGAAAAGCCGTATACCCGATGAACCGGCCCTCCGGGTAGACTGTTTAACGGCTCCGCCTTGTCTCTTGAAGAACGAAGGGTCAAGAGCGGAGCTGAGAGGAATCCACTCCCTACTAAAACGAACCGTGGCAAAATGTGCGCCAAACACTTTTACCGCTGTCTTGGCGGCTGCGCAAGGGCAGGTTTGTGCGAAGGCTTGGCTAGGATGGCGCGAGGAAATGAAGGGATTTCGAATGAAGGCCGTGACGCTCCGTAAACCCGGCGGACTCGATCAATTGAAGCTGGTGGAAATGGACGAGCCGATCGCGCCGGCCGGCTCTGAGATCCTCCTGCGGCTTCATGGAAGTTCGCTTAACTATCATGATTACGCCGTGGCCACGGGCAAGATTCCGACTGAGGATGGGCGCATCCCCCTGTCGGATGGCGCGGGAGTCGTCGAGGCCGTTGGCGACGCCGTGACCGAGTTTGGGGTAGGCGATCATGTAGTCTCTTGTTTCTTTCCGCTGTGGCAGGATGGAGACCCAACCGTCTCCGACTTTTCGACGACCCCTGGCGATGGCATCGACGGTTATGCGCGGGAGAGGGTGGTGCGACCGGCGAGCTGGTTCACACTCGCCCCGAAGAGCTATAGCCCTACCGAGGCAGCCACTCTGACCACGGCGGGCCTTACTGCATGGCGAGCCCTGGTGTCGGATGGCCAGATAAAGGCAGGAGACAGTGTCTTGACCCTAGGCACGGGCGGTGTTTCGATTTTCGCCCTGCAGTTCGCGAAGATGATGGGCGCGACTGTCATTGCGACCTCCTCCGCCGACGAAAAGTTGGAACGAATTCGAACGCTCGGGGCGGACCAGGTCATCAACTATAAACGGCATGAAAATTGGGGCCAGCGTGTCCGGGATCTCACGGGAGGCCGTGGTGTCGATCACGTCATCGAAGTCGGCGGTCCGGCGACACTGCCGCAGTCGATCGAAGCATGCCGTATCGGAGGCCACATTGCCCTGATCGGTGTGCTCACCGGTTTTGCCGGCCTTATTCCGACAGCGACACTGATGGCCAGGCACCAAAGGCTCCAAGGGTTGATCGTTGGCAGTCGTCAGCAGCAGGTCGACATGATCCGTGCCATCAACGCGACCGGACTCAAGCCTGTAATCGACCGAAGCTTTGCCCTGCGCGACCTGGCGAACGCCTTTCTTCACGAAGAAGCGGGCGGCCACGTCGGGAAGATCTGTATCGAAATCTGAACGGAACGATGGAACTCTCCATTCCCTATGAGTTTTGACCGCTCATACAAACAACTTCTTGTTTATCGCGGTGCCGTGTTCCCGGCAGTAATTCAGGGAATGGTCGATAAACCAGAAGACGTCTAACGTCTCCAGGCGGAGGCATGAGCCCTTTGCAGTGAAGAAGACCCCTCGAATCGGAGCGGCAGCTCGAGACCCGGCCAACATTTTCCTTACAGACGTTCAGGGTTTAGAGACGTTCAGGGCGAGAGTGGAGAGGGGCCAAACCGAAATCGGGTAAGCGAACGGAATGAATATGAACGCGCGGCGCGGACAACCTCTGCCGCGGGGTCGTCCAGAGCACCCCTGCGTGGGGATCGTCGGTTCTCCCGCCTGCTAGGGATGAATGGGTGGCCTCGGCTGGGTGTCATCCTCGACCAGCTTGTACTGGTAGCGTTCACTTGCTTCTTTCGCAGCCTGTTGCCGAAGTAGTGCCAGCCGTTTCAGCAGGTCGGGGATCTCGGCATGGTTGCCGGTTTTCCGCAACGCCTGGATCAGATGGTACACCGCGGTTCGATCCTGGGGATCGCTCTGCAAAGCTTTTCTGCACTGTTCGATCGCTTCCTGATAGTGTCCCGCTTGCAGGTAAAGGTTCGCGAGTACTCCCCGAGCCGCTGCGAGCGTGGGCTGCAATTCGACGGCCCGCCCGGCGGAACGCATCGCTGTTCGGAATTCCGGCGTGCCCGGCTGCGCACCTTTCTCAGCGAGAAGGTCGGCTTGCATATAGAGGAGGATGGCGTCACTCGGTTTTCGTGCCA
>Ga0193719_10000244_pt1 | contig 19394 bp, 12 predicted proteins | sample U2a2metaG_FD_160103 | JGI IMG/M metagenome (GOLD analysis project Ga0193719, IMG submission 160103) | Soil microbial communities from a riparian zone of the East river system, Colorado, United States - U2a2 | ecosystem: Environmental > Terrestrial > Soil > Riparian zone | place: USA: East... | reverse complement strand
GTGAATTTCCATTGCTTCCATTGGCGCTCATATGCATTGGGCCTCCCGGCGTGAAAACTGCGTCAGCGACTAGGTGATGATCTGTCTGTAGCAAGTCTGGTTAAGCTACGTGCCGCTTGCTTCGTGAAACTCTCCATCAGGCGAGCCTCCTGAGGACAGCCAGTCTCATTGGACATGAAGTGTGACTACGCCCTTATTTGAAATATCGGAAACGGAAGGCAAAAGACGACAAAGGCTGCGCCATGCCTTGGGAATAGCGGTCGGTGCCCCAGAAGCATTCTTCTCCATTACTCTGTGTTCGTAAGCCTCCAGCCGATCACGATTCCTGGCCTGCCTGAGTTTGTATCAGTGTGAGACTGGGGAAATCCGCGTTTTGGGGGACGAGTAAGTCGGGTCAGCAGATTACTCTACAAGCCCTTGTAGGTCGGTCGAAGGTGAGGACGAAAGTCGTAGAAGATTTCAGGCTAAATTAGTCAGGATTCTGCCCACCTGCTCGATGTGATTGATATCATGGGCGGCCATGTGGCGGCACAGTTCCTGCACAGTCAGCTTGCCGCGTTCCGGGTGCACACCGTGGCGCTGCCATTGCTCAGGTGTGAGCTGAGCGAACATCCGCAGGTTGGCTTCGCGCAGTAGGCGAAACATTTCCATCGCTTCATGGGCCTTCCATGACGAATAGTTTCCCAGACGCGCCCACATTTCCTGATTGAAGCCGGACAACTCCGGACCTTCGTGCTCCAGCATCTGGCGGTAGCGCCAAGTGCTGGTCAATTCGTCTTCAGCCATATGCGCCAGGATCTCCGTCACCGACCACTTGGTGGGTGCGGGCCGGAGACTGAGCTTGGTTTCCGCGACGCCCTTGATCAACTGCGCCAGCGTACGCGACGCCTGGCCCTGCATCGCGATTGGATCTTTGCCTTCGGTATATGCCGCAAGACGAACTTTATACTCTTCCGCAGATTCGACCATAGCTCGTAATTCTGATGTGATTAGATCAAACCCCAGATTGTACAAGGCGCAGAAGCAACAGTGAATCGAACAAACAGTACTCGGTCGCATGACTTAGGGTCGCGCTACCAGGCTCCAACCTCCACGTCTCTCAGGTTCCGCGCTAGAGGCCGGGGCCATCGCGCTGTACCGGGGATATCGGAAATTGCAGGGATAAGACGACAAATATGGAAAGGAAAAAACGGCGATGTTCGCGAGCTATCGACGCTGGTTTTCGAGCACTGCCAGTTGCCGGGCGCTGCGGGTGTCGGGATGGTCCGGGCCCACGGTACTTTGCAGATTCTCCGCCGCTGAGCGAAACGCAGCGCGAGCTTCATCGAGCTTGCCCTGGGCCTGCAGGGCGCGTCCTAAGGCTAACCAGGCGCTGCCCTGAATGCTGGAGAATGCCCCGGCCGTAGTTGCTGCTTGTGACAGACCCAACGCCCGGGACGCATCTGCAGCCGCTTGATCCGGGTGCGAGGCTTCGAGCTCAACCGCGGATCGGGTGATGAGAAGCGTGGGCAGATAAAAGATGCCCTCCCCGCCCGCCTTGACAGCGGCCTCATCGATCGACACGGCTCGATCCGAAAGCTTCATGGCTAGCGCAAAATCACCTCTCACCAACGCGTTGAGGGCCTGCGCCGATGCCAGCGTTGCAAACGCATAATGGCCGGGCGGGAGACTATGCCGCAATCTTGGCTCCACTTGAGCCAGCATCGCTGCCGCGCGAGACGGGTTGTGCTGTGCGGTGTAGATCCTGGCACGCTCCAGTAACGATTGATTGATTACCAACTGGTGACCGACGCGCTGACCTTTCGCATAAGCGCGCTCCGCATAATCTTCCGCTTCTTTAATGCGGCCTAGTTCCCTCAGGCTCTTGGCATAGTTGTTGAGTACCATCGGAGATACCGTATCCTCCGACTGGCTGGCGCGGCTGATGTCAATCGCACGCCGATACATTCTCTCAGCCTCGATGGGGCGTCCGAGTTGGTCCAACTCTAGCGCCCAATTATTGAATAACGAGACAGCGGTTTGCGTGTCATCCCGGCCAAGGGAGGACAGCAAGGCACCGGCACGTTCAAACGCGGAGACGGCTTCAAGATCCTGACCCGCCGAATTGTAGGCCATCGCAAGGTCGGTCCAGCGATGCAACTCCAACGCCTCGGAGTCGAACGGCGATTGCTGGAGCACACGTTGGGCGGCCTGTGCTCGTGCAATTCCTTCCCGTATGTCCCCGCTCTCTTGGGCTATTTCGCTACCGCTGTGAAGGCAATCGACCCGCTCGAGAATAAACTGTGGACCCTGGGGAAGCTCGCGAAGCCCTTCCCGGAAGAGAACCTCTGCCCGCGATAGTTCCTCATCTCGCGCCAGTGAGGCTGCCAGAGTACAGGAGGCTTCTGCGCGGACGGACGGATCCGATAGCTCGCGGGAGAGCTTGTAGGCGTCCTCGAGAACGCGGCGAGCGCTGCCCCCCTCATCTTGCTCCAGGTATTGGCGGCCGATAGAAATCATCAGTGTTATGCGGTTGGGATCGTTGGCTGCATGCTGCCGTTCGACCATGTCCTCGGCACGCCTGAGGAGCTCATTGACCGTGAAAGGCTTGCCCGAAGGCGCAGCATCGGAGAGGAGGAACTCGTGGAATTCGTTGAGAGCCTCGGTTCGCTCAACCTGGTGTAGCGCAAAGTCGCGCTGCGCACGCGCGGTCCGGGTCTGGATCATTGTGCCTACGACACCAGCAAGTGTGGCCACGATCGCCAGCGTCGCCAGAACGACTGCCGTACGGTTCCGGCGCACGAACTTGGCTGCACGATACCGAAGCGTGTCGGGCCGGGCGCCGATCGGCTCGTTCCTCAAGTATCGGCGCAGATCGTCCGCGAGCGCGGTGACTGACGGGTAACGCTCTATGGGTTCTTTTTTGAGCGCCTTCGCGACTATGGTGTCGAGGTCGCCGCGCAGCAGGCGACGAAGCTTGTCCGGTGTGGTGGAGCGCCCAGCGGCATTCGAATTGGCGATTTCTGCATTTGTCCGCGTTGTAGGCACGCTGTCGGACGGACGTGCTGGCTCGGTGTCCACGATAGCTTTGACCAGATCTGCCGGCGTGAGTGGACCCGTGCCTGCCGGATGTTGGCCGGTCAGCAATAAATAGAGGAGCACACCTAGGGCATAGACATCCGTGGCAGTGGTTACCGCCTCGCCTTTCAGTTGCTCGGGAGCCGCGCATGCGGGCGTCATCGCTCGCCCGCCTTCAACCGTGAGCTGGGTCGGCTCTCCGGCATGCCCCTCGCTTTCCAGCAGCTTGGCAATGCCGAAGTCGAGCAGCTTCACTTGGCCGTCATTTCGGACTAGTACGTTCGAAGGCTTGAGGTCGCGGTGCACGATCAGATTGGCATGCGCCTGCGCAACTGCTGCCAGCACATCGAGGAAAATCCGGATGCGTGCTTCGACGTTGAGCTTTTTTTGGTCGCAATAGCGGTCGATGTGGTCGCCCTCTATGTGTTCAAGAACGAGATACGGTTGTCCAGCGTGCGACACCCCAGCATCGACCAGTTCCGCGATGTGCGGATGGGCCAAACCACCGAGAATGCTGCCCTCGCGTTTGAATCGCTCCTCGCCGCCCTTCCCCATGAGCGCGATGTTGAGGAGCTTCACTGCTACTTTGCGCTCAAATCGCCCATCGTTTCGTTCCGCTAGCCAGACGCTCCCCATTCCGCCCTGACCGATCTGCGATACCAATGTATAGACACCAATGGTTTGACCGGCCAAGCCGGACCTTCCCGGCAATCTGACGGAGCGATTCTCGAGAAAACCTTCCGCGGCGAGTGCGCGGTACTCGCGGAGGAGCATTTCCAGTTGCTCCACCAACGCCGGATTCTGGTCGCGCAGAGAGGACAGCCAGATCGAGCGCTCCTCTTCGGTCATTCCGAGCGCTTCGTCCAGGTGTGGACTCAGAGCCTGCCATTGATCGGGACTCAGTGTGGGCATCGATTCCTCAGAAGGACAAATCGGCGCGAATACTGCGGTGGAGGTAGATGCGCGCCTTCTCCCACCGTCTCTGCACGGTGCGTTCCGACAGCTTCTGCATGGCGGCGATTTCCGCGAAAGAGAACCCGCAGAAAAATTTTAAGTCAACCACTTCAGCGAGCTCGGTCTCGACATTCGCCAGTTCATCCAGGGCATCGCTGATCGAGGAGAGCTCCTTCGCGTCGACAGGGTTCTCAACCACATCAGCCGCGAGCGACGTAATTTCGAACTCACCACCGCGTTTGATGGCGCTGCGGTTACGGGCGTGATCAATGATGAGCCCGCGCATCACACGCGCCGCATATCCCATGAAGCGCGCACGGTCAGGAAACGACGGATCCTCGCGCGCGGCCATGTCGAGATAGGCTTCGTGCAAAAGCGTAGTGACACTCAGGCTCAAAGGCGCCCACTGCCGTGCCAGTTCTCGTTTCGCCAGCCGGTGCAGCTCGGAGTACATAGTGCTGAACAGTGTATCGGTGGTTGTATTGCCGCCACATTCAGTTGTTATGACGAGCGAGGAAATCATCGATCCCATGCAGTACCCTCCTAAATGTCAGAAATGCGCTGAGCCGTGAAACGTGATGCGCCAAGGAAAACAGAATCAGCCACCGGGAACGAAGCGGTGCCTTTTCCTCGTTATATCGGCCCGCTCCGATGCTGAAGCAGACGAGAGCAGCAGTTCCCCTTGTTGGAACGTCACGTTGTTGAAGTAACAAATAGAAATTATCTTACCCGCTTGCTGAGCAGTGATTTGTCAAACGATTGTCAGAGCCACGTCATTTTTTTCGCATACCGATTGAAGACGGGGAGCGGTGCGGCTGGTAAGGCCTGGTGTCGCTTTGCCATTGGTGTCCGGCTCGACTGTCTAAATTGCAATTGTCTAAACGTTTATCACAAGATGCGTAAATGGGAATCATTCTCAAGTTTCATTCAGCGCCTCATTGGATTCCATACTTGCTAGGTGGGATTCGCCTATATTCCCTCCCCCTCGTGAAACCTCCTTGACAAAGTACGGAGCCGGAGGTTATAAGCCAATTACGATAAGCGTTTAGAAACAGGGAGATCAGTCATTTAGGGATAGGGATGAAGAGAGCGAGTGAGCGGTTACTGTTTGCCTCGGCGCCCGACAGCTGGGGCGTGTTGGATTATCCCGGGCCCTCATGGGAACAATCCTACGAGAAGATGCTGGATGAGATGGTGGAAGCTGGCTATACGGGATCCGAACTCGGACCGTATGGGTTTTTTCCCACCGATCCTAAGGTTCTTCAACCACAACTCGAGAAGCGCGGGCTGAAGCTACTGGCTTCCTTTGTGCCAGTGAAGCTGGGCGATCCCGCCGCCGGCCCAGCGGTTCTGGAGCAAATCCGCAAGGTTGGCAAGTTGCTTGCAAGTCTGAAAGCGCCTTTCCTGGTGATGGCGGACGACCAGTCAGCTGAGCGGAATGGTTTTTCCGGACGGGCTTACGACAAGGGTTGTCCCACCTTAAGCGCGGAACAGTGGAAGCACGTCGGCAGGATTGTGGCTGATGCGGAAAGAGTAGCGAGCGAATTCGGACTGGATCTTGTGTTTCATCCACACGTCGCCACCTATGTGGAGACGCCCGAGGAGTGCGAGAAGTTTTTCGATGCTACGTCGCACGCGAACGTTGGCTTATGCTTAGACACTGGCCATTGCGTGTACGGCCAGGGCGATGCAGTAAAGGAGGCGGAGAAATACAGGAGCAAACTTCGTTTCGTGCACATCAAGGACTGCAACGCGAGAGTGCTGGAACAAGCCAGATGCAACCAGTGGACCTTCGAAGAGGCTATCGAGCACACGGTTTTCACCGTCATCGGGCAGGGCAATATCGATTTCCCCGCCTTTTTCCGTACCTTAATGAAGAACGGCTATTCCGGATGGTCGGTAGTGGAGCAGGACGTGAAGTTCGGCGACACCGCAATCCCGCCGGCCGAGAGCGTGGCTGCGAGTTTGAAGTACTTGCGAGGCGTTGTCACCAGACTTGACCCAGCCGCGTCCTGACCCGGACCCTAGCAACAGCCGGAAATTTCTCGAGAGGCTCAGATGCGGAAACTGGGAGTTGGTGTGCTAGGAGTGGGAGAAATGGGGCGGCACCACGCCAAGAATCTTCGCCGGCTGGTGCCTCAGGCCCAGCTTGTGGCCGTGGCCGATGTTGCCGCCGAACGCGCGCGCCAGATCGCCACCGAACTCGAGATCGATAATTCTTACGGCAGCCTGGAGACGATGCTGGAGTGCAAAGGGCTTGACGCCGTCGTCATCGCGACGCCCGATAAGTTTCACGCAGCAGCCGTCAAGACCGCCGCCGCCGCCGGCAAAGACATCCTTTGTGAGAAGCCGCTTGCGCTCACCCTTGCGGATGCACGCGATCTGCTGGAAGCAGTGTCCAAAGCGGGCGTACGCCTCCAGGTTGGATTTATGCGGCGTTACGACTCCGCCTACGTCGCCGCCATGGCGCACATCCAGGCCGGTGCAATCGGAGTCCCGGTCATTTTTAAATCGGTCGGGCGGGACAAAGAAGGGCCCCCACTTTCGGCATATCAGTCGAATGTCAACGGAATGCTCTTCTATACGAATACGATTCATGACTTCGATCTAGCACGATGGCTGATGCAAGATGAAGTTTCTGAGGTCCACGCCTACACAACCGTGTCCATTCGACCCGAGGTGGCAGAGTTCGGGGACGTGGTCGCAAGTGTCATTAACCTGAAATTCGGCCAGGGTGCAATTGGCAACATCGAATCGTACGCTCAGGCGGTCTACGGATACGACGTGCGCACGGAAATCATCGGTTCAAAGGGGTCGATCATGGTTGGAAGTTTGAATCGAACGCCAGCAACTCTTCTGACCGCGCGCGGCAGCGCTCGGCCTGTCGCGGACTACTTCCTCACGACATTTGCCGATGCGTACCTCGCGGAGATCCAGGACTTTGTGGAAAGCATTTTGCAGGATCGGCCGCCTCGGGTTAGCGGAGAAGACGGTTTGAAGGCTCTGGCGATTGCGGTGGCGGCCGAGAATTCCCATTTGCAGGCAAAGCCGACGCGGGTATCGCTCGGAGTTTCAGCGGTAGCGCTGTGACCCAAAACTAAACCATGTGACCAGCCAGTTTCTTTTCGCGCTTCGTGGGCATCGGCCTGGAGAGCACGGACCGGAGGAATGCATGATTCACGCCACTGCCTCAGCGTATAAAAGTCCACTTCACGAAATGACGCAATCGACTCCTACTTGTCTATGGAATGACTCAGCCTCGGTGCAGGAACTGTCCTATGCGATGGCGCATGGCGCGGTCGGAGCGACCTGCAATCCCGTAATCGTCCTCGGCGTTCTGAAGAACGAGATAGACGCTTGGAAGGGCCGGATTCAGTCGCTTATTAAGGACCTGCCGCTGGCAACCGAGGATGAAATCGCTTGGCAGTTGGTCCGCGACATTTCCGTAAAGGCTGCGGCTCTGCTGAAGCCCATTTTCGACGAACACCACGGCAAGAACGGAAGGCTCTCCATCCAGACCGACCCACGATTGTTTCGGAACACGCAGGCAATCGTGGAGCAGGCGGTCGAATTTAATGGGCTCGCGCCCAATATGATTGTGAAGATCCCGGTCACGCAGGCGGGAATCCCGGCGATTGAGGAAGCGACCTATCGGGGTATCAGCGTTAATGCAACAGTGTGCTTCACCCTATCGCAATGCATCGCCGTTGCCGAAGCTGTTGAGTGCGGCCTCAAACGCCGCGAGCGAGAAGGCAAAGAAATCGCGAGCATGGGACCAGTGTGCACGATCATGGTCGGCCGACTCGATGACTGGCTCAAGGTCGTGGCGGAGAAGAACAATGTGTCCATAGATCCTGGCTATCTGGAGTGGGCTGGCGTGGCGGTGTTCAAAAAGACATATCAGGTCTTCCGCGACCGCGGTTATCGACTCCGCCTGCTATCGGCTGCGTTTCGCAACCACATGCACTGGAGCGAATTCATCGGCGGCGACGTGGTCATTTCGCCTCCTCACTCGTGGCAGGTTCGCTTCAATGCCAGCGACATTGAGGTGCGCGCACGCATCGACGACCCAGTTCGAGCCAGCGTGGTAGAAGAGTTGGAGAGGAAATTTCCGGACTTCGGCTGCGCCAATAGGGAAAATGGTCTGAGTATCGCGGAGTTTGATTCCTTTGGGCCGACCCGGCGGACTCTTCGGCAATTCATCACCGCGTGTCACGACCTCGATGGGCTCGTCCGGGACTTCTTGGTTCCCGAACCCTGATGTCTCCTGGATTATCCGCCTCTAAACGTTTTGAAGAGGACCCGGAAGTCTGATATGTTCGTTGCGTTCATAGCCTATGGCCTCTTCAAGAAAAACCGATCCGAAGAAATCCGGGAGGGCCGCAAGCATCTCTGACGTGGCGCGCGAGTCCCGCGTGTCCATCTTCACGGTTTCCGCCGTGGTCAACAAAAAGAGCCACGTGGGCAAGAACCTCCGGCAGCGCGTCGAGAACGCAATCCGGAAACTGAACTACCGCCCCAACCTCATCGCCCGCAGCCTCATCAAACAAAAGACACAAACCATCGGTATGATTGTGCCCGACATCGCCAATCCTTTTTTTCCGATGGTGGTTCGCGGCGCTGAAGATGCCGCACAAAAGCAGGGCTACAATCTTCTGCTCTGCAATAGCGATGACAGCCTAGCCAAGGAAGAGAGCGCAGTTGAACTGTTGTTGTCCAAACGAGTCGATGGAATCTTGCTCACGAAAGCCGCCGGAGATTTTCGTCCATCCTTGCGTCAGATGATCAAAGAGGTCAATATTCCATTCGTTCTGGTGATGCGCACCTACCCACAACTAACTAAAGACGCGGTGATCAGCGATGACTATCAGGGCGCCTATGAAGCCGTATGTCACCTGGCGCGCGCTGGCCGCCGCCGCATCGGTCTGGTCAGCGGCCCCTTGAAAATCAGCAATGCCAAAGAGCGTTGGCGCGGGTTCCGCGACGCGTTGGAAGCGAAAAACCTGCCGTACCAACCTGATCTCGTGGTCGAGGGGGATTACCGCATCGAATCGGGTTTTCGGGGAGGACACGCTTTGCTCTCTCACCGACCCGACGGAATCTATGTGGCCAATCATCTTATGACTATTGGGTTGCTGAAGGCGGCCGAGGAGATGGGATTGAAGTGTCCCCAGGATTTCGGCCTGGTCAGCTTTGACGACTATCCGTGGCTGGGAGTTTTTCGGCCCCGCTTGACGACGGTGGAATTGCCCAAACACCAATTGGGCAGTGAAGCGGCGGAACTTCTGATTCGGAGGATTGCTGGAGATCGCAGCAAACCGGTCCTCCGGAAACTGCAACCTGAACTGCGGATACGCGAGTCCTGCGGATTTGGACAGTTTGTCTCCAGCGGACAACACCCCTCCAGTTTGTCCGAGCCGGAAACTATTGCTGCCGGGGACAAGTAGGACCGGTTTCTTTCTTCATTTACGATCGAGCCTCAGGTTTCACTGAAACTAAAAAGCTTCGGCCGTAGGGTGAACATTCGCGTCCTGTAGCCGAGGTATACGATCCCAATACCCAGCCAGATCATACCGGCATACTTGGTCCACGTCTGGAGGCCAATCAGCAGAACGAAGCAGAACACGCAACCAAATCCTGGAACAAATGCGTCAATCAGGAACTTTCTGTGCCCGACCGCTTCCGGCGAAAACCAGAAGTGGAGCAGAGCGACTAGATTCACCGCCGTGAAAGCCAGCAACGCGCCGAACGTCACGATCTCCGCCGCCCGCTGCCAAGGAATCGTCAGCACTGCAACATAAGCGAGAGCCCCTACAATCCACTCGTTATAAACCGGATTGCCTCCCTTTGGACTGAGATACCCGAAGATCTTCTTGGGTATAACGTCATCGCGCCCCATGCTGTACAACAAACGCGCGGCACCGACGTGGCCGGCTAGTCCGCAAGCCATGCTGGAAACCAGGAGCATGATTCCATAGGAGGTGAACAGCAAAGGTCCGCCGGCGATTCGCGCTACATCCATAAAAGCGGTTTCGTGATTTTGCAATGTCGTGTGATCTGGCCACACGAGTTGCGCCAAGTAAACTTGCAGGCCGCTGAAGAGTCCGGTGAAGACACAAACGAGCACGGATGCGAGCAGTACATTTCGTTTGGGATTCTTCACCTCCTCGGCCAGGATCGAGACCCCGTCAAATCCGATAAAAACCAGTGCCGCAAAGGAAGTTCCCGCCGCCAGGGCACGCAGGTTGAAGGTTGCGGGATTGTAGATCGGCCGCAGAGAAAAAAGCGCGGTGTAGTCCTGGTGCAACACGATGTGGCGGAATGCCTGAATAAGAAACGCGGCTGTCACCAGCATCATCAATCCGAGTAACACTTCATTCGTACGCGCATTAAACTTGATTCCCTGGAGGGTCATCAAGGTGATGAATCCCACGGTGAGCGCGGCAAGCAGTGCAAACGGGACCTGCGGCACCATGCGGTGGATCGCCAGCACCGCGTAGAGTGCGTTCTGGATGGGCTGGAAGAGATATTCCAAAAACATCGCCCATCCCAGAATAAATCCCACATGAGGATTCAATGTTCTGCTGATGTAGGAATAGACCGAACCTGACGCTGGATACACACTGGCCATGCGGCCAAAACTGATGGCTGTTACCGACATGGCCACCATGGCCAGCAACAGTGTGGTCACGGTATGTCCGCGGGAGAGCACTTGGGCTTCGCCAAAAAGGGGGACCGCGGCAATTGGTGATGTTAGGATGATTCCGTAGTAGACGAGGTCCCAGAGACTCAGTACGCGCTTCAAACGAGGCCCCCCCGGCCTCTCCGCCTGCACCGCCCCAGCCGTCGTTTGCACCCTTGCCTCTTTTCTTCCTAAAAGAAGTAGCGCTCCTTCTTGCGCGCTTCCTCATACTCCCGGCGTGCAGCTTTGACACTTTCTCGCTCTGAGACCTCTGCAATGGGAACATCCCACCAGGATTCGTAGCCTGACACCCTCTGGTCATACGCTGTTTCGATGACAACCACCGAAGTACGTCGCTGTTTGCGGGCGCAATCCAAAGCGGCTCTGAGCTCTTCGCCTGTGCGTGCCCGAACTGCCCAAGCTCCCAGACTCGCAGCGTTTGCCACGAAGTCAACGGGCACAATGTCGCCGTCGTATTTTTCCACGCCGCGGTACCGGTACTCCGTGCCCATCCCCTCGTTGCCACAGCTTTGGCTGAGGCCGCCGATGCTGGAGAAGCCGTGGTTGTCAAGCACAACGATGTTGAGTTTGCAATGTTCCTGCAGCGAAGTGACGATTTCTTGCGCCATCATCAGGTATGAACCGTCGCCCACAAGCACGTACACTTCGCGGTCTGGGTTCGCCATTTTCGCGCCCAGTCCGCCGGCGATTTCGTAGCCCATGCATGAATAGCCGTACTCCGCGTGGTAACCGCCCGGCTGGCGCGTGCGCCACAGTTTGTGCAGGTCTCCCGGGAGACTACCCGCGGCGCAGATCACGATGTCCGAAGCTGCGGTGAAGATGTTGACCACTCCGATGACTTCCGCCTGCGTGATGGGAGGATCTTTACGGAGGCCGTAGATGCGATCCACTTCTTTTTCCCAGCCAGCCCGAAAGTCGGCGATTTTCGCCTGGTAGCTTCCCTCAACTTTGTAGCCGGCAACCGCCTGTTGTAGGTCTTGGATGGTTGCACGGGCGTCGCTGGTGAGTGAAAGAGCGGAGTGCTTGTAAGCATCGAACTCCGAAACGTTGATATTGATAAAGCGAACAGACGGATCCTGGAACGCGGTTTTTGATGCGGTCGTAAAGTCGCTGTAGCGGGTGCCAATGCCAAGAATCAGATCGGCGTCGCGGGCTAAAAGATTCGCGCCCGGCGTTCCCGTTACCCCCACAGCGCCGATCTGCTGCGGATGGTCGTACGGAAGCGCACCCTTGCCCGCTTGCGTCTCACACACGGGGATGCCCGTCCCCTCCGCAAACTTCGACAGAGCTTTCGAGGCTTCCGAATAGAGCACACCTCCCCCAGCGACAATCAGGGGTCTTTTCGCGCCACGAATCCATTCCGCTGCGCGCTCCAGGAATTTCTCATCACACCGGCCGCGAGGGATAAGCCAAACGCGTTTGCGGAAGAACTCCTCCGGGAAATCGAAAGCCTCGGCCTGCACATCCTGGGGCAGGCAAAGGGTGACGGCGCCAGTGTCGGCCGGGGACGTCAGCACCCGCAGGGCTTCGGGAAGAGAGGTCAACAATTGCTCCGGGCGCTGAATCCGGTCCCAGTACCGAGAGACAGGTTTGAAACAGTCATTTACAGAAATGTCCTGGGTCAGAGGCGATTCCAGTTGCTGCAGCACGGGGGCAACGTTGCGCCTGGCGAAAAGATCGCCAGGCAGCAGCAGCACTGGCAGGCGGTTCACGGTCGCCGTCGCGGCCCCGGTCACCATATTCGTGGCTCCGGGACCGATGGAGGTCGTGCAAACCATGGCCCTCATCCGGAAACTTGCCTTCGCAAATGCTGAGGCAGCATGAACCATCGCTTGCTCATTGCGGAGCAGGTAGTAAGGCAGCCTTGGATCCTGCTCCAGCGCCTGCCCAATCCCGGCGACATTTCCATGCCCGAAGATTCCCAGGCAACCCGCGAAGAAGCGACCCTGCTGGCCGTCTCTCTCGACATATTGACCATTGAGGAACGCGACTATGGCTTGTGCGACCGTCAGGCGTCTTGTCATAAGGCTTGGCCCCGCTCAGGATACTCGCCCGCTCCCCTTACCGGAGCTACCTCCCGGCCACTGCAACACCATGGGTCCACGTCGGTTAGGGAGCTTGACAGTCTGAAAGCTGTACGTCCGCGCCCGTGTCCATCTTCCCCAACCATCGTTCTTCGCCCAACCATTATTTCTATTTCCTTACCAGAGGCAAGCGAGGGTCCGGGCCGTTCCATGCCGAACGAATCCATGCGTGTCGGAGGTCCTCGGTAACAGCCAGCGTACGCGAGGAGCCCGCAAGAAAATTCAGGTAGTACACGTCATAGCCCGGACCGGCAACCACGGCGTGATAGCCGCTGTGCACAAGGACTACGTCTCCGTCTTGGGTTTTCACCGTACGCTCGCTGACGTCTTCCCCTGAGTACAGGTGCTGCAGGGCAAAACCTCCTGGCTGAGCCATCCGGTAGTAATAGATTTCGTCCAAATCCACTTCCGCGGGCGGATTGTGAGTGTCGTGCTTATGCGGAGGGTAACTGGACCAGTTCCCGCCCGGCGTATAAACCTCAATCACTACAAGCTTATCGGCTGGAAATGACGGGGGAATCACGTCCACAATTTGCCGCGAGACATTTCCGCCGCCTCGCAAGCTGCTCACCACGTCGCTCGGCGAGATCAATCTAGACTCCAGTCGGGCATCGGAGGGCACGCGACATTCGGCAATCTCACAGGTGGTTTCGGCCGCGAATGAGACTTCGCTCTGGGCGGGAATGTATAGGGTATAGGGAAGTCCATCAAACACGTTCTTGCGCTTTCCCACTTGCCTTGCCCCCTGTCCCCAGTCGGCAACACAGGTTCCGCCCAGGATCACGAATGCCGCTTCCTCTTGGTCCGTACGTGTTCGAAAAATGTCGCCGGGTTGCAGGCGGCGGACAAAAAAACTCATCCACTCCCAGTTGGCCTTCTGACGAGGCAGATGGAGGAGCTCACCCGCTTGTTGCGGGGGCAAGTTCAAGGAACTGACAAGGACTGTACTTTCGCTCAAATCGTCTCCCGGTTGAGAAAGAGTATATTTTTGGGGCCTCTGTCTAAACGTTTTGAAACTATGGCAAATGCCTGGCATTCTTGTCAACGACCGTTTGTCTCGGCGAGCGCAGCGAAAGGCTGGGTTCCATCCAACAATTCTTGAAACATTAACCTGACTGTAACAATGCTCTAGTAATCTGACGGTCTAAACCAGCATTGGGAGGTCGCTTTTTGGCGGACTTCCATGTCTTTTCAGTCAAGCCCTGAATCGCTAAGGTCGAGTCACTACGACGAGTTTGGCCGTTGCCGGGACGCGGTTGGGGTCGGGTTTCGATATTTGTGCTTGACCATTCACGTCGATCATTGGTATAAGCGCAGCGTATAAACGTTTTGACGAACAAACAAATCACAGAGCCCGGAGGGGCGGGGGCCGCAGTCCTCAGGAGGAACTATGAGATCGAAACGTCGGCGCGAGAGTCACGGGAACGGTACCGTGGTGGGTGCGGACCGTAGGGCATTGAGATATTTCTGCTTCGTTTTGATTGGGTTGACCATAGTGTGCGGTCTGAGTGGACGATCGCACGCTAAAGTGGCCGCCGGCGTTTCGGGAATCGTCACCGATTCCAGCGGTGCTGTCGTTTCCGGCGCGACCATTCAGATGAAGGCCACAGAGACGGGGATTGCAGAGACCCGGCAGACGAACGCCGACGGGTTTTTTGCTTTTGTGAACCTGCAGCCGGGACGCTATGACCTCGAGGCGAGCCAGACCGGCTTCACTACCTTTCGCCAGACGGGCATACTGCTGGACGTGGATTCGTCCAAAGTCCTAAATATCAAGTTAAAAGTTGGCCAGGTGAGCGAAAAGGTGGAGGTTTCGGGCGATGCCGTGCAGCTCGATACCGCCAGCACGCAAATGGGGCAAGTGATCAGCGAGCGGACGATCACAGCCGTACCGCTGGTAACGCGCAGCTACACAGACCTGTTGGCCCTCCAGCCTGGGGTTTCCCCCATCTCCTCGGGCCTCGCTGGCGGTCAGGGAGGTCAGTTCAGCGCTACCGGATTTACCTTTACCAACGTTTCCGGGGACCTGAATGCGGGAAACTTGTCGGTCAACGGCCAGCGCGAGTCGTCGAATGGTTTTCTGCTAAACGGAACGACGGTGCAAGAGTTCGCTTTCTCTGGGACAGCGATCATCCCCAACCTGGATTCGATCGCGGAGTTTCGCATCGTGACCAACAATTTCGATGCGGAATATGGCAACTATGCCGGCGGGCAGATCAACGTGATCACAAAATCGGGCGCCAACCGCTTCCACGGAAGCGCCTTCGAGTTTCTGCGAAATACCGCGTTTGATGGCACGAATTATTTCTCGACTAGTGGCAAGGACGATCACAAACAGAACCAATTCGGCGGCACCATCGGCGGCCCCATAAAGCGGGACAAGCTGTTCTTCTTCGGAGACTATCAGGGCAACCGCGTGATCTTGGGACAGAGCGGCCAGACAGGACTCATCCACGTTCCGTCCGCCGCGGAGCGCGCCGGTGATTTTTCGGCATTAGCCGATTCCATGACGGGTGTTGTGCAGGGACCCGCGTGGGCACAGCAACTTTCGAACACTCTGGGATATGCGGTGACGCAAGGTGAGCCCTACTTTTTTTCGGGTTGCACCTCCGCACAATGCGTCTTTCCAGGTGCTCAGATTCCAGCCAGTGCCTTTACCACGCCTTCCCAGAACCTGTTGGCCTTCGTTCCTCCGGCGAACAACGGAGATACCGATTTCTCTCCCGTAGCCGCTCCGACCCGCCTCACGGATAACAAGGCGAGCGGCCGCGTGGACTACCACTCGCACATGGGGATGCTCACCGGCTACTATTTCTTTGACCAGTATCGCCAGAGTGTGCCGAATATATTCCTTCCGGGTTTTGGCAGCGACTTCACCGGCCGTTCCCAGGTTGTGGATCTAGGAGATTCGAAGACTCTGGGCGCATCGTCGGTGAATGAATTGCGCTTCGGTTTTACGCGACTCCGGTACCTCATTCATAAACCCACGGGAGGCACTGGGGTAACGCCGGCGTCGCTGGGTTTTGAGGAAGGAGCTGACACCCTGGGAATTTCACCTTCGCTTCCCCAATACGCCCATGTTCCGAACATCCATTTTAATAACTTTTCCTTTGGTGCGTCCGGCGGGGCTCTCGGGGTCACCGAAACCACGTTTCAGGTCATGGACAACTTCAGCAGAGTGATCCGAACCCATACGCTGACCTTCGGTGGGCAGTTTCGCTACAATCAGTTGACCGAATACAACGGCGGGTCGAACGGCGATTTTACTTTTAACGGTGGGGAAACGGGCGTGGATTTCGCCGACTTTCTGATCGGCGCACCCACCAACTATTCGCAAGGGCAGGGTTTTCCTTCCTACGGACGTTCGCGATATATCGGCCTATTCGCCCAGGACAGCTGGCGCGTAAAGCCGAATTTGACCCTGAACTACGGGTTGCGGTGGGATGTGAGCAGGCCGTGGTCGGAGTTGAACGGCCAACTCGAGACGCTGGTACCCGGTTTGCAATCACGAAGGTTTCCCGGTTCGCCCACAGGATGGGTCTTTCCCGGCGACCCCGGCATCCCCAGCACACTGGCTCCCACCCGATATAACAATTTTGCTCCTCGCATTGGACTGGCCTATTCGCCTTCGGCGGAAAACGGCCTGCTCAAGACGTTGACCGGCGGACCAGGAAAGACCAGCATCCGCGTGGGCTGGGGAAAGTTCTATAGCACCTTCGAGGGAGCTACGAACTTCAACGAAATCGGAGATGCTCCGTTCGGCATCTTCTATGGCAGCCCTGTACCGCCACAATTCGTGACACCCTTTGTGGATCGTGGCACCGGTAACATCGAAGGCCAGCGGTTTCCGGTACCGCTACCGACGACGGATACCGTGATCAATTGGGCGAACTACTTGCCCATTGGCACTTCGCCCGCTTTCTGGCACAAAAATGTTTTGCCCTACACTGAGGAGTATCAACTATCCGTCGAACGGCAGCTAGGTTCGGCGACCTTATTGACGGCAAGCTATGTGGGAACGCAGGGCCATCACTTGTTGTCCTCCTTGGAGGCCAACCCGGGTGACCCTGCTCTCTGCTTGAGTGTCAGCAATGCCAGCCAAGTCTTGCCGGGTACACAGCCCTGCAGCCAGAACGGAGAAAATGGAACGTACTTCCCGGTCGCGGGAGGCACGATCAACGGTACGCGCGGTCCTTTCGGGCAGAGCTTCAGCAGCGACGGCTATTTCATCACCATCGGAAAGTCGAGCTACAACTCGCTGCAACTCAGCGTCCGGCAACGCATTTCCCGGTTAGAGTTTCTGGCGGGCTATACCTACTCCAAGTCCCTGGACAATGGTTCTGGATATGGCGAGCAGATCAATCCACTGGATCAAGGGCAGAGGTCGCTCTCGGCCTTCGATACGAGGCACAACTTCGTGGTCAGCTATGACTACCAGCTGCCTTTCGACCGCCTTGGTGGGCCGAGCCGGCTAGTAAAGGGCTGGCGGTTGAGCGGGATCACCAGGTTCTCAGCCGGTCTTCCCGTCACGCTTACTGAAACCGACGACAACTCTTTGCTTGGCACCAGTAGCGCAGGGGCTATCTCGCTCCCAGTGGACACCCCGAATTTCACTCCTGGTTCGTTGAGCATTCGCGATCCCCGCTCGCGGCAGCCCTACTTCAATACCTCGTTGTTCAGCGTAGAAACCTTGGGCACATTGGGAACCGCGAGGCGCCGCTTCTTTTCCGGGCCGGGTTTGAATAACTGGGACATCGCACTCCTGAAAGACACCCTCATCAAGGAAGGAGTCAATCTGGAATTTCGCACCGAACTCTTTAACGCTTTCAACCATGCTCAGTTTCTTCTGCCAGATGGTAATGTCAATAGCGCCACATTTGGCAGGGTTCAAACGGCGAATCCGCCCAGGATCATGCAGCTCTCGCTCAAGCTGCTCTTTTAGCGGGGCCGGACCGTTAATCGTCGGGTAAGCTCAGATGGTCCGCTGCGAGGCGGACCGTCTGAAAAAGTAACACCGGATCCACGCCTTCCATGACTACACCTGCCGCTGTGGTTTGGGACCCTCACAATCGAGACAAAGAGGCGGCGGACAATGGAAAGGCCGCATGAAACAGACAAAAGGCTTGAATTCAAGGCGCGCTTTTATCAAGATTTCGGCACTAGGACTGGGAGCCCTCGGTGCAGGAGCCACGCCGTCGGTCTCCGCGAGCGCGGAAGGGTTCGACCCTGTCAGCATCGTTCCGGATGCAGTCACAAAACGGCCGGTATCAGAGATTGCTGTATGGTTTACGAATGACAAGGAACGTTTTGCCGCCGGCCGACCGATTCACTGGCAACCGGCCTCAACATCTCCTGCGACTGACTCAATTCGACTCGTCGATGTGAACAAGTTCCAGGACATTCTGGGATTTGGCGGCTGTTTCAGTGATGCCTCCTGTTACCTGATCAATCAACTTCACTCACCGGTGCGCGAGCAGTTGCTCAAGGATCTGTTTCATCCCTCGGAAATGGGGCTAAACGTCAACCGCACCTGCATCGGGGCATGCGACTCCGCGGCAAAAGTCTACAGCTATGACGAGGGTGATGAAGATCCGGAGCTCAAGCGATTTTCAATCGATCACGATCGCGAATACATTCTTCCGGTGTTGCGTCGAGTGCGCGAGATCAATCCTGACGTGTTTTACTTTTCCTCGCCATGGAGCCCGCCAGGCTGGATGAAGTGGAACAAATCAATGCTAGGCGGCTCCATGAGCCGTCAATACCTCGCTTCGTATGCTCAATATTTTCTGAAATTTTTGCAGGCGTACGCTGCCGAAGGCGTGCCCGTACAAGCCATCACTACGCAGAACGAAATTGACACGGACCAGCATGGTCAAATGCCCGCATGTACGTGGTCCCAGGAATGCGAGACTGAATTCGTCATCGAACACCTCGGGCCGCTTTTCGAAAAGACAAATACGCCCACCAAGATATGGATCTTGGATCATAATTACGTGTATTGGGGGAGGGTCATCTCGGAACTGGATGATCAAGATTTTCGCAGGTATACAAGTTCGGTCGCGTGGCACGGTTACGTCGGCGAGCCCAGCATGATGAGCAAAGTGCATGCCGCTCATCCCGAAGCCGAAATGCATTTTACGGAAGGCAGCACTGATTACAACGATCCCCATTATCAGGATGACTGGACCAAGTGGGGCACAATCTATACCGCAGTACTCAACCACTGGTGCCGTTCAGCCGTGGCATGGAACGTCGCCACCGACGAGCATGGTAAACCCAACATTGGACCCTATCCCTGCGGAGGCATCTTAATTATCAATATCCATACCCAAGAGATTACTCGCAGCGGCCAGTATTGGGCGCTGGCGCATTTTTCCCGCGCGATTCGCCGCGGCGCCCGGCGTTTTGAGTCCCAAAGCCAGGCAGCCAATCTTAGCCATGTGGCGGTAGAAAATCCGGGAGGCCAAAAGGTCCTCATACTGACGAACCTCGGGGCTGCACGGACCGTTCAGGTCAACCAGGGACTGAGTTCGGCCACAGTCCCCTTGAAGGAGAATTCGATCGCAACGCTGGTCTGGAGGTAACTTTAATTGTGT
>Ga0193719_10000243_pt1 | contig 19487 bp, 22 predicted proteins | sample U2a2metaG_FD_160103 | JGI IMG/M metagenome (GOLD analysis project Ga0193719, IMG submission 160103) | Soil microbial communities from a riparian zone of the East river system, Colorado, United States - U2a2 | ecosystem: Environmental > Terrestrial > Soil > Riparian zone | place: USA: East... | reverse complement strand
AATCATTTATTAACCGCATTATGTGGATAATAAAGTTTATCATTGATGATTATCAATTGTGATTATCTTTTATTTTACTTATTTTTATTAGTTTTAGTGAACAATTGAAATAATAATTACAATGATTACTAGTCAGTTTTACAAATTTTATACCTTGAAATGCAATTTTTATATCTTCAAGTTATTATAAAAGATCGATGAAATATCTGGTAGACTAAAATGGCACAGATGCCGGCTCTAATTCCAAAAGAAGTAGAAATCCAGAGGCTAAAGAAAATCTACATCATGGTTATCATGCTGGGTTCAATCGCAGCATCCGTAGAGGTAGATAACTTTGTTGATGGATCTCTTCACCAAACCGCAATTAGAGACAGTGCATTTACACCAGCTCATTGGTGGTTATACAGCCACTTTATAGCCCTACCGTTAGGATGGGGATTTGTGGCAATGTATGACAGAAGGGTACCTGCGTTAAGAGGACCTGGCAACTCAATGAACACTGGTTTAAAGATAACCATCATAGGCTATCTTGCAACCATGTTTACAATTGGTGTAAATGAATTGTGGCACTTTTGGTTTGTGGAAGAAATATTCGCAGTCCCGAACCACTGGATGTTTAACATGGGAGTTGTAGTAGCTTTCATGGGTGCTCTTGCATACGTAGTAAGAGTATACGCACGTCTAGTAGAATTGGGTGCTGAAACTCCAGGAAAGAACCCATACGTGGCTGAGATGTACAAGCTTGCACTTGAAGGAAAGCTGTACGGCAGATCAATTCCATAAGCTGATTGTGACAAAGCTGTCAACAAAAGCAGGAATGACTTACTACCTTTTTTTTCTTTTTTTTAATTAAGCAAATCAGTAGGTACTATTATTATTATTACGAATAAGCGTCCTAGATAAACGAATAATTTGTTGATGGAAAGAAAATGAAATTTTGAATAACTCATGAATTTGAAAATATTCTTATATACAAAATGCGTTATAGAGATGATGTCTGATAATTCTCCAGTTTCTCTACGAGTCTGCGAAAATGAAATTCAAGATAAAGACAGGGACATTGTAAGAATTGATCCAGATATCATGCACATTTTGAATATATCTGACGGTGATTTTATTGATGTTATTGGTTCCCGAAATCGAACCACGATAATTTGTCTTTCGTTGCATCCTTCCGATAAAACTAAAGATAAAGACAGAAAAAAAATAATTCAAATTGACTCCAAAACAAGAAATTTGATTGGTACTGCAATTGGAGATACTGTCACAATAAAAAAGGCTATTCTGACCGAAAGAGGAAGCAAATCCACAAGGCCAAATACCTACGATGTATCTGATGAGGCATCAAATTCCATAACAATGACTGGATCATGCGTTAATTTTGAAAAAGAGCGTCCAAAGATAATGGAATTCCTAAGGTCGCTTGAGAAAGAAGTACATTTGGACAATAATTATTGTAGATGTTATACTAGTGGCAAAAAAACACTTGGGTGGGATTTTTTTGAAATTTCTGTAGATTCAAGATTGGTAAAAAAATTGAATGAAATACACCCTGAAATTAACAAGCAAGAATCTGCAAGCTTGGAAGAACGATTTGTTCTGTGGCTGCACGCAAAATTTAAGAAAAGCAAGCTTAATTATTACCTGAAGGTTAACGAGATTCCTTACGAATCTGTAACCGGATTTCGACTAAACCCTAATGATTTCAGAGACGTTGAAGATATGGAAAATATGCGCTAGACTAATTTTACTATTCCAATTTAAATTGAAGATCCCTGACAAAATTCAAGAATACTTGAGTGAAAAAACTGATTCAGAACTGGCTCTCATAGGTTGTAGAGCCGATGACACCAGAATTTCGTATGATTGCTGTGAATATGATATTGCTGTCCTTGGAGAAAACGATATGGGTCTGGGTAACAAAATCATGCAGGTTGGAAATGACACATTGGAATTTTTAGATTTTCCAAAATACGATCATAGTGACATTTCACTTTTGAATATGGTAAAACTAAAAAATAAGTCAAGTAACTTGTTAGTTTCTAAGGATCAGCACTCTACTCCAAAATCAGACATTAAAAGGATATTTATTGCCGCAGGAAAACGTCGTGCTGTTGACTCTCTCTTTAATGTTTCCAAAATTAGTTCTACAAAAGCAGAGTTAAATTCGGCTTTAAATCTAAAAATTGCTGCATACGATCTCATCGAAGGTATTCTTTTAACTTCAGAGATTAGGCCCATGCCCATTCATGAATTGAACCAGTTACGTCAGCTTGAAGTCCATAAAGACTTCATCAATGAAGCTATTCAACTTTGTATCGAATGCCTGGGAATAGAAAGGGCCACAAGAACCATCATAATTCGATCCTACAAGGCCTTAAAGGAAATTCTTAAAGAAAGATTCGACATTGGGTTACTACAATCAAAAATTGAATATTTAGTGCAGCATGGTTTAATTGCAGATTGTTATTACTATATCGGGAAGCTAGTTTGCAACCATCTTGAAAAGAAAGATTATGCTTTTCAACTCAACTATCACAAGCTTAACAGCCTAGCTTTAGACCTGACAAGTGATTATGAAAATATAAACAAGAGATCTAAACTGATAAAAATTTACTGCAAAAACCTGTTGAAAAATTAAGTGACAGGAGCAACCAAAATTGGTTCATTCTCCTTTACCCTTCTTGCCCTTAATTTAGCCTTGTATTTCAGGTTTCTGGGCTTTGTTCTAAGTCGATATCCACAACATGGGCACCATAGTCCATCCCATTTTATGAAAATTTCACATATCTGGCATCGTTTTTGACCGCTTACATATCTTCCTGAACCGACCGGCTTTTGGGCTTTGTGACGTATACATATTCCTTTGCAAGTCATCTTTCCTTCCATATATAAGAAACGCCTCAAGTATTTAAATATGGACACTAATTTTACAATTTTTTGAATTTTGCTAATTTATTTTATCAAATTTTTACATATTCGACAAAAATAAAAGAAAAAAAGTATATTATTTTTTAACTAACATTTATAGATTTTGTCTGAAAGGCTTCATTCATTGTAAGATATTCATCTAGTCTCATCTTAATGTCATCTGGTTGAGTATCATCCATACCTGAAAATCCAGCATTAAATGAAATCTTGTTTCCAGATACCGACACATTTTCAATTTCCATGTCTGCATAGATATTTGCCAATTCGTCTACCCACTCTTTGCCTTCATCGTCTTTTACACCGTTAGTATCTATGGTTACTTTACACATTTTAGTCAGTCAAATTCACCTAAACAAAAGTTAGATTGGATATTAATAAAGTTGACGCATTGTGTTTGCCATCCATCTGTGTGGATTTAAACGTTAATTGCACCCTGGCTCAAGCTTGTTCAATTCCCCAAAATTTGACAAGCTCTTTTTCAAACGCAGTGAATTGTTCATTGCTTAGAGGCTCACAGCAGTTTTTGTGCGACGGAACTACTTTCATTCCTACTAATTTAAAATCTACCTCGTAGAAGTGAACCTTGGGACAATCACACATTTGCTATTTGTGCCTTATGCATGTCTTATTAGTTTATCTAAACTCATACTGATACTGCCGAGCTAATTAGCTTGTGTTGGCGATAGAACAGTAAAAGTTTATGAATGGATTCTAGTTTATTTGAACTATGGGCATATATCAATTCTCATTATACAAACCAATCATGATGTTTGTATTATTTTCAACCATCTTGCTTTTTTCGCAATCTAGCCTGAACAATGCAGTAGCACAAGGCAATAACTTATGGTATGTTGGTGATGGAGCAAAAAAGGGAATGTATCTAACTTACAAGATTCAAGATCAGGATACAAATGGTGGCCGTCCATTTGATATGACAATTTATTTTAAAGAATACAACAATACTGGAAAGTATTGGGTAGCACCGACATTCGTTGTAGACGAGGGACGCGTAATCAACGGAACATTCCACCTAAGTGACCTTGATTTAACTGCTTTAGGATCTTCTCAAATCCCTCAAGAGATGAGTAAATACAGAAGCGCGTACTCAAATTCGCTAAAATGGCTTTCGGCTTTTGTTGCAAAACCTGGGCAATCCCTAACTGCACCATATTGGGGCAAAATAGCTGCAATAGGTGGCTCCCCTATTTCTCCTGGGGGCAAAGCGACGGTCACAGAACCTGCAGGAACTTTTGATACTACGGTAATAACTTGGCACAAAGGAGTCGACAACAATATCTGGATCAAAGATGATCTTCCATATCCCGTAAAGGCTAAAACTTTTGCAGATATTACCACAGGCAATCCCCCAATCCAATTTGCGTTTGATTTACTAGCAACAGGTCAGGGCCAACCAAAGCAGCCCCAAAGCAAAGAAGAAATTCCAGTACCGCCCCTAGAACAAAGAACTGAGCGTGGAACTTATATCATCAGGCTCATATGGGAACCTGTTACAATAAAGACTGGTAATAATACGAAATTTGGAATAATATTCATGGACGATAAGAAAAACATAGTAACAGATGTGGGATATAATTTTGCCGTTGTCGACTCTAATACACAGCAACTCATATACGGAAAAGATAATCAACTGTCACCAGATGGAACTGCTGTACAAAACGTAGTCTTCCAGAAGCCAGGACCAGCTACTGTAAAGGTACTGATAACACAAGCTGGATCAGCTACTCCAAGCAATTTTGTAGAAACGGGTCAATTTGACATGGTTGTTCAGTAATAATTTTTTTGACATAGACTCTATTCTATTTTTTTATTTTTAAAGTCCAATTCACATTACGGTAATAACAATGACTCCAAAAAGAACAGCCTTTCTAGCGGCAGGAATATTTGGAGCAATAGGAATACTAGTAAGTGTAGTAATAATCGCCATGAACGGTGGCTTTTCAGGTAGCGGTCCCTCAATTTTTAATCCGCCTACGTCAAAAGACCTGTGGACATTAGGCAGTAACATAGTAGATGGAATGAACCTAACATATTCGCTAACAAGTACTAGTGATATTTCAAGTGTCAAAGATTCAATAGTTTCAATGAAGTTTCACGATTTAAAGGACAAATGGAATGTAATTTTTGCTATCAAGAATGGCAGCACAGTCAAAGAAATTAATATGAATCTTACAAAAAACCAACTCCTGCGCAAGGACCCAATTACTGCTAATAACGAAAAGCTCATTTCACCGGTAGAAACATCGATACTAACAATCCGCGATATTGCAAGAGAACCAAAGTATCTAGTAGTTGGAGCAGTGTGGGGAAAAATATTTACTGGCTCATCTACAATTGATGCAAAAATAGAAGGTACAGATACAATCTCTACTCCTGCAGGTAATTATAACGTTTATACACTCGGATACAATGTGGGAAATTCAACAAGCAAGATTTATCTGAATAAGGATTTACCCCTTCCGATAAAGGCCGATGTTTACGATGAAAATGACAAGATTTTATACGAATATGAACTACAGAGCGTATCAAGATGAAATAAATTGAACTGTTTACAAAAGAGTACAAATGATAATTATGTTCGTAAATAATTTGAGTGATAAGCAGAATGTCCATCTTGTAGGAAATCATCAGGTAACATTTTATAATCCTATTGTAGTGACCATTACCAAATGATTGAAACACTGAAAACTGCATGCGTAGAAGTTAGAAAGAGTGTCAAAGACCTAATTGGAACAGCAGAAGGTAACACGAAAATGGGGCTTGGAGCTGGCGGAGATATTTCAAGAAAAATAGACTTAATTGCAGAAGAAAAAGTAATAGAGACGATAAAACAATCTGGCATAAATCCGACAATAATTGGAGAAGAGTGCGGAACCATCAAAGGTAACGATGGTGGATATATAATTATGGATGCTATCGATGGAACGACTAATGTTACGAGGTCTATCCCTTTTAATTGCTGCTCTCTTGCCTATGCCACTGAGACTAAGCTGACCTCTGTCGTAGATGCAGCTATAATAGATTTCGCAACAGGTGACCTATATTATGCTTCAAAAGATAATGGTGCATTTTTGAATGGTAATAAAATTGGTGTACGAAAACCTGACAATATAAAAGAAGATGAAATCATTGCAGGTGTTAACATATCTGGAATTTCACAAGAACTATTACTTTCAATAGGTCCAATTTTTACAAAACTAAATCATATCAGGATATTTGGAGCAAACGCTTTAGAACTATGTTTTCTTGCCAGAGGGTACCTTGACATGTTTATGGATTTTAGAGGAAAGATTAGACCAACTGACATGGCGGCAGCATATCTCATAGTTAAAGAGGCTGGCGGACTAATCCTGGATAAAACTGGAAATACACTCGACTCTGAATTATCATTTAACAACAGATTTTCTTTTATTGCTCTATCCGACATGAAAATTTATGATCTACTTGCACAAGATTTTAAATTTGAATAAAAAGGCGCCCGGGCCGGGATTCGAACCCGGGTCGAAGGAGTGACAGTCCCCCATACTAGACCGGACTTTATGCTTCAATATGCTACTATGCTATTGAAACTCTATACTACCCGGGCGCATTGAAAAATTTTCCTACTCTACAATTAATATGTTTTCTTAATTCGTTTATGAATTGTGCTTTTATTGAAAATTAATTTACCGCCTATGTCAGACCCTAAAATATGGCTAAACATTAAATATACTACGATACACGCTATTCAGAAATATGGGCCCGTAGCTCAGCCAGGTAGAGTACCGGACTTTTATCATTTCGGAAGAAATCCGGCTGTCTCGGGTTCGAATCCCGACGGGCCCGTTAAGTATTCGGGTTCGTATACTCGCATAGAGGATAGAATGAGCAGAGAAACATCGAAGCTATTTACAACTATTAGCAACATTCAATCGGTTGTTTCGAATTTTGTCAGTGATAATGACCCAAACTAATATAACATAGATTCCCTCAAATATAATGATTTGAAAGAAAATCTTTCAATCTGAGCACGAGCAATGAAAGGAATTACCGGTAAAACCAACATTTTGACAGAAAGACAGAAGGCAGTACTAGAAACTATAAGAATGCGACTAACAGAGAAAGAAGCGCTAGAATATCTTCGAAATGCTGGATTTGAAATGTCGGATACTACATGGTATCGTGAGAAGAAACAATTGGAAAAGATGAAACTCAAAAGACTATATCATATTGCAAAGATTGGATTCGAAGACCAGCATCTTGAAAGAATTGATATTTGTGAATTAATTCAAAGGCTAATGTGGCAGAATGTGAGAGAAGAAAAAGACCCATATAAAAGAAATCAAATTCTTAAAGATATTTTAAGTTTGCAGCCGTACCTAAGTAACTATTATGAAGCTACAAAGGAGGTAATGAAAGAATCTGATTTTATGAAAAGGTATTATAATCCAGAATTTGAAGCATCGAGAGATGATGCAGCAAATTCAAAAAGTCATTTCATAATGACGACTGATGATGTCAATAAATAAATTTTACAAGTCTAATTTTAAAAAGTTATCTGGAATCTCGTAGTTCTGATTGATTGTCTATTTTCAATCGTACAATACTATTGACTGGATGAAACTGTACTCTGGTTTGAACAAGTAAACATATTTATCATATTAACTTTATGCAATTAGTCTTGTGATCACATGTGCCCGAACAGAATAATTCAAAACAAATTTCAACTTATCTGTGCAAGTTTCTCTTTATAGGAACTCATCTTTAGAAACAATTCATTGGTCAGGGAACATAGCTTTTTGGTGTTATGATGTCTCTATTTTTCTTATTAAAAATTTATATTGTTTCCATTTGCTGTAACGATTGCTCTTCCTTTCTTTAATTAGACTAGCCAAAGTTCGCAGTAAAATCCGGGTCACTTTGAAATTAAAAACGTAAAGCCTATCAGATTAACCGCGAGAACTAATGCTAGCGTCTTTGAATTACGAAGGAAAAAATTCTGGGATATACCTTCAGAACCTAAGAAATTTGACGGCCGTGAAGAAATTTTAAGGATTATTAGGCGATGTCGTCATACTCTTGGGCCGTATTAAATATGTCTAGGCCTTTTTTCAAATGATTGGTTGTCATACCCAGGTAATTCCTTCTGCCCAATGGAAGATTTATACGCAAATCTATCCAAAAATTACGATATGTAGCTGAATAGAATCCTTACCACAGAAGGGACAATATTTTGGGCTCTTTACGGTAGAAATTGCTATTAACTGAAAAATGATTTTACAGTTACTACAGAAGAATGTTTCTGACTTCATGATTAACAAAACGCTACCATTGGATAATTCTTTATCTAAAATCACATATTATTATAATTCTTATCAGATGCCAACTTCAAAGCAACTCGCCATCGAGAGTCAGATAATACAATTTTAATTCACCTTAGCTCGATTGAATTAATGTTTTTTCAGGTGTATTATCCATATGATTTATTGTCAACAACTCTAGTTTTTTTGTTCTTTTTTCATTTAGTGCTTTAACACTTATTGGTTTGCTTTAACACTTGTAGCTCAAATTCTATCTTATTGTATTCTCTCGTTGATAAAGTTAAATTTCAAATATTTCGTTATCTGCGTTTAGCTTTGCTTTTAGCTTTTCTAGGACCTATCATTTTTGCTGAATATTCAATCATATCTCGGTTGGATTCGAATTGTTAACGGCATGGTTCCCGACGGCCCCAGACCTCCCAATTTATTCTGACTATTAGTATCGATTTTCGTTACTGATTAATAGGAAGAGAAGTGGGACGAGTTTATACTGGTTCAATGAATAAAAAAGCAATTAATTTGATCATGTATTTATATCGATAATATTTGTCTTAACTGGATCTCCCCGTACATCAAAAAGGCCCATCCATCCCAGATCCGTATACTCTGTCTGATGTGCATGGAACACATAAGTTCCAGGATAATCATACATAAATTCCATTATTCCTCTATCTCCCTGTGACATGGTAACTATGTCAGTTTTGTAGTCTGATGTTTCATCTGTGCCAGCAGTATAGTAATCAAACATCGTACCATGTATATGGAATGAATTGACCAAGTCAAATTCCAGCATGTTAACAACGTATATACGGTATAATTTTCCTGTTTGTAACATAATTGGATGCTTCACATAATCGAAGGCCTTTCCATTAACTGAATAAATCTCATTATCTCTTTCCTTGTCTTGAGGATTATCAATCTCTTTCTCTTTGATAGGAGGTAAAGAACGAAAAGACATTTGTGTCATGTTAGAGCCAGTATCATTTTGTTGATTAATCGGAAATTGTGAAGCAGGAGGAAGTGAGATATGTCCTTCTTGTTCATAATTCATGTCATAACCATTCAGGATCATGGCCATTTCTCTCATATGTGGTCTAGGCTCTTTTGGATCTATAATCATCATTCCATATAACCCCCTGTTTATAGAGTCGGCTACTGGGTCAACGTGGCAGGAATATGGGTATACACCATACGGTTGTGCAACAAATTCATAAGTGAAACTATGACCAGGAGAAATGGCCCCTCCAGGATATCCTCCCATCGAAACACCATCAACCTTTGCATCATGAACAGATTGAACATGAAGTGAATGAGGATGTAAGTTATCGTTACTATTAATCACTCTAATTCGGACTAAATCACCTTCAGTAACTCTTATAGTTGGTCCGGGAATAGTGCCATTATATGTCCATCCGTCAAACACATGCCCTTCGTATGAGATAGGTATCTTTTGATGTTCTTGAACAATAAGTGTGAACTGTCTTATTATCTTCCCGTTTGCATGTCTTATTATCTTCCCGTTTGCATCTTTTGAGACATGACCACAGTTAAAGTAAGTCAGGTATTCAATTGAACTAGGTTTCTTACTCGTCTCACTAGTACAATTCTTAACCATATCATATTTCCCTGCAGAAATTTGTTTAGGTTGTGTTACTGTCTCACTAAATGTTGGTTGTAGTTGATTGAGTGATGGAAGGCTTAAATATACTAAAACGAAAATGCTCGAAAAAATTATGGTAGAGCAAACTAAGGAAAGACAGACATGATGTCGATTTTTCTCCATATTTTATTTGTCTTAATATTTGTACAAAGTTAATTAAGAAAGTAAATAAAAGTAAATTAGCCATAAAAATTTAGTTAATCTTCTATCTTTTTGATCCGCTGACATATTTAATAATGCGAAACATACAAAATAAAGATGACACCAAAAACCTGATATTATACTTCATGATGGAGTAACCAATGACTTCAGTAAGTAGTAAATTCCGTGGTATACTAAAATAGCTGAAAACCACGTTCTTAATCAGGTAGCATAGAACATACTCATTTAGTTTACTTTATGGATCACTTAAAAGGAATCTAAGTAATAAGAGGGGATGATAGAAGTTGAATCGATTACTAATACCGATTATTTTTATAACAATGTTTTCGCTGGTATCAACTCCTTGCCTTGCGTTCAGTGAGATTAAGAATGAGATTAAGGTCACTCCTCCTCTGAATTGGGAACCCAGTCATACTAATAATTCAACTACGATGATATGGTTTCAAAATTCTACGAAAAGCGTCTTTGCAATAATTAAGGCTCCTGATAATTTAGTATTTCCTTTATTCTTGGTCGGTCCTTTTATGACCGGATATTTAAAATATAAAGGAATACTAGAGTCTGCGGATCAGTTAACATTTGGTCAAAACAATCACGGTTACAGATACTTCCTGAATCTTTCTTCTCCTTCAAAACTCCTGAATTCCTCCTCAGGCCTAATACCAGCAAATGATTTCTTACGGGAGATACCTCAAGGTTATGATATTCCTTACAAGGGAATGTTAATTCTTACACAGAAATATAATGGGTTATACGCAATAATATTTCTCAATCCAAAGGATAAATTTGATTCAATATTAAATGAGATGAAGCCAACGCTAGATTCAATTCAGTTGACTAGTTATACTAAAATGGAAAATTGAACTCGAGCTACCATCAATCCTTCATAGTTTCTAGAAACCATATATAAGTTTCCGATTCTGATGCGAAATCTTAGCGTTTGGTTGATATCAATGCTAGTAACTTTTCAAAAAACGATTCATAACCGTATTCTCGCATTATCCAAATCAATGTAGAAACTGTGTATACAGGGAGAAAGTCTCCTACAAATGGTATAAATTCTGTCAGGTTCATAATAACTGACACCTTACTCTTAGTTATCGAATACAATAACCCGGTTATTATAACATCAAAGACGTCACCAATTATTGGAATACCAAATAGCGGAGCAGGCAGGTAATCTAGAGCGTCTGCAATAACTGATATCAATAGTGCTAAAGCAGCAGCACTGAAGCTCCGTTTAGTTTTCTTATTTGTTTTATTTTTGATTATTTGTCCCATAGTGAATATTTAAGCAGAAAATAATTTATGACTTACGCGTTCCCGTAGCCTAAAATATTTTGTAGCTCGTACAGTTACATTTGAACTATTTTATATCCTGCAGAGACCGCTTAACCCTTTAGGGTTTCTGAAGAAATCTAAAAAGTTTAGTGAGGTAATTTAAGAATGCTTCCAATAGAAATCCATGTTTTCACTAATTGCCGTGGTATCATATTGAAACGCTTGAGAACCTTTTAATAATATTTTGCTAAATTTACTCTCATGAGCCAAAAGATTAGTCCTCTGAGGGAGGGATTTCATAACCTGACACCTTGTCTTGTCGTTAATGATGCTAATAAAGCAATAGAATTTTACACGAAAGTCTTTGGAGCAAAAGAAAACTATCGCAATCATGCGCCCGACAACAAAAGCATTATGTATGCGGAGCTGTCAATTGGTGACTCGAAACTAATTCTATCAGATGAGTTCCCGGATATGGAATCTCTATCACCGCTAACAATAGGTAAAACTCCTGTGTCAATTTATCTGTATGTAGATGATGCAGACAGCACTTTCGACTTGGCAGTTTCTGAAGGAGCAAACGTCATTATGAAAATGACTGATGCATTCTGGGGCGACAGATGGGGACAGCTACGAGATCCATTCGGACACATTTGGTCGGTTGCTACTCACAAGAAAAACGTGTCCCCCGAAGAGATGGAAAAGGCTGCGAAAGTAGAAAAACAAGCGAATGAATAATACATTGTCTTCTTACAAATGTAAAACTATTTTTACATAAGAAATCATAAAGACAGTAATGGTCGATAATAACAAAAAGATAATCAAGTTTCACGGTTCTAATGTTGAGAATATTGTTATCCGCTACGCTACCAGACCCCACAATATGCCAAGTGGCTTTCTGATTGAAGAATTTGATGCATTAAAGGATCCACAAGTTTGTGAAACTTTAAAGCTTAGTTGTCCTCCATATTTACATTAGAATCCCAATTTAGAACCGATAGCGTAGTGGGTACTGACGAAACCGAAATGAAATTAGTTCTAATTGAAGTGATTTTCCCATCGTTCAATTATAAATCAATGACAATCACAATATTACCTGGTAGATGTACGTCACCAAAAGTCATTAAGAATTGGAGCAATTCTATAACGGGTATTCCTAATAGAGTATTACGCATAATAGATGAGAGATGACGCACTGGAACCCATTTGTCTATGGGAACTGCTGTTCTGAGAAGATTGCGATCAAATAGATTGCTACACAAATAGCTCTTGGCGTTAAATGAAGCTAAAAACTCACCGTCAATGTTCGATGTACAATTAACCATGTCCAATGAGTAGAGCGCTTTCCATCTGTTACAAAATTTATTAAAATATAAGCCTTCATGAATATCTGCTATGTCAAATGCTGATGTACCAGATAAACAAAGAGCTATAATTTTTCAAGGTAGTGTCGCGCTTGGTGCTTTTGAGGCAGGGGTTTTTAAAAAATTGTATGATATGATTAAAGAAAAAGATAAGAACTGGAAAAAAAGGATGTTTGATATAGTCGCTGGTACTTCCGCTGGGGCCATTAATGCTGCGATATTAACAAGCCATGTAAAGCAAAAAGACAGCTGGGAGGGCTCAGCACAAAGACTCGAAGAATATTGGAAAGATCATTTATCTTCCCCAACTCCCACTGTTACAAAACAGGGAGTATACTGGTGGGATGAGAATTATCAATGGTGGGGAAAATACTATGATAACGTTATTCCAAGGAGTCGCGATGACCGTACTGTAGCATCCGAGGAAGCTGCAAGAAGATATTATTCTACAAAGTATTTTTTTACATTTGGTGTACCAAACGTATTTTCACCGATCTTTCCGTTTCCTGAATTAGATACTAAATTCTTTGACAATAATCCATCATTTCCGCCAACAAATCTCTGGCATCGCTATAGCAACAAGCCATTGAAAGACAGTCTTGAACATTTAGACCAGGATGGAGATAAGTTTGTTAAATTTCCATTGACGACAAGCTTTGAAAAGGGAGAACCAAGATTTCTGGCCGTTACTGTGGACGTACAACACGGGAAGGCGGTCACGTTCGACAGCTATTCAAGGAATTCAACCTTTCAAGCGTATGATCCGCAGACAAGGGATTACAAAGAGCATATAGTTAACTATGATAAAGGAATTATGCCAGAACATGTTATGGCAAGTGCTTCATTTCCAATATACTTTGACTATCAGGTAGTAGATGGACGAAACTTCTGGGATGGAGGTATACTGAGTAATACACCTTTAAGGGAAGTTTTGCAGGCACATCGCGATTATTGGCACAAGGGAGGGTACGAGAAGAAGAAACAAGTCAAGGTCCCTGATCTAGACGTCTATATCGTAAATGTGTGGCCCTCTGTGGAAATTACTGTTCCAAGAGACCATGACGGTGTTATAGAAAGAAAAAATGACATAACGCATAGTGATCAGACTGAATACGACCAGAAGGTTGCTTTGATAATAGGAGATTACATTGATCTATTCTACGAAACCAAAGAGCTTGCAATTAAACATATTAGCGATCCAAACAAGAGGAGTGATTTTTTGAGTAGCATTGAGAAGCTCCTGAACGGTAATACTAAATTTAATCATGAAAATAAATCAATAGCGAAAATACCTAGAAGTAAGAAACGTTCAGGGCAAGGAAGAACTTATGGGGACCTTATTTATGGACGATTCAAGTTGAATAAAGTTGTAACTATAGAGCATAAAGACGATCCTGATAACATTTCAAACAAGTGGGCTGACTATACGGAAGAGACAATTGATAAGCTAATAACTGATGGAAAAGAATTTAACAAGAAAGCTATAGTTAGGGTAACGCCAGCTGTTGAGGAGCTGATCTGATCTTAGAGTTTTTGTAACTTTACCTGTATATATATCAATTGAATTCGATAACGCCATAGAAATCACCGAGAGGAGATCTAGGAAAATAATTTTGAAAAATTCATAGAGGAACGAGAGAAAATAATAGTGTTGGAAATTGGTAAAAAAATAGGTGCTAAGAGTGAAGCAACGTTACCATCTATGACTGCGCCAGACACACCTTTTACTAATATCAGAATTATTCGAAATGCAATAGAAGCATGCAGGGGATTTTTGTATTGGGTTGATAAATATTTTGCTGTTAGCGATCTTGATATACTGATGGACGCACTTGAAAAAGCAGATGTGAAAGATGTTAAAATATTGATCTCTCTTAAAAGTGCTGATGAAAAGATGAGATCTTATTTTAAGAGATTTAAAGAAGAAATGGAAAATAAAGGTATAGTATGTGAAATGAGAGTAGTTGTTGATTCTAAAATTTATGGAGAATATCACGATAGATGGTTAATTTCAAGTAATATCTGTTACAATTTGATGTCGGGTGAAGTAGCAAAAAGGGGTCAATACGCAGAGATAAAATCTACTGAAAATAGACCACCGTTTGAGGAATGGTGGCAAAATTCTCTTGACGTAATTTCTCGTTGGGATGATATTAGATGATATAGAGATTCTTTGAAATAGTAAATAATTTTGCATTATCGTAATTCCAAAACATATTCTATAATAATAAAGGCCATAATAGAATTCCAATCTATTATAAGCGGATCCACATGAAAAATCAGACTAGCCCCTCCGAGCCCGAAATTGTTCCGATTGAATATTCAGTCGTATCCCGACGGGCCCGTTAACTACTCGGGTTCATATACTTGTATAGAAAATATAATAGACAGGAAAAGGAGGCTCAAGAAAAACGACAGTTAAGCTATCTATTACGATTAACAATATTGAAGAGATGTTCTCAATTCAGAAAATCATCAATTAATATTACAATTCTATGAATTCATGAAAGGAATTGGAACTTCTGAAAAGTATCAAAATAATAACTTGAAAGCAATCACGGCATATAGTAGATTCCTTGGCACTTCAGATTCGTTGTACCAAATAAAAAGTAAACATCAGATAATTTACTTTTTGGATACAAAAATAAAACCAATTGACATAGACCCTGACAAACGTTGGATTACAACATGGAACGATTACCTTGGAAGAATCAAATATTTTTTTAGATGGCTGTATAACTGCAAGGATAAAGATTTTGATGATGTTCAATTCTCAGACTGGGAGACACCTGATTTTGTAAGGATAAAGAAAAAAAAGTAAGCGAATAAGTCCTCTCTAATAGTCAGATTTTATAAAGTAAATTTATAGTCGTCCGTGATAATAATATGAAAAAATTAAGAATAAATGATAGTCGAAGATGAAAAAAGACATTTTTAATCCTTTACAAGAATTATTTTCAAGCAAGTGTCGGGAACAGTCCAAGGAAAATATTCGACGCTATAACAGCTTTGAATACAAATAGAGTAATTACATCAAAATAGGTGACATAAGGAATAAGAGCTTCCGATGGACTCCAATGTACATAATATAAGAATAAGTTTGCATAATAATAATTTCTCTTGACAGAAGAACCTGCACTTATCTACGTTTCAACTCTTGAAGAGCTGGAGAAAAGAGGTCGCATGTCTCTTAGTGTTCACGGGCATGATTTAGTCGTCTTCTATCACGAAGGACAGGTATATGCATTAGATAACCGTTGTCCCCATATGGGATTCCCTCTAAGTCGCGGCACTACTAAGGATGGTATACTCACTTGTGATTGGCACCACGCCAGATTCGACCTAAAAAGTGGCGGTACGTTTGATTTATGGGCTGGTGATATTCCATCTTTTCCTGTACAAGTTCAGAATGGTAAGGTGTGGGTCACGATTGGACAGCACAAGGATGTAAAAGTGCAGCACATGCAGAGGTTGCGGGAAGGCTTGGAACAGAATAACGGTTTGTTGATTGCTAAATCAGTCATAGCATTGCTATCTTCCGGGATGGAACCAGCAGAACTCGTAAGAATGGGAATAAAACACGGAATTATGTACAGACAGGATGGCTGGGGACAAGGGCTTACCATCCTTGTATGCATGATCAATTTGTTACCAGTTCTATCCTCCGAAGATAAGTCACGTGCACTCTATCATGGCTTATCGGCTGTAGCTCAAGACTGTGAAGGTGCAGCGCCACGCTTTGCAGTAAGAGCGCTTCCAAATATGGTACATGACATGGTAAAACTGAAGCAATGGTTTCGTCATTTCATAGAAGTACGTGATTCTGACGGTGCAGAACGCTGTTTGGTTTCAGCTATTCAGACAAAGCCAGAACCCTTGCAAATAGCCGATATACTGTTTGCCGCTGCTACCGATCACCGATATCTAGATGGGGGTCATGTTCTTGACTTTACGAATAAGGCGTTTGAAGTACTCGATGTTGTAGGATGGGACATGGCAGAAGGGGTTTTGACTAGTCTTGTTCCTCTTTATGCTAAAGCAACCAGAATGGAAGAGAGAAGTTCTTGGCGGCATCCAGTAGACCTCGCAAAAATACTGGATAGATCCTTCAAGGAAATTCCCAGCTACTTAGAATTGGGAAGTAAAAAAAGAGGAAGCTGGAAGGCTTACAAATCGTTTGTTGATACTCTACTCGGAGATAAACCTGATGAAATAGCAGATATACTTTTGAATGCAATCCGTGATGGTGCTACGGAACAAGAACTAGCAGCGTGTGTACAATATGCTTCAGCCTTGCGTATAGCACACTTTGGATCTTCGAATGAGTTCTCTGACTGGGACATAGCTCTTCATACGTATACATTTTCGCACGCAGTACAACTAAGTTTGCGACGACTTCCTTCAATCGAACTTTTGCGTGCAGTATTTGACGCAGCTATGAGCGTTTATCTTAATCGTTTTCTTAATGTCCCTCCTTCTCCAATTCCAGTTCCAACAGCACGGGAAAATGCTGAAGTGCTTGATACTCTAGCCAAGAAATTCCTAGAGGTTCTAGACAAACGACAACAAGTAAGTGACGCAGCTGAAGTAGTAATAAAGTACGTCAAGTCCGGAGGTGATCAAGACCGATTCCTCGCTGTACTTGGTAACGCACTGTTAAGGGAGGATAGAAACTTCCACTCCATTCAGATGATTGAAGCTGCATATGGACAATGGAAGACACTTCTCCAAACAAAAGTGTTCGTGCTTGATCAATCGTCCGTTCTGGTCGCCGGTGCCCGCTATCTAGCCGCACATTCCCCTACAGTTCGCCGTCAGGGTCAGATGTTTGAAATAGCATTGAGGCTTCAACAAGGTGCGAAGATATATGAAGGAATAGAATAACATGACTACAAAATCATATCACATTTCGATAGTCTCCCTAAATCAACAGTTGTTAACTATGAATAGTTGCTTGGAGAAAGTCAAGGATGGGTAATTACTTGCAAATCCATATGGTTTTTCCAAATCCAACGAACTCTCATACAGTTGTGATTCACATTCCTAAAAAGGACAAAAGCTTAAAGCTCCTTATTTTATTTTTATATTCAGGACTTCACTCTTAGCACCGATAGCGGCGTGGTTACCGACGGGCTCATTAAATTTTAGTTTCAATTGGTAGTGGGTATGGAATCCTACCAAACTGCCATGCTGTTTAGTTTGCATTCATTTTTTATGATTCATAAATATTGCGAGGAGAGTAAATGGTATTGATACTACGGCAGTTATTACGTACAACGCAGTTAGAGAATTTATGTCTAGGTGGTATCCCAACAAGGGTAAAAAAGGGATAGGAAACAAGAACAGGAGCCACAATCCTCCAATCAAGAGTAAGAATTTCCATCTTTTTTTTAGTCTTGTATATAACATGCTTCTGAGATCATTGTATATTGGACATGATTTTTCTTAAACTTTCTGAAATAATTAGAACTAACAAACCGTAGAAATAACCAGATTTCACTTAGATACTAAAGTTTTCTAAACTCCATCATATACATGATACATTGTTTGCTTGTGGTAGATAAGGATAAATCAGGTAAAGACAATTAGTTGAGATTGAAAAGATAAAGCATACATTTGATAATAATTGGATATGGAAATCAAGTCATTAAAAATAGAACCTCCAAATGATGTACAAATCATCCTAGTTCAAAGCCATTTCATAAAGACAGTTGAAGATGTTTCAGAGTGTCTAGTTAATTGTGTTCCAGGTATCAAGTTTGGGTGTGGTTTTTGTGAAGCTAGCGGTCCATGTCTGGTAAGACATGCTGGTAATGACAAGGTTCTGGAAAAGATGGCCAGTGAATATGCCTATAACATCTCTGCTGGACATAGTTTAGTAATTTTGTTAAAGGATGCGTTCCCAATAAACATATTACCAAGATTAAAAGATGTCCCTGAAATAGTATCACTTTATTGTGCAACCGCTAATCCGATAGAAATAATATTTGTGGAGACAGTACAAGGTAGGGCAATACTCGGTGTTGTTGATGGATTTAAACCAAAGGGCATAGAAACTGAAAATGACATAGATGAAAGAAAAAAATTTGTACGAAGTATTGGGTACAAGTTTTGAACTGTTTTTTAGTTCAAATTTGAGTCACAAACCACTGGCCACTTGATGTAGAAGGTTTGTTTATGCGGTTCTAGTTTTTAGAGACACGCAAGTATCATATGCCTGTTTAATCAATCGCTTTGTATTCTCTGCCTGCTCTTCAGTTTCTAGTATGCATGAAACCCATCCTGCTTGTGGAGCATACTGGTGCTGAAAAGCTATATGTGTCCGTAAGGCTTCTTCTTGCTGAAGTTTTGAAACCCTAATATCGAAATGTCGTGGTCCATGAAAATGCACAAAATTTCTCAAACCGTAGAAATAAGCCTCTTCACTTACTCATAGGATCATGTTTTAGCTCGACATTCGGTAACGATCTTATGAAAATACTAATCTCTTCTTTCAAGCTTTGACCCATGCTATTGTATGCTCTTTATCGTTTACGTACTTATTGCATTTCCCAATAGCTGCCAAATGATTACCTATTCTCTTCACCCGTGAGTAGGGAATAATCGAGATAAAATAGTCACTATGTGCCTCTATTGTACTTACAAATATATCTACCCTGGCGTCTATTCGTTAGTTTACAGCATATCCTTGATGTCCTCACAAATATTTAACATCTAATTGTAGTTGTGGTTTCTGAACTTCTAATTTGTTTCTTTTTTTTTTTTACCCAA
>Ga0193719_10000242_pt1 | contig 19515 bp, 20 predicted proteins | sample U2a2metaG_FD_160103 | JGI IMG/M metagenome (GOLD analysis project Ga0193719, IMG submission 160103) | Soil microbial communities from a riparian zone of the East river system, Colorado, United States - U2a2 | ecosystem: Environmental > Terrestrial > Soil > Riparian zone | place: USA: East... | reverse complement strand
ATCGAATACATCGCGATCAAGAATGATCCGATTCCAAAGCAATACCATCCAAGCCCAAGAAAGGAATAGGCAGCGACAAAACGGCCCCAAATGGTGTCAAATTCGAAGTGCTTCGAATACTCTTCAGCGGGACCATAATTTGCGGGAAGGTAAGTCTTTGTAAACCCCCTGATCATCGGAATGTCCTGAGTCTCCGCAGTCAGTCGGCCAAGCAAAGCCGGCTGCTGAAAAGCAATCTGGCAGGGCAGCATTACGCAAAAGCCAATGAGGATAGCGGCCACCACGGCGAGGAATCGGCCGGAACGCCTGCGCAAAACAAGACCGGTTGTTAAAATAGCGCCTCCAACTACTCCGTAGGAGAAAAGAGAAAAGTGCGGAAGGGTTCCCAGGTTTCGCAGCAAAGGCAGCTGCAGACCGCAAGGATGATGGCTGAAAGGAAAGTCAACCCATTTGAGTACGAGTGAAACGAAAACGAAAAAGGTGCCAAGAAGCAATAGCCAATGCGCCGCCCAGATTTTCGCGACCGCCGCTGCCCATAGCGCCGCATGTTCCCTGATCTTCATGCGCCGCGTTTGAGTTTCTTCGACCAAGATGCCACAAAGGGCGAAAAAAATGCGAGCCCCTCGCGCGCCTGGTGTGCCTCCTCCAGACTAAATGTTTTCAGGGCGAGCAGGACGATGATATAAAGAACAAGGGCCAGCAGTGCCACGCAGGCCTGCCAGAGGAGCGGCATTTGCCGAGCAGTCCAAAGCACCGAGGACATGGCAATTCCGGCGGCCAACGGCCGCCAGATTACGTCGCCCAGTTTTGCGTGGAAACCGAGCCGTGCCAGTTGAGTTATCCAAATGATGACGATCGTCACCTCACTGCAGACAAATGCAATCGCCGGCCCGATAAATCCGTATTTGGGTACCAGGATTACAAGGAGGATTATCCGCAAAGCTGACGCTGCACAAGTACTCCAGAGAAAACGCTTCTGCTGGTCGAGCGCGGCAAAAAGGTATTGAAACAAGGTAGAGATGAAAAACGGAACCATCCCAATGCCGAGAAGCTGCATCGCCGGAATTGCGGGCAAATATTTCGCTCCGAGTGCCAGCCGCAAAATTGGCTCAGACCATGCCGTGAAAAAAGCGGCAAATGGGAAACTGATGAGGGCGAAAAACTTCAAGCTCCTCTGATACGCCTTCGTGAACCCTGCGGGTGACAAATCTGCCGTGCGTGAGAAGAGCGGGTAGAGCGGCAGTGAGAGAGTCTGCGGGATGATCCGCAGAGCCATGCTGATTCTATAGGGACCGCTGAACAGCCCGACCGCCGTGAGGTTTGTCAGCCAGGTAAGGATAAGGATGTCAAGCTGGAGTGCGAGCTGACGAAGCATCACGCCACCGCCCATCGGCAATGCCGAGATCATCAGGGATTTCCAGAGCGGCACGTCGATTCGAAGTGGCACACGGGCATAAAGGTTTGTTACCACCAGGCGGCAAAAATTCCAAAGAAGAACGTTCGACGCGAGATGAGCGGCGACGAAGCCGAGCAATCCCCAATGAAATTTTATGGCTAAGAGCGCGAAACCGAGTAAAAGAACTTTGTGGAGAACATAGCCAAGGTAGTTCAGTTCGTTATCTTCGAAAGCCCGCAGAACTGCGCCATATCCGGCAGAGTGGAAGATCGCCATCGTTGCAAGACTCATCAACAGGGCGGCTACTTTCACGTCCATTCCGAAATGTAGAAATGGAATGATCAGGCCAACCACAAGAAAGATTGCGGCAGATAGGACCCAGATCAGCGACGTCGCAGCACCGACCAAAGGAACAAATCCATCGGGATTTTTAGCGATTTCGCGGATCAGAATGCGGGGCAGTCCCGAGTCGGCGACAAGTTGGAAGAACATTGCAAACGCCAAAACGAATGAGTACTTACCGAATTCAACCACACTGACCGAATGAGCAATGGTCAACACCATTGCCAAGTAAAGGAGGCTACCGATAAAAGACGCCGATATACCGAACACCGCGTTTTTAACAATCCGCTGGGACTGTTTCATCGAATCCACTTCCACGTGCCGCCCATCTTCTTCTGTAGATCGGCGTAAAGCAGGAGCCGCCTCGACTGGACTATGTTCAGCTCGTCCTGCTTGCCGACAAGTACCACCTCCGTATCAATCGCGGTCAGTGGTGGCGTGATGCCCTGCTGCTGTTGAGATTGAGCTACGCGCAGATCGCGGTCGAGTTTCCCGATCTCTCCCTGCAGAGTGAGAATCCTTTCGCTCAGTGCATAGATTTGCTGGTAGATTGTGACGAGATCACTGGTCAGATCATCGCCAACAGCGCCCAGGCGAGCTTGCTCCGCGTTATACGTGTCCCTCCGCGCGCGCACGGTGTCGAGTTGCGCCCCGAAGTCAAAGATCGGAACGTCGACAGTGATTCCACCGATCAAGACGTGAGCATCGTTGTCAAAATCGGTGACATACAGCGCTGACCCATGCAGAGTCACGGAGGGATAGAGTCGAAAGGTTTCCAGGCGGTAATCCTGCTTTGCCTTCTCGATCTTCGCCCGTTGCACCTGGAGCGACGGATGCAGGGCAAGCATTGTGTGAAACAACTGCGCCGCGTCCGGCGGCGCAGGCGGCTCGGGAAGTGTGCTGTTCAGGCGAATGTGGGACGAGGACGGCAGGCCGAGGAGCCGGGTCAGTCCTAAGTACCCTGCCACGGCTTGCTCGTGAATGACTTTCGAAAGAGCTCGGGCGTCATTGAGCTGTTCTGTGACAACGTTAACATCGATCGGGAGGAGCAATCCCTTCTGTTGTTGTTCTCTCGTGATATCGACAGCACGCTGCAGCAGCGCTACTCTGCGGTCGATGGGCTGCACGCGGTTCTGCGCTGAAACGGTGTCGACGAAGACTTGCGTGATGCGATAGATGACATCCTCGCGAGTCAGATGAGCCGTCCAGGCGAGGGCATTGCTTTGCGCTCTCTTAATCTCGACTGCCGGTGCATCATTGAATCCGAAAATACTCCCATCCTTAAAAACCGGATACTCCAACTTGAGGCCAAAAATTCCTATCCCGGCGAGATCCACCTGCCTGTTCGCATTGACTCCGCCTCCGCTTGGACCCGTCAGGACAATGCCAAACTTGCTGGTCTGTTCACCTGAGAATGCCTCCCCCGTGGCTGATCCCTTCAGGTTTGGCCAACGCGAGGCCTGGGCGGCGCGAATCTCCTCACCTGCTGCCAGTAAATCGAAGCGACTGGCTTCCAGTTTCGGACTTTCACCCAATGCAATGGCGATGCAATCTTGAAGCGTCAGCGGATGTCGGGGAAGGTCCGGATTGTGAGTGCTTATTTCTTGTGCCGGTAACCTAAGAGGCAGAATTAGCAATAGGGCTGCCAGCGAAGCAGCCAGGCTATTTCGCAATATTAGATTTCGATGTGGAATGGACTTTGTCATTTTCTTGCAGGTATAGCTGACCAACTGTCACGACTTTTTCCCCTTCCTTTAAGCCACCCGTTACTTCCGTCATAGCGTTTACGACGATCCCCAAACCCACTTTGCGAAGATTCGCGTGGCCGCTGTTGTCAACAACAAACACCGAGGCCCGGTCGCCTGACGGGTTAATTATTGCAACGCTGGGCACGGCGGGTACATCCTTGGCGGTGCGATGGATACGCGCGAACCCCGACAAACCTGGCTTCAACCGAAAATCCGGATTGTTAATTTCTACGTAGCTCGTGAAAGTCCGGGTTACCGGGTCAATGTTCGGATCTATTTTAAAGACTTTGCCCTGAAAGGTCTCTGCGGGAAAGGCGGGGAAACTGATTTCGGCGGAAAGGCCCAACTGCATGGAATAGATTTTTTCCTCCGTAACCTTCGCCGCCATCAGGACAGTTTTAAGCGCACCCAGTTTGATCACAATCTGATCATTATGGGTCGTCTCATCGGGATTTACGAGTCGCTCGAGCACGATGCCATCAATGGGAGATCTCATCTGAACGTGTTCAAGCGCGATCTCCGCCTGCCGGAGTCCCAGAGTTGCCTTGGCCAACTCCTCGCGCGCATCAGCAAGTGCAATCTCCGCTTTCTCCAAATCTAGTGGCGTGCCCATATGCTTCTCTTCGAGGGCTGTATAACGCTCGACTTGCCGCGTTTCGTTTTTGATTTTGATATTGCTCGTTTCGACAAACTGGCGGTTGGCTTCGAGCGTTGCCTGAATCAATCGGTCGTCCCAGCGGACAAGAAGGTCTCCATTTTTGACGATATCGCCAATCTTCACAGGGACCTCAAGGACTCGAGCATTAATCTGTGTGGTAAGGAGGACGGTGTTGAATTGTTCCACCGTGCCGCTGCCCCCAATGACTTCTTCAAGCGTCTGTCTGCGCACCGGAACGGTTTCTACGGGCGACGGCGCATGCACCAGGCGAGCCTTTCTAGTGTCGGTGCCGATCATGTGAAGAACGGTCACGAACACGAGCAGACCAAGAAAGCAACAGACGACCAGGAAGATCAACCAGTGGGAACGGAAATCCGGTCGGCCTCGCGTTGGGCGGCGCGGATGCCTTCGGGGCCAGCGTTTCATCCGTTCGGATGCGAGTTGGAGACAGCGCGCTCGCGCTTGCGCGAACATATCGGCGAACTTCGAGAGTTTCATCGGATCGGATGTGAGTTGGAGACATCGCGCGACGCCGTTTCCCGGTTGCGAGAGATGGTGCGACGTTCTTCATGTCGTGCCCGTAATGCCAGGAGAGCTACCGTGATTGCGCCGAAGGTTAACAGTTCATAAAAGCTCGACCAAGCATTTTTCATGCTGAATAGCGCGGGAAGGTCTTTGTGACTAACCCCCACAACCAGCACCAATGGCGACCGGAATTCTTTCGCCCACGGCCAGAACAGAGGAATGCCAGAGGCGGCGGCGTTCCATCCGAGCTTGGTGCCGGTGCACAGGTCAATGAGAAGATGTGAGCTGTATGCCGAAAAATAGAGAATGGCGCTGCGCCAAAAACTCCCAGCTATCCGCCACACGCAGCTGACAGCGAGCGCAACAAAAACGGCTGCGGCGAGGCTGTGCGTGAAGCCATGGTGCAAGGCATTCGCGTTTGCTACCGTGCCCAGGCCGATGAGAAAATCGACGTCAGCCAGGTTCGCAAGCAATACGAGTAAGACCAGTTGCGGCAGATATTGGCCGCAGGCTGTGGCAACGCGCCCTTTCAAACGTGCTGTTAGAAGCATGAAAGTCCAGAACCCGGCGAAACTGTGTGCTACAGGGGAAGCCACGGGACGAGTGAGTCAGGATTCAGGCGTCGCCGACGCAGCGCGTTCAGCTTGCGCATGTGCGATTTCTGGTGGCGTGCTCAAAAGTTTTTTATAGATACACTCTATCTTTAGGCATATCTGCCGCCAGTCGAAATTGGCAAGGACGGTCGTGCGTGCGTTCGCTCCTAGTTTCGCCGCCAGCGCGCGATCCTTCAGGAGTGTGATGATCCCCTTGCCGAGCGCCTCGCAATCGCGATCGGGCACAACGAAGGCATCTTGCAAATGGCGTATACCCTTGGCGGCACCCGCAAAGCAAACGGTCGGCTTGCCCGCTAACATGTAATTTAAGAGTTTAACGGGATGGCCCGGGCAGTCCGGGCGCGAAATCACTGTCACGCTGGCAAGCGCAAGATAGCTTGGCAAATCGTCAAGCGAATGAGGCGCGATCCACATGATGGCGTCAGAAATGCCAAGCTCATCAGCCAGCCTCTTACATTCTTTTTCATGAGGCTCGGAGACGAGGGGGCTTAACACGAGCAACAGAGTATTCGGCTGTTCTCTTAAGACCACTGCAAAGGCGCGAAGCAGGTAATCGATTCTCTGGAACGCGTTCAACACCCCGGTATACATGACGATTGGGCAGTCGCTAATTTGATGGCGGACGCGAAACTTTTCCGGTGCCGCGCTCTCGAACATCTCAGGCTGAATTCCCGCCGGGACCATGTCCACTTTTTGTTCGCGAATTCCGCGATCCACAAACCACTGCTTCAACTCGGGTGAAACGGCAGTAATATGATCAGGTAAGATTGGTATTAACCAATCTAGCCCTCGAGCGATCCACTGGGCGAGCCAGACCGGACGAATGAAGCCGTAACCGGCCAGCTCGTCGGACATCAGGTTGACGGCATTGTAAAGCAGTGGGCGGCCGGTGATCCATTTTGCCATCACGCCGATCAGCGCGCCTTCATAATTGTGCGCGTGAATAATATCGATGCGTTCGCGCTGGATCACGCGGCGGAGCAATCGCAAAAGGGCTAAATCTCGCAGAAATTTCTCCGGCGAGGGCCCGACCTTGGGGTTGGTTTCGGGCTGAAACGGTCCCGTCCTGTGAACCTTCGCGTGGCGAACCACGATATCTTCCTGGCCCGTCGGGTAGGTCACGATGTGCACGGCGTGTCCCATTTGCGAAAGGGTCTCGGACATCTCTCGGATACTTGCCGCCGACCCGCGGTTGGTAGGGAATGGACACGCGGCTACCATGGCGACCGAGTAGCGTTCCGCTCCGTTCCGTGTATGTGGCGCAGGCTTCCTCATGTTGTCACAACAGGAAATTCAAGATAAGGGCTTAACGGTTTGGCGCGAGTTGATTCGGGCCAGCACGTCCATCACCGTGCCGTTGCTGGGTAGATCTGCAACCATCAAGGAATTTGCGCTCACCACGACGTTATCACCGACGGTCACTCCACCCAACAGTTTACAACCGGCGCCGAGACAAACATTATTGCCGAGGGTGGGCCAGCCCCTGCCCCGAACGCTCGCGACGCTGACGCCTTGGTTGACGCTGCAACTGTCGCTGATTCGGGTGGCGAGAAGAAAGATGGCATTGCAATTGCGGATAACCAAACCAGGTCCGATGTCGCTTTCGCGGTGTACATGAATGCCGGTATTGGCCAGACGAACCGTGTTGACGACCAGATAAATGAAGATCATCAACTGATGAACCCGTGGAAGCGAAAGTCATGGTTGATCTTACCCAGGTGATCGACTAGCTCGCGCTTCAGCGACGACGGATGGACGTACGGGCTACTCGCCGATGGCGTATCCAATCCCGAAATCTGGAAGCCATCCAAGCTCTCAGGCGGGTAGGTGAACGGAATGTTCATCGTACCTACGGAGAACCCGGCGGCATTGAGTAGCTTCCAGACCGTGGGTGAGCGGCGTGAACCGCCGTTGGCGTAATTCATCGCGTAACTGTCCCGTTCGGTTTCGACAAAATGAAAGATGCCGTGCTTGCCCGGATTTTTACCGGTCATGAACGAAGTCCATGCCGGTGGGGTGATTGGCGGAAGGACCGACTGAAGGGTTCCGGACACACCCGCCTTCATCAACTTCGCTAGGTTCGGCATGCCGCCTTCGGCGATCCACGGACGAATGAGTGTCCACGTCGCTGCGTCCAAACCTATGATTACTGCCTTGGGGCGTTTCTTCACTTCGCGGTGATGATGCGGGTTCAAAGTCGTCTCCGCAGTGATCAAAGATTGTAGTCTTAATGATTGCTGTCAAAATTCTACAAAAGGAGAGCAAGAATCATCGTCAATCGTTGATAAATCTTAGCGCCCGGCGCGTATCGCAAAGGACGAGGCCAGCGCCGAGCCCTCCATATCTTGCGGAACCGGTAAGCCAAATAATTGCAATATCGTTGGCGCAACATCAATGATCCGTAGATCGCCGATCTGCCGTCCACCCGAAATCGCACCTCCCGCTGGCCGAAAAAGGAAAATTCCGTTCTCTGCATGGTTTGCGCCGTCGGGTCCAGTGTCGTTCTCGAAGGTGTGAATTTTCCCCTCGCCGACTGTACCGACCGATCGCCAATAGAGGTCTCCAAAATAAACGATCAAATCCGGCGCCACTCCGCGAACTTCTTTATAAAGCTCCTGTGGCCGGAAAACTCGGGTGCCAATTTCCTTTCCGTTCTCGTCCGGAATAGTCTTTAACTTGGCAATTAGCTCATCGCGCACTTTTTCGTAATCGCCCGGTGCAATCGTCCCCTCTGGTTCGCGACCAGCGACATTGAGGAAAACGCGCGCGTAGTAACCTCCGTCACCCCAAGCCTTGGTCCGGGACCAATCGACTTTGGCTTTAGAAAATGACAGTTGGCCAGCAGGCTTTTCGGCGAGGGCGAGGTAACCATTGGCCATCAGCCATTCGTTAACGCAAATACCACCGTCCATTCGTTTCGCGCCGTGATCGGAGACCACTAGTACATCCGTCCCTTCATCAGCAAACGCGAGCAGCTCGCCAATTTCACGATCCACCTCTTTGTAGTAGTCGTGAATCGCGTTCTCGAATTTGTTGCCGGGCTGGTAGAAGCGATGCGCTGGATCCATATCGTCCCAAAACGCATGTTGAATTCGGTCAACGCCCATTTCCACCATCATAAAATAATCCCAATCTTCTTTTGCGAGAAGATGTCTAGCGAGTTGGAAGCGCTTTCGGGTCATCTCATAGATGTCAGCCAGAATCTTACTTTTGTTGCCGGACCGAAAATCCGGCACATCCAAAACATATTCACCAACCACCTGCTCAATCTCCTGCTTGAGCTCCGGCGGATGCGTGTACTGGCAGCTCGTATCTGGAGTCAGAAAGTCGGCGATCAACAATCCGTTCAGTGGTGGAGGCGGGTAGGTTCCCGGTACGCCGATGACAATCGAACGCTTCCCACTTCGCGAAAGAATATCCCACAACCGATCCTCTTTGATCGCGAGAGAGTTTGCGATCAAGTATCGGTCGTACGAGTGATCCGCTCGGTTCCGAAACCCGTAAACTCCAAGCCTGCCGGGACTCTTGGATGACATCATCACGGACCAGGCCGGGACTGTGATGGGCGGATCGCACGAGCGGAGCGGTCCGTGCACACCGTTTCGGCAGAGGCACTTTAAGTTTGGCAAATCATTAAGCCAGCGATCAAACACCAACTCAGGTGCCGCGCAGTCGAGTCCTATTAGCATGACTCGTGGCCGTGCTTCTCCGGGAGCGGTACACAAGGCTGCGTCGCGCGTGGATTCAGGAGAAAACAGGTTTTTCAAATCATTACGCTATCGGGCGATGAACGCACCGTTGTTGCCTTGTCGTTGAACGAAGACCGCGTGGGCATTGGGCTAGGCCGAATGCTCCATCGTTGATTATAATTTGGGCATGCTCGGCAGGTTATTCTGCGGAAAAAGGTTGAGTTCGTAGCAGCCACCGCCGCAAACCATGGCGAGAGACTTCGCCATCTGTTTAGCATCCAAATGACCCCCCGCAGCTTCAGGCAAATAACGTCATTCGACCAAACCCAGAACAAATCCTCCGGTAAAACATGCTTTCCAAGGGCAAGTTGAGAATTCGGGCGCTATTGTGCGTGGACCGTTGATGTGAAACTCCCGTGGTCAATATGACGGACGTTTGCTTTCAGGGATCTGCTAACATCGGGGCAGCAAAAGCTTCCTTAGTGGTGGCGGAACAGAGTCCTGCCTGGTCGGGCGCGACATGGCGAAGCTGCCGCCAAAGCCGACAAAGTTCACGAAATGCCTTGACGATAACGTGGATGTTTGCGCCGGACTGTTTCCCGTGGCGCCGCGGGAAATGGCTTACTTTGACCTGGTGTATGCGCATGCCAAGCCGTGTCGCTTGGGCAAGGATTTCGGTATTGACCATCGCGCCCACGCACCTGATTTGGATTTGATTGAAAACTGCGCGTCGGAATAGTTTGAAAGCACAATCGATATCTCGAATTTTGATGCCCAGCACGAGTCGCACAAGCACATTCCATCCCAGTGCGTTGATACGACGGTGGAGCGGATCCTGGCGCTTTGCGCGGTAACCCGCGACAATGTCATAATCCTCTGCCCAACAAATTAGTTGCCGAAGCTCGCGCAAATCGAACTGCCCATCAGAATCCGAGAAGAAGATAAGCTCGTATTTGGCTGCCATTATTCCGCTTTTAAGCGCTGCGCCGTATCCTCTGTTCTGCCCGTGACTAATCACCTCAACTTCGGGGTATCGAGCTTTTAAGTCGTCGCAGATCGCAGTGGTGGCATCGCTGCTGCCGTCGTCCACAACGATGATCTCCCAGCTCATGGCGACCTTTGGGAGAATCTTTACTGCTGCTTCTACTGTGCGTCTGATGTTGCCTTCTTCATTGAATGCCGGAAAGATTACAGACATCGTCGCGCACGGCTTGGAAACTTTTCCCAGGTCGAGAGGAAATTTCATGGCGCAATGGTAATCAACAAACACAGCGGTTGTCAAACGCTCTCGCTTGCGAAATTAATTGATGCGCAGGAAAAACTGTCACCACAGGTGCATCCTCCAGCGACAGTGGCAGAAAAACTCGGCAGCGAAGCAAAGGACGAGTTTTGGTACATTGTCGATGCAATTGCGGACGCCGAAATTTATATTGGTCTGCGCCGCGGCGTTACTCGGCAGCAATTTGAAGCTGCGGTGGAAAGCGGTGACGCCGTTGAGCTTGTCCATCGCATCCCAGTGAAAAGTGGAAACGCGATGTTAAGATCGAGCGGACGTTTGCACACCATGGGCGGCGGGATTTAATTGGAATCGCGTCGACGCTGATGCGCTGGCGTTTGGTTCAAGCCGGGCCTGCGGTCCGCGCGTCGTCTTCCGGCCCGGCTACAGTATTCCGACTTCGTGGATACGCCAGAGGCCGCCCTGCGATCCTTGCACTACCACATCGGGCTCCTACAACCCCCAGCCCCACTCATTTCGACTTGGTTTGAAGTCGTTTCTCCGCGCGGTTATCTTAACCGAAGCGAAGGATCCAGTATAAGATCGAGAGTTTGTCGACTCCGCTGTGCTCCCCTCGGAGTGGTACGGCGAACGGCCTTTCGCCCACACTAGCGGTTCCGTCGATTCATTCTCGCCGAGTTACCGTCGTTTCGGCGAGCAGTTTGCCACGCTCGGTGCCATTGTACAGGCGAAACTGATATGTTGAGCCCGTTTGGATCCAATTCGCAGCGCTGGAACTTTGAGGAGAGCGCGCAAAGAGAGACTCTTCTTTGTCGTTAACTGAGACGTAAACGTACCCCATTGTGTTGTCCCCTGTCTTCCAGGTTATAGTGTCGTACCGGCTCCTTCACCCGCCGGTACTGGATTCGGTGACGCTAGAATCGTTGGCAACACGTTGCTTCTGGCCGAGATCGGAAGGGACCAAGATTGCGGCCACCACACGCCGTGAGCAAAATCTGGTTCGCGGTGAACTTTGATCGCGGTGAAAGCGGCGTTTCTGAGGTGCTGAATAATGCAATTTTCAGAGAACACGCGCATCTCGAGGGTGGTGCCTGGTCCGCCGTGGAAAACGAGGTTCCTAAATTCCTGGATCACACCTTCTCTGGTCCTGTTTTTTAGCACAAACGTTTCGTTATCCTCTACGATGGTGAAATCATAAAGTTCCGGGAAGTGTTCGATCGTGTCTTTGTTGTTCGTATAAGGAACAGTGAGAATAAAGAGCCCCCCAGGTTTTAGCATCTTCGCCACGTTCTCAAAAGCTCGGCTAACCGGTGGAACGACGTGTTCAAACACCTCTGACGAGATAATGAAATCGTTAGCTAGAAGATCCACAGGGATTTCCACCGTCGAAATGTCGAGTCTCGGCTCCTGGTGGTAATAGGTATTTCGGTAACTGAATTTTTCAGCCAGCCCATCCGCGTAGCCTTTCCAGTCGGTCATTCCCAAACCACGGATATCGGGACGCGCAGGGAAATCGCTCAACAGGAGGGTCTTACCAAAAAGCTGGGTGGAAAGTACGCGGATGACGGCGCGCTTTCGGGGCGATGAGCCGCAACCTTTGCAGGAAACGTCTTCCCGGTCAAGGCGATCCAACGCGGTCTGGCAGTTCTCGCCGCAGATATTGCAGCGGAAACAGAGCGTCCCCGGTTCGCAAGAAATCGCGGAAGCTTGGTCCATTTTTATCTTAACGCCCAATTGCGCGCGGAGATCACTATAGCACGATGACGCGAAATCATCGCACGAACTGAAAGTGAGTAACGGCGCCACGAGGCTGCAGACGGATCAAACGGATTTGCCGACGCGTTGCGCGCATATTTGCTTGACATCCTATAAATGCCGGACGCCACAAGTCGGTAAGGAAACCTCAGCTTAGAGTTGCTGAAAAGCTGGCGACTACCAAAACCTTGCGGGAAACTGTTAAGCGAGGAAAATTGCGCAGGTTGACTATAATCCTGTCAAACGCGGTCCGGCGTAGATTCGTGTCAATTGGCATTGATTTTTAGAATCGGTGCTCCCTTACAAACGCCTCTGTTCTATCTCAATTTCATGTAGTGAGGGCGTGATGCGCTAATTTTTGCGGGTTTCAGCTCTTTCGCCTTCGTCGGCGGAAAGATTCGCGCAGCGCACTCCACCAGCCATTCCGATGTTTATCTGAGTCTTGACCGAAACACCAGCGGCGCAATTTGTAACGCTGCCGTCGCGCGCGAAGATGATGGATAATGGCCTTCTTGCCTTTAATCTCTTTCGCTAGTCTCTCAGCACGCTTTTGCAATGCCGCAATTACTTGCTGTGCGTTACAATATTCGCTGATCCGCTCGTTAAATGCAGCCTCCATTTCATCGGAGGCGGCAGGCGAGGCTTCAGGCGGCTGCGGAGTTTTTTCGACCTCAGTGGAAAGTCGCATCGCCCGCTCGACGAGGCTGGGATCGGTTTCGGGGTCGCCAATTTTGAAATCACCGGGAACGTTGGAGCTGTTAATTCGTTTTTCGAGAGGAGTCAGACATTCCGCAGCGAATGGTTCACTGAGGAAATTAAATAAGGACCGGAGGGCGGCCTCTGTTGTATCTACCAAATCGGAATACCGTAATCGGAAGACAACGCGGGGACCGTAGGCCCGTTCAGCCAAAAGACAGCTGCTCACTGTACGGAGCCAATAATTGTAAGCCTCCTGCTCGTTGGCGACCAAACTACCTTCGCCAAGACGATCGAAGTTAAGGATGGACCGCACCACTGAGTCGACATCTCGGACAATGTGAATAAACAGCGCACCGGGAAAGAGTTTGCGCAAACCGCAGATATGTAAGGAGTATTCCGGCGTTCCGTCAACCCAGCGAGCTTTTCGGTTGACCCCCGGCTGCACCGTCATTGAGGCCTCGGGCACAGCATTTGGGACGGCACGCGCGGTATATCCCGACCGCTTTCTCTCGAGATCTTTGCGGTGATTCAGGATTAAATCGTTGATGCTCTGGCCGAAGCGCGCGAAGAATTCCTCGCGCTCGATGTCCATTGCACTTAGCACCGACCGATTGCCGCGTGCCGTTCCAATTTGATAACGAATGGCTAGATCAATCGTGAAATCTCCCATCCAGGCGGACTCTGGAAGTGCGAGCATGTTTGGATGTTGGCCGAGACACCAAGTGAGAATGCTCGTGCCCGAACGCGGAGAGCCCACCACGAAAATTGGCTTGTTGGTTGGAGTGGCAGCGGAGGAGTCCATCTCCTACTCGTGGCGGAACACAGGGCTAAGACCATTTACCTCGCCAAAAGAATTTTCTTCGACCGAGAGTTCGTGCCCTGGAACAAGGTCGCGCGCGATCTGGTTCATTACTGTTTGTTTGAAAGCCAAGGAATGATCAGAGGTTCTGAATCGTAATGCCGAAACTTATGTCTCATGCCGGGGCCACAAGCTGACGGCTTCCTTCAAGAAAAATTTGATAATCGCGGATGTAGTCTGCGGGATCATAGTATTCGGAGGCGAATACGAGTAGCCTTGAGTCCTGAGAGTGCTTGTATTCGGTGGCCCACACCATTGGAGGCACATGCACGCCAAACGTGGGGCGATCCAAGAGGAACTCTTCTCGGTTCAATCCATCATCCACCACTACCGCGCAGGAACCACGGACGCAGAGCAGGAATTGGTGACAAGTGCGGTGCGCGTGCTCGCCTCGGAGGTCGACGCTCGGTACATCGAAAGTCATAAAGTATCGCTTTGGGACAAACGGAAGTGTTCGCTCAAATTCCCCAACAGTTAGGTTTCCGCGGGGATCGCGGATTAAAGGCAATTCATAGATCTTCACGCCTCTGACTTTTGATTCCGTGGCCTGTACCAGTGCGGAGGAAGCAGCGGCAGGACGCGCAGGCGTTTCCGGCGTATTAGCAAACGCTACCACCGTTGCCGGATTACCCGCCACAATGGCATGAGGCCGCACGGACCGCATGACGACAGCGCCGGCATCGACCACACCATACTCGCCTATGGTGATGCCGCCGCAAAGAGTGGCATGAGCCCCAATTTTGCAGCCGCGCCGCAAGACGACGGGATTGTCCATCACGCTCCCGGTGCTAGAATTGCGGTCAGGCGAAAAAGTAGCATGGTCGGCAATGTAAACCTCATCCTCAATGATCGTCCCTGCGCAGATGTAGGCCGAACCTCGGATTATTACTCGGTCCCCAATGATCACATCTCTCCCGATGAAGACATGCGGTCCGATCACGCAATTTTGGCCCACTTTTACTTTGTGAGCAATGTAGGTGAACGCCTCTATACGCGTGTCGGGGCCGATGTCGTTGCTTTCACACAGCGCGGAGGGATGGATCGAGAACTGCCTCATGATTACTAATCTAGCGCACAGACGAATGATTTCCTGGGGCGGTGTGCGGTTACCGTCCGGACAAGAGACTGCGGTTTTCCTGAAACTGTCATGTAGGCACGCCCGACGTATTCGCCGATGACCCCGAGGATAAGAAGCTGGCTGCCAGAAAATAAGCTAATCGCAGCCATCAGCGAACTCCAGCCCACTTGAGGGACTTTGAAGAAAAGGGCTTGTACGACCGCGATCGTGAGCATGATGACACCGATGACGCAGAGCAACGCTCCCATCAGACTTGCCACGCGAAGCGGCATGATACTAAAGTTAAAAAACATATTCAACCATAGGCGCACGAGTTTGCGCGGAGTGTATCCACTCCGGGTCCCTACGCGTGGTTCATGCCTTACCAGCAGGCGCTCAATGCGGTTGGTCGCGCCCAGAATCAGACCATCAATGTAAGGATATGGCCCTCGATACTGGATGATGCGATCGATGAGTTCTCGGCTGTGAGCGCGGAAGCTACACAAGTAAAGATCCTTGGGCTTGCCGAGGAGGAAAGTAGCTGCGGCATTCGTAAGCCAGCTTCCCATATTGCGGAACCAATGATGCTTCTTCTCTTCGTAGTAAGCGTACACGACGTCTGCTCCGGTCTTGCGGAGGCGATCGAGCAGCCTGAGTGCTTCATCGACCGGATTCTGTAAATCGTCGTCGAGGTTGATGACGAACTTTCCCCGGGTGTGGCGGAAACCTTCCAGCACCGCCGAATGCTCCCCGAAGTTTCGCGCCATGTCAATAAGCGTCACCGGGATTGGCATAGAGGGAATAATGGCCTTTGCGCGGGCATACGTATCATCTTGACTAGCATCGTTCACAAGGATGAGTTCGTAGGCTCCGGGAATGGGCAAGTCGCGGAACGCGTCGAAAAGCTTTACGATACTGTCGCCCGTATTGTAAAGCGGCACCACGAAGCTTGAGAGAAAGTCAGGTTGATCTGGCTCCATCGTAGACTAGAGCTTTCTGCCCACACTATACACCGAGGTGCCGAAAGGCAGATGGAGCACCCGGCAGACCATGAAATCTAATCGTCCGATAGCCGTTAGCAGTGCATTTATTTTCGGAGGCAATGTAGAGAGGTCGGACTTCGTTTCGCCTTCACTTGGCGGCTTGAGCGATCGCGTCAGCAACCGCCAACTGAGGAGCGGAAAGAAAAGCCACGCATTCCAGCAGAAGACGGTTTCCGGCTTAAAGTCGATCGAGCCAAGCAGTTCCAATATCCGCTTCACAGTATAGCGCCGCGTACCATGAATAGCGATATCATGTCTTCCTCGCAGAATATCGAAGGCTGGGAGATTGAGGATCAGTAATCCACCTGGTTTCAGCACGCGGGCTATCTCGGATAGGGCGCGGTTTTGGAATACTTGTCTGTGATACAGGACATCCAGGCTCACTACAACGTCGAAGCTGGCATTGGGAAATGGCATCTCATCCACGGAGCCACGAATGACGTCTGCAAAGCCACGTTGCTGGCAATACTCGACGGCAACGAACGAAAAATCAAGTCCCGTGATCTGCCACTCTGGATGAGTCTCACGAAGGGTATGCAACATGCCGCCTGTGCCGCAACCGGCATCCAAAAGTTTGCAAGTCTTACCGCCAGGAAAACGAGAGGCCACGTCGTTGATCACCTCCATGCGCAGCACCTGATACCACCAGTAGGTATCTTCCACTTCGCGCATAGTGTGATATTCGTGTTGTAGCATGGTATCAGGAGAAAAAGTCGTGTATCGCATCTATCGTATATTTCACCGCTTCCCTAGTAAGATAAGGATGCAATGGCAGGCTCAATATCTCGGGCACTAATGCCTCGGTGTTTGGCAGTGGAGGAGAGCGTTGCGCTAAGGCAGCATATCCCGGCTGCTGATGGACCGCTGCAGGATAGTGCCGAGCGGTTGGGATGCTGCGAGATGTAAGGTATTTCATCAAAGCGTCGCGTTGCTTTACACGGATGACGTAAAGATGATACGCATGCTCGCAGCAAGGCCGTGAAACCGGCATCTGAATTGGTGGTAGATCCGACAAGCCTTCCTCGTAGATGGCAGCGAGCGAGCGGCGACGCTTGTTATTCACAGCGAGGAACGGAAGCTTCACGCGGAGAATAGCAGCCTGTAGTTCGTCTAGACGGCTGTTGATTCCATTGAAATCGCTGATATAACGTTCGCGCCAACCGTATTGTCGCAGCCAGCGCACCTTGTCGGCGAGCGCGGTATCGTTCGTGGCCACAGCGCCGCCATCTCCAATGGCTCCAAGGTTCTTTGTCGGATAAAAACTAAAGGAGGCGCCGCGTCCGATGCTGCCTACAGGCTTGCCGTGGTACATTGCACCGTGCGATTGCGCGCAGTCCTCCAAAAGGATAAGATTGTGTCCGTCGCACAAGCCGCGCAGCCCGTTCATCTCAGCGGGGTTTCCGTAGAGATGAACGGCAAGGACGGCTTTGAGCTGCGTCCCCGCCGGTGAATGAATCGCTTGATCCAAGCTTTCAGGAAGCATGGTGAACGTGACAGGATCCACATCCACGAATAGCGGTGTAGCACCAGCCCGAACAATGGCAGACACACTAGCCACGGCGGTTTGCGAAGGCACGGCCACGCTGCTGCCTTCTTGGATGTCTAATGCGCGCAACAAAAGTTCAATTGCGTCTGTACCGTTTGCAACGCCAATTGAATGAGCAACGCCAACAAAGGAAGCAAATTCTTGCTCAAACGCAGCGACTTCGCTGCCGAGTATGTAATGTCCTAGTTCTAGACTCCTTTGAAGCGCGCGCTGAATGTCGTCGCGGTGGGCACGGTAATCCTCCAGAGGATAGGCAGTGAAGCAGATTGGCGCCGACTTAGCGGGTATCATTGGCTCTTGGTCTCATTAGGTATTGCCCGCCGGTAGGCTTCGCGATGCCTTTTTTTATGCAGAGATCGTCTAATAAAATCAGAACTTCGAATAAGGTCTTTGTATCCTCAGTCTCCATATAGGCCGCTCGTGTGCCGGGAGGCGCCACTAAATGGAGAAGGGCGGTAAATTCCATTTTCCATTCGATCGTGAACCAGCGTTCGAAAATCGTTACAATCTCTTCCGATCGAATTTTCTCGAAAGGAGAGCCAAGGTGACCAGGTTCTGGCCGCTCAATTTTAGTCGTCACCGGGTTATTGATTCTGTTCGTGCAAAATTTTCAGGCGAAATCGAAAGCAACCGATTTATGATGTCCAGCCGTTTGGGATCGTATTGGGTCCCGCCAATGAAATCGTGGATCCAAAGATAGCCCTTATCCATAAGTGTTCCCCAAACTTTTTCGGCGATGCGCTCTAGAAACAGAACGTGATGGGCTTTCCTAGGTAATTCGATCAAGTTCAGGTCTCCGATTTCGTAGGTAAGTGGAAGACCATTACGTTTCGCTGTCTCCTGCGCATCAGCGACTGCCTTCTCTGAAATATCAATGCCATGGAAGCTCTGGCAGATGCCATGTTCGAGCAGGGAGCGCTCCAGTCGGCCTGCTCCGCATCCAAGCGTAAGCCCACGTTCAAATCTAAGTCCCTTTTCCCGTGCTATCTCGATGAGGGACGCTTGGTGCCGAGCCACGCGCAGGCTCCCACTGGCGGTTGCATCCGCCGGTCTGGCTCCGGAACCTTCCAGAGCGAAAAGGATTTTCCCCCCGACTTCGCTTTCACGAGCTGCCACCGCGTCGTACACTGTACGGTCTCTCATGGCGCGCTCAATAATCTCCTGAGCCCTATTGTTAGTCATGACTGTAGCGCGGTATGCGAAGCGATAGATGATTTATCATCGAGGGGTTGTTTCGCAACGCATATTTTTCGCCTCCCATGTGACTGAAAATTTGATTGCTGCTTTGACTGGACCGCTATTCCTTGATACGCACTTCTTCGATGCCTGAGGAAAAGTTGCGCCTAAACCGGTTCGGGTATGAGTTTCTTGCGCTGACCGGACTGATGCTGCTAGTCGCGCTCCGGTTCTTTCCCACGCTTGCGGATCACCGGCTTTACGGACCGTTCGGCGATAATGTTTACATTCTTGGACCGATGTTTGCAGAAACAGCTCGGCTCGCCCTCCATGGGGTATTCCCTTATTATCTACCAAGCTTTGGCACCGGGTTTCCTGTATTTGAGAGCCCGGAGTATTGCGTCTGCTATCCGTTTTATTTTTTCGGCCTGCTCGACTACGGCGGCCCACTTCAGTCGCTTTATACGCTGACGCACCTGGCCATATTCCACCGTTTTCTATTTGCGCTGAATTTGTACGGCATGCTGCGGTGCGCTCGAATTTCACCCTGGGCTGCATTCGCGAGCGCTTCCATCGGTGTTCTAGCTAGGAATACGGAGCTGTATGCGAGCTGGATTACGATGACGGCAAGCTATACCTGGATGCCGCTGCTTATCGGCGGCGCAATTTTGCTTCTGCGATTTCCTGGCCGGTTTTGGGGTATTCTTCTACTGGGTGGCTCCGCCGGATTGCTTACGCTCGCCCAAGCGGCTCAGCCGGTTTCCCACGCGATCTTCTTCTGTGTGATTTTTTTCGGCGCGGGGATGGTTTGGCTGATCCTGCGCCGCGATTCGACAGCAGTTGTCCGGCTCATCCTCTCGCTGGCCGCAGCAGGTGCGATCGCCTTCGGGCTCGCTGCTGTCTCAGCGGTCCCTGTGTTACTCGGTATCGAACGAATGATTCGACACATCGGTGAAGGGTTCGTGCTCGGCCATCAAGCCATTCCCTGGGAGCAATTCAACCGATACCAGCTAACTCTGACCCAGCTTCCCGGAATTCTACTCGGGCCAGGGTGGATAGGTAGCGTCGGCAGCCCTTATGTCGGCCCGCTCGGTGTGGTGGGGGCCGCGTCCGCGCTTTTATTTTTCCGGCGGTTGGATTCGATGGAGCGGTTTCTCGTCAGCGTCATCGG
>Ga0193719_10000240_pt1 | contig 19524 bp, 23 predicted proteins | sample U2a2metaG_FD_160103 | JGI IMG/M metagenome (GOLD analysis project Ga0193719, IMG submission 160103) | Soil microbial communities from a riparian zone of the East river system, Colorado, United States - U2a2 | ecosystem: Environmental > Terrestrial > Soil > Riparian zone | place: USA: East... | reverse complement strand
TGAAGGTCCTGCCACCCGTCGCTATGTCCTACGTAACCACATGAACTCTTGTTGAACCCGACATTCGCTCCCATCGCAAGAAATTTACCAGCCTTCCACGCTATTAGAACGTTTTGACCAGCAGTCTTGAATCGGCGAGCTGAATTTCCATAGCCGCCAACTTCCAGGTGCGGCGCAAGCAGGGCATAGACTCGTAATTTCTTCAGGAATTCAGGGACGCCTTCCAGTCGTGTATTAATAAGGACAACCGGTTGGTGCGGGTCGGAGATGATCTCTTTCACAAGCCGATACCTTTGATTGCGGTCCGAGCCAATCACTCGATACCCTAGCGCATCGGCTTCGATGCCTTCAATTACGTCGTCCAGGTCACGCCGTTCTTCGTGGAAAAAGCTCTCGCCATCCGTGACCAGGAACTGCATGTCCCTTATTTGCGGATGATCGATTGTGGGGAAGTAGATCTCGTTGAGAATCCCGTGCGATATGGTGAACCAGACCCGGCTAGAGGTCGAATAAGCCGTTCCCACGCCTTCCTTCGAGCTCGACGTCCACCTGGGCGGCATACCTGGCCGGCCGAACGCTTCAAGTAGGTGACCACTGCCATGGCCTGCCACGTAACACCTCCGCTTCGGAATCCATTTTTGGTTGTTCTTCCATATCTCGCAATAGACCCTTTGTACTCACGCTTATGACACCAGTCACTGGCCCCTCCCACGTCGAGCAGAGAATGGTAACCAACACCGATCAGCCATATGCCCTGATCAATCGGTGACGGAACTCCAACGCGGCAGAAACCAACGATCTCACCTCTTGTACAACTCGGCATGGTTCTGGAGGAAGCCCAGAATATGCCTGCGGGAAAAGATTCCCTCCAACCGCCCGTTGGAGAGCACAGGCAATTGGTTGATGTCCTCACGGCTCATAATCTCAAGCGCCTGGATTGCGGGGGTGTCGGGCGCAATTGTCCGGAGTTGACTGAGGGGCCGCATTGCGGCTTGCACGCTTGTTTGTGCCCAGTTTTCACGGTCCACGTGCTTGACTTCATGTGGGGTAATAAGCCCGCTTAGCTGCCCATTGTGAACGACAGCAAAGCAACGACGTCCGCTCCGAAGCAAGTATTCATGGACGAAATCCTGTAGGCTCAAATGGCCTTCCACAGTCGGGCAATCGCGGTCCATCATATCGGCAACAGGCCGGCCACGAAGCCCCTCCATGAGTTCTACCTGGCCGTGGCTGCGACGGGATGCGTCAAGCAAGAACCACCCTATAAATGCCAACCACAGGCCACCGAAATTTGCACCGGCGAAAAAGCGGTAAAGCCCAAGCATGATAAACATAAAGGCCACTGCCTGACCCACCTGGGCTGCCAGTCGTGTCGCGCGATCGGCGTTATGAGTGATCCGCCAAATCAGAGCCCGCAACACACGACCGCCATCGAGCGGATACCCAGGAATCATGTTGAACGCAGCCAGCATAATATTGATGTAACCGAGCCAGAGCAGTACAGCCATGACGGGGGTTACGGGGTCTGTGCCGGGCAACCAACCGGACAGCCTCGCTACCACTAGAAGAGCAAAACCAATCACGAGACTGGACAGAGGACCGACGATCGCAATCCAGAACTCAGACTTGGCATCAGGTGCTTCCGATTCAATCTGCGACACTCCGCCCAGAGCAAACAAGGTGATCGAGCGTACCTTGAGGCCATACGCCTTTGCTACCAGAGAGTGCGCCATTTCATGGGCCAGGAGGGCCGCGAAAAACAGCAGGCCCGTGATTATCGCGGCGGACCATACGACTGTATCGCTCCACCGGGGAGCGACACTGTGAAAATGTCCAGCGAGGGAGAGTGTGATCAGCGTGGCAATGATGAACCAGCTGTAGTGCAGTCCGACCGAAATACCGGCAATCCGTCCAAACTTGATTTGTGCTTGCATTTCGTGACCCTCACGAGGTGCAGCGTTATCCAGAGTTGGCGACTCCGGGTGCTGTACCTAGAATCGCTCCTTCAGCACGCGACCAGTCTTGCGCGGCAAGAACATCCTCGCCACCACATTCCTCATGCAATACATGGGCATAACGCAAGAATTGTCCACTCAGCATCTGTGCAGGTACGGAATTGAGGACGGCATCCCGAGAAGCTGATTTCATAACCCTAGTGTGTCTCCAACGCGCCTCTAAGGCTTCACAATGATCTGACCGATCATACGCTGTACTTCGTGAAGAGTGCAGACATAGCGGTATGTGCCGGGCGTCCTGAACGTGTGTTCATAATTTTGGGTCGGATTCAGGAACCCAGAGTCAAATCGCTGCGCGCCCTGTGGCAGTTCAACGTCCTGTGGATTCGTCGCTTGGCCAGGATCGGCGGTTACCGTGTGTACCTCGCGCGATGAGTTCTTCCACACGACCGTCTGGCCGGCCTTGATTTCAATAACTGCAGGCTCAAACACCAGCAATGAGCCTGTCATGTCCACGACAACCGCACGCTTGACCTGCGTAGCCGTAGCGGATGAGGCGGCCGCCGCTGCAACCGGCGGCTTCTCTAACTGCTTTCGCAATTGAGCAAGCGACACCTTCACGTCGCAGGTGGGCGCCAACTTATCGATAGTGGCAACAATAAAAACAGGAGAATGATCCTGATCGTAAATATCGGCTAGAGGCCCCAGATACCCAGTCACATGAACCAAGGCATTGACGTTGTTTGCGAACAAAAGTGGCCTCCCCGTGAGCAACGTGGGTTTGGCTTCCAACCGATAGATCCTGCGCGAGTGAAATAGCGTGAGCTTCGGCATGAGCCCATCAGAGGTCGTCAGACAGCCGTCCAGTTGTGTCAGTGTGGCCGATCCTGCGTCATGTTTCTTCGGCCCTGTAGCGGAGTTCGGTACTGAAGCGCCAGTCGGGATAGCACCTTGGGCGGCCGCACTAACCGGAGCCAGCAATCCAAGCATGCATAGCATCAGGCCGCAAACTGATTTGACTCTCGATCTTCCGTGGAATGTCAACATTGTCACTTTCCTGTTTGCGGCCTTAATGCTCTGCGTCTACGGAACCCGTTCGCGCGGCGCGCCGTCTGGTCCCTACTTCAGTTCCTCCTGCTGCGATGGGGTGATGAGCCATTCAATAAAGTGATAGTGCGGCTCTTGAAGGCCGGGGTGGCCGGGGTTGTAGTTCACGCTGGTATGGTTCACTCTTAGGTCCAGTTGCGCAATGTTGTGGCCCAAGTCATTGAAGTCCTTGTGCTGCTCAAAGTCCTTGATTGAAATCATGTAGGTGACATTGACCAGTTGACCTTGATGGTTGTAGCCAAGATATGGGCCGACCGGCAACGTCGCGGGATCGACGTACAGCGTCCCCAGCCCTGGCAGCCAGTCAGGCAGACGAACCAGTGTGCTAACCTTTTTGAAATTGGCGGGGGGATTCGCCGTGTTGCCCTCCGTGTTTTGTGCGGGAAGCGATACTGCCGACAGCAATACGGCGGCAGCAAGTACGAGCAAATGGCAATTTTTCATACGATAGTTCCTTTCGATGAAACGGTATTTTCGTCATTGAGCTGAACAACAGCTTCCTTGGACCAACTATCAAGAATCCAATGGTGTATGTTGCGGCCGGAATCAACAATGGACTGTTCGTACCAACCTGTGAGTACAAAACCACCCGCGTCGGAGGTGATGAGGGCGTTGAATATGCCATAGGACCGGGGCCTTGCCGAAAGTGCATTGGAGTGGCGCCCTCGAGTAAGGTCCTCCCTCGAGGTGAAAGGAGCAGACGCTCAAGGAAGGATACCGCTCTACAATGAGCCCCTACGTGGCAGTGCTGGCAAATCGAAAAGGTGCTGGTCGCGATCTTGAATTTGTCGATTTATTCTTCCGTGTTACAAGAGGTGGGCGTCTGCGGTGGAATAGAGTCTCCTCTCTCTTGGTCCGGATGCGCCCTGCCCGGCATCAGCCCGTGAGGTAACGTTCGTCTCCCGGCAGGTACAAATGAACTATTGCTCGATGTGGCGGTGAGAACCAACATAAGAAACATGACGGAAAACGTTGAGGAGATTGAGATGCAGCCAAGGATTCAATACGCAAAGATCGCTCCTGGTGCCATGACCGCAATGCTGGCCCTGGAAACTTACGTTCTCCGCTGCGGGTTGGAGCGTTCTTTGATTGAGTTGGTAAAGTTAAGGGCGTCGCAGATCAATGGTTGTGCGTACTGTGTGGACATGCACACAAAAGACGCCCGCGCAGAGGGCGAAACCGAACAACGCCTCTACGCGGTGATGGTGTGGGAAGAGACACCTTTCTTCACCGAGCGTGAAAGAGCGGCGCTCGCCTGGACGGAGGCAGTCACACTGGTCGGCCAGGAACACGTTCCGGATGATGTTTACCAACGCGCGCGCGCCAGTTTCGGCGAAACGGAGTTGGTTAACCTGACCCTGGCAATTATTGCCATCAACGGATGGAACCGATTGGCGATTAGTTTTCGCACGGTACCCGGCACCTATCAACGAGCCGGGCAGAATAATGATGAGAGGACAGGAGCTCATCGCCCTCAAGCTCAAAAGGAACCAGAGGGGCAGGCAGCCGATGATTAGGAGCGCGAACGGCCTCCGAAAGCCAGTTGGTTCTTCCGACAAACGGTCCCGTACCGACCCTCGACACAGCAAGCCTGCCCAGCTTCGTCGTTCCACTGTCGAGCGCAGAGCCAAGCAGCCCGACCAGAACCCGGTGGTGTTGACAGTAGGACACTCAACACGAAGCTTGAAGGAGTTCATTGCTCTACTTCTTGCTCACGGCGTGAACCAACTGGTTGATGTTCGAACCATCCCCCGCTCACGACATAATCCGCAATTCAACCGCAGCCGGCTACCAGAACCGCTCCGAAAAGCGGGGATTCGCTACATGCACATGGCTGGACTTGGCGGCCTGCGGCATGCGCGTCATGACTCAATCAATACTGCTTGGAGAAATGCCAGCTTCCGCGGCTTCGCCGACTACATGCAAACGCCGGAATTTGAGAAGGCCCTGGATCAGCTCATCCAGGTCGCCCAGAAGCGACGAACCGTGATAATGTGCGCTGAAGCCGTGCCTTGGCGGTGCCATCGCTCATTGATCGGAGATGCACTCCTGGTCCGAAGTCTGCGCGTGGAAGAAATCGCGAGCCCGACGCGCACGCGGCCCCACACTCTTATCCCGTGGGCTCGAGTGAGACGGAATCGACTCTCCTACCCTGCCAGCAGAATTGACGGAAAGGTCGCGTGAGTCCCTGACCTTCCCGGAGAAGGTGGCCTGGCAGAGAAAACGGTACGTCTGGACATTAGACGGCAGAACAACCCCAATTCGGAGCCCTACCAGGAACAATTTGAACTCCTAGACGGGGTTTATTCCCACCCGGCTTTAGCGCTGCAACCGGAACGTGACCGCAACAGTTGTTTCCGCTTCCACCGGCTGCCCGTTAAGAAGATACGGTTTATACCGCCACTGCTTGACGGCGTCGATCGCAGCGGTCGCCAGCATAGGGTGCCCGCTCACGAGTTGAAGACGTTGAATGATTCCGTCTTTGCCGATAACGGCGGTGAGTATGACAATGCCCTGTATGTGGGCTTGCTGCGCTATCGGCGGGTACTTCGGTTCAACCCGGTAGATGAGCAGGCCCTGGGAAACACCTTGCGACACACGCACCCGCTTCGCGATCGCAGCTTTGGGTTCCGGGACCACTGCCAATTTTGACGTCGAGCTGATGATTCCACCGATCACTCCCCCTAGTTGACCGCCCAGAATTCCATTTGGCACACCGCCGACCACTTCACCCGTCACATTCAATGACGGCGGCGCCTCCTCTTCCCTAATCATCTGGACTTTGTTCGGGATCCTGTCCGGTGTACGGAGCTGTCCGTTCATAATGTCGCTCGTAGGTTTCACTACTCTCACAATAGCTGGCGCCGGGGCCGCCGGGTTCGGCGGTGGTGGTGGCGGCGACGGCGCTACCAGGAAGGTCACCAACTGCTGCTTGGGCAGCACGTCGGTGAACCAAAGTGGAACTAGGATCAGGACCGCGACAAGAAAACACTGTAGAACTACGGACAGCAGGGTCGCAAACCTTCTCCGGTTGCGTTGCTCGCCGCTCGTCTCCAGCAGGATATGCTCGAACAAGATTTTTTGTCGGAGCGCAACATCCGGGAGCCTCATTCCGACCAGCGGCGAAACTTCGCTCATAGCTTGAGCGCTTTCCTCATGTTCGATAGTCGCATGTGTATCCATGGGTACTTCCCTTTCAGGTTACCGAAATGACTTCAACGGCACCTCGGGAGAGAAGTCCTCTTCGATGGGCGTGCTTTCCAACGAATGCTGGACCTTGAGTTGCTGGCGGGTATCTGAAAACTCAGAGCTTCAAACCTCGCACCGGTCAACGAATTCGCCAGCTGCTTTACTTGACTCATGAAGCCCACCTGCACGAATGTTCCTACCGCCGACCCATAAGAGAGTGTCTTCATCCTTCTTCATCTTCGATGCACCCTGATGCTTTGCCTATGGATCGTCTGTACTATCAAGGAAAACGGCCGTCATTGTACGCCTCCTTACTTATCCGAGGCCTATGACGATCTCACCTCTTGCTTATTTTTCCGCGACGGCAGAATGTGAGTCCTCGGCTACAATCGGAATTCGGATCCGTGAAACTGTGACGCTCAGACATCCAAAGGAAACATTTGAGCAGGGTTAGCCTTGTCGAGGCATATGCTCGGGGACATGCATGCGGGAAGCGCGCCGCGATCTGACTTCGAACTGGAACGGGTTGCTCCTGCGAGCGGCTAAGCCGCTCGTCGGACCCTGCCGCGCCCGGTCATCTTGGCGCCAAGGTAAGCCTTCAGAGCGACTGCGTTGTTGTGCTCCGTATCGTGCGAGCTGTACACGAGTGTCACGCGACCGCGGCGCGCAGCTTCAATGATAGGTTTCACGCTTTCGGGCTTCGCCTTCAGTTCAACAAGGTACCGCCGCTGGAAGCCTAACCATTTGGTTGGATCGTGGCTAAACCATTGCCGCAGCTCAGTACTCGGAGCCACATCTTTAAGCCATGCATCAAGGCGCAGAGCATCTTTCTTCACGCCGCGGGGCCACAACCTCTCCACCAAGAAACGAATACCATCGTCCTTGCTGGCGGAATCGTAGGCGCGCTTAAGTCTGATCATTTCTGAATCTCCTCTCTCGAACAACTTCTGCGTGCGACCGGGACTATACCTGGCCACTCGGGATGGCCACACTCCGGACACTGGATATTGATGAAGGTTAGCCATTTGATAATTTCCTGCGCGCTTGGCATTGTCTGTCCTTCTGCCGCCCGGTAAACAGCAAAGACCTCGCCGAAGCGGTCGGTAACGTGGATTGCTATCGCTGGGTGACCAGACTTGTCCGCAGCGCCCGCCGAGCGATGCGTCCGGCCGTCCTCATCGACCAACAAAGGAAAGGGCAGGTTTGCTTCCTGCCTAATTCGAGCTGCTCTTTCCTGGGTACATTGCATAATGGCCAGCACCTGGGTCTGCTCGTCCTGGAATCGGTTGTGGTCCGCTGCGATCTCAGCCAAAACCTTGAGATCAGGATTGCCAACGCCCTCTCCCGCGAATACGAGCACCAAATTAGAACGCCCTCGATAGTCAGAGAGACTGATTTCTTGCCCTAGAGTCGAGGTCAGAGTGACATCTTGAATCAACTGCCCCTTCGCTGGGCTTGCCTGACCTGCATCAGTAGTTCCGCCGGCGAGTTCAGCCTGTGTCATTCTCTTCAACTCCTTCCGTTTCTACGGCGCGACTTCCAGATGTCAGTCACTCCTAGTTTGACGATTACTTGTGAACATAGTGATCCGCATTCAGCCGTGTGTAATGCTTCCATTGTTCCGGTAAATCCTCCAGGGCAAAAATTGCTGACACCGGGCAAACGGGGACACAAGCGCCGCAGTCGATACACTCAACCGGATCGATGTACAGTTGCGCCGCGCCGGCAAAATCAGATTCATTCTTCCGCGGATGGATGCAGTCAACGGGACAGGCGTCCACGCATGCGGTGTCTTTCACATCGATACAGGGCTCGGCTATTACGTAGGCCATATTCCTGGCACCTCCATTTCCATTTCTATGCTAGCGCCGGGCATCACAACCGTCGGTGACAAAAGTCACGGCCAAAGCCTTCCTCTCTCTTTGTGTTCAGTGGGAAAGCCCTGTGCTTTGCTTGCCGGTTAGAATCTCGATCTTCTGTTCATACAGAATGATCTGGTCGATCAGTGGATAGCCGGGCTCAAACTTCCATGACGGATCGCCGTGTTTGGCGAGCAATCGGTCCAGAAACCAGGCCTTCTTCTCACGGTCGTGATAGAGAATGCGCGCCGGGCCAAACACCACAACGCTGGTGTACACGAGCGCGGAATCGCAGGCGAACCGCTGTCCCTGGTGCAGGGGTCCTATATCTGAGATTTCTACACAGATGCGAGGATTCCGTTGCAGGTTCGTCAGAAAGTGCCCCTGATGGGCGCCGGTATGGAGGTACAGGTAGTCCCCAGTATCGTAGATAAAGACTAATGGAACTACATACGGCCAGCCATTTTCGTCCACCGTGCCAACATGAGCAATCTTCTGTTTGCGCAGGAACTCCCGAGCATCCGCATCTGGCATGAGCCGCTTGCTGCGGATCATCCTCCCTCGCAAGTCGGGACCTGTTATAGGTGTCATGATCTCCTCGATACGTGTCTTTTTGCGAAACTACACACTCCACCCGGGCCAATTCCGACGGAGACATAATCGGTAGCGCCATTCTGGCTCAGCTGATCCCCCGAAGTGGGCTTGGACATATCGGTCTCTTCCCGACTCAAGGGGTAGTCCTCCCAGGCGAATACGTGAACGTATGTTTCGCCTCATCGAGATCGTGGATCTTGGGCAGCATCAAGTAGCGGCAACCTTGGCAGCCCCTCCTGTAGTGTTCGATGAACTCTTTGGAAAAGCTACCGATGATGCTGGGGCACGAAAGAGAATGTTCGACGGGAAGATAACATCGATTTCCGTGCGGGGCCATCATCGCTCCCTCAATCACGAATTCGATGTCGGTCTCGTCGCCGCTGCCCTCGATCAACTTTTGCAGATAAATCATGGATTGGTTTGTGCCGACTTTGCAGGACGAGCACTGGCTGCAGGACTCCAGCCACAGGAACTTCGCAAACATGTGTGCTACGCGCACCATGCATGCGGTGTCGTCATACACGATAAAACCTCCCGAGCCCAGACCCGAGCCGATCGCATGCAGCGAATTAAAATCCATCGGCGTATCAAGGCGAGACGGGAGAACCACCGGATTGGCCACTCCTGAAAAGAACGCTTTGAATTGGCGCCCCGGTAGCGGCCCTCCGGCATAGTCGTAGATGAGCGAGCGAAGTGGTGTGCCCATGGGCAACTCGTAGACACCAGGTCGCTGAACGTCCTCACAAACGGTAAAAATCATCGTGCCCGGTGAGTCCGGCGTCCCGATCGTACGGAACCATGCAGCGCCATCCCGGATAATGTGCGGAATATTTGAAAGGGTCTCGACGTTATTCACTACGGTTGGATTCGGCTCCGCCGGATCGGTGATGAATAGACCGTCGACGTATGGGGGATTATCCGCCTCTCGCGGCATGGCGTCACGGCCTTCTATTACTTCCAGGAGGGCTTTCTCTTCGCCGAACAAGTAATCTTCGGGACCCAGCACGAGTTCTATGGGAGTGGCGCCCAACACATTTCGCTCCAACATCTCATCGATTGCTCGACTCAGGGCACTCACTTCTTTCCGGGAACTAGCTTTGATTCCCAGGAAGGCCTTCCTGGCATTGATGGCATATGCGGCAATCGCGATTCCTTCCAAGAGCTGATATGGGTTTTTTCGCATCAGCATGTGATCTTTGAACGATCCGGGTTCACCTTCCGATCCATTGCAGACCAGGTATTTCGTGGGACACGGGTCGTGTGCCACGCCCGCCCATTTCATGCCGGTTGGAAATCCACCTCCGCCGCGACCTCGCAGACCAGACTTCTTCACCTCAGCGATGATTTGTTCGCGCGGCATCGCAAGCGCTTTGTAGAGTGCCGCTCCGCCGCCAGAGGAAATGTAGGCGTCGACTGATTCGATCGGCTTTTCAGGAAGCAAGAAACTCTGAGTTGTTCTCATATCGATGATAGAGTCCGTTTGATCGAGTGGACACAGTCGTACTCGCGGGCGGCCGTGAACAGATACCACGGCAGCCTGCCACCAACATGAAAGCGTCAGGTTCGGCCACTAACTCCTCCTGAACTACCATGCGTAAGGATGGCCATGCGTTCAATATCTCCCATGAAGGATTGCTCCACGCGAGCGATCAGAATTCCAGGGTCACATCACCACAGTTGTTCCATCAAATCGCGCACCGAGACTTGTTCCAGATTTGACACCGCGTCGATAATGCTGGCACGTTGACCCGCACTTGCATTCGAGGCGGCAATCTTATTGAACTTCTTGGCGACCGTTTCCCATGACATCGGACGTGTGTAAAACCCTTCATAATCCGTAGTCTCCTGTTCGAGCACACGCCCGTCCTTCAGAGTGATCTTCACTCGACAAGGCATCTCGTTTGGAAACCGTTCCGAGTAGCGCTCGTTCGGTTGAACCGAGACTTTGCCAAGAAGGGCCTGCACATCCGCACGCAAAATACGCTCCTGTTCGTACTGTCCAGGCATTACCTGACCATCAAGAATCGCGACAGCGAGAATATACGGCAAACTGTGATCAGCCTGCTCCTTGGTGGAGACCATAGCCTTATCACCCTCTTCACCGCCGCCAATGATGTTGTAGGCGACGTCGAAGATCTCGACATCCACCCGTTCTATATCAGTGCTTGAAAACTGGTACTGCCGGAGCAGCATGAGAACGGCTTCAATGGCGGTTTGTGAATGAATTTCAGCATCGTACTTCTTAACCGTAGTCCGTCCGACGCACCCCAGGCCTTCCCCGGGCCAATTAGTCTGGAAACAGCCGGTGATGGCATCCATAAGCCCTTTGTCTCCTTCGATCACCTCCAGAGGACCCGTGATGCCGTGCCTAGCCAACACGACTGCCCGAGCGCAACCCGCAGCCATGTTCGGATAGGCGAGTCCTTTCCAGTGTGACAGTTTTCCGGTCCGAGTGACCCGCAATGCGTTGAAGGCCGTCCCACTGATGGCGATTGCATTGGCCGTCTGTGATCGATCAAGTCCCAAAATCTTGGAGACGCCCGAAGCTACGGCGTACGCACCTTGGACGGTATGATCGAACCCTCTCGCTCGGACGGGCGCCACCTCACTCAACCGGCACTGCACCTGGTATGCAACCGCAAGGGCAGTCATCAGATCGCGCCCGGTCGCCCCAGCAAATTCACCAGCAGCCAGAATCGCCCCGAGGTTGTCGCTGGGGTGACAGGTTTCTCCCTTGGCCAGGTAGCTATCGTTGAAATCGAGGTAACGTATCAGGGCGCTGTTATAGAGAGCGGCTCGATCAAGGTCCGCTGATCCACCACCAATCAAGGTACAGCTGCCTGTGCCACCCAGTTCATTAATGTACCCACGGATCATGCGTATGGGCTCCCCATCCAATGCTCCCAGGCCACAACCCAACGCATCCAAGATACGGATCTTGAGCTGCTGACGGATATCGGTCCCCAGAGCGTCAAATTGTGCTCCGTTCACGAATTCCGCCATTTGTTCCACTTGGGTCATGAGGCCCTCATGTACTACCGCACTTGCACTTGACTCCTGCGAATTCTTCTTCACAGCCCACCTTCATTACCTTGCATGCTTTGCCAATTGAGGATTCCTACAACGTCACGCGCTGAGCTCCTGCATTTCCCTCGCCGCAATCACGAAGGCGTCTCCTGCCGTACTGCTTAGCGGCACGACTTTAAGCCCCGTATGCGGATCGAAGCGCAGAGTCATAGTTGAACAACAGCTTTCGCACAGCCAGAAAAATACTGAACTCCTGTTCAGCTTCAGCTGGCAAATATGATCTGGAACATCGAGGCAAGGCTCATATGGCGTCCTTACGTCGCAACGAAATAATCTTCCACCTCTCCAGTAATGAAACGGAGCACCACAAATGGGATTGGCACACGTTTTAACCATCCTGATTCCTCTTCTTTCTTTTCCTATTTTGCTCATTTGTGCCTGATCTCTGAAATAGTCCGTCCGTACCCGCAATAGAAACAACCATCATGTGGGAAGAAAAAAGGCCTGAGTTGAAAGATCTCGAGCAGGCACCCGGGGTGAATGATCTTAGGGAAGGTAAGGAGTCAGATGAGCTTGCGCTGCATGGCGTTCATTACGGCTTCAAGCCGGTTGTGAGTCCGCAGCTTCTGGTTGATGCGGTGAAGGTGGTTGCGCAGAGTCTGGAGGCTGATCTGCAGGCTCTTGGCGATCTCAGGAGAGTTTTTTCCGGACGAGAATAGCTTCAGAATGTGCAGCTCTTGTTCGGAGAGCGCCGTAACGGGGGATGCCGCTGGAGTACGTTCTTCGGCGACCTTGTTGAATTGACGGGACATCTGCAGCATCTTCTCCGTCGCTCGTTCCGCTGCCTTCTGCCGAGTGATGTCATGTGCCAGATGAATGACTAGACGGCGTTGGCTGCGCGGGTTTTGCCATACGACTGTGGACATGTTGACCCATAGCCGCTTCCCGGAATGCAGACGGACCTGCAGATCGAAATTCGGGATCTCCGTTCGCCCACCGGTGCACTCCAAAATACTGCAACCCTCCCGGCACACTTGCGTACCAAGAACACCCCGGCCGTGCAGTATCTGCGAACAGCTTTTGCCCAGGACCTCGGAAGAGGAATACCCAAACAACCGTTCGGCCGCTCGGTTCCAGGAAAGGATTTCGCCTAGCGGGTTCACACTGAAGGCGGCGTCCGTGGTCCCTTCAAGAAACTCAAATAATTCGTTCTCCAGCATCACCACGCTCCTAAATGTTTGTTTGAGAAAACCGATACGAACAGTCTATTAAAACGGACCTCCCCTAATTCGAGTATAAGCTGCCGCCCTTCCAGCTTTGGCCTCAATCTGCTGCTAACCCGGTTGATTGAGCCTGTTGGAAGAAGCTTAAGATGACCCGAATCACGGTGTCGTCCCCTGCCGCGGTATTGAGCATAGCGTGATAGACGGATCGGTTCGGCCATTCAACCTGGAAGTACATCTTGATGAAAGCAGCCCGCTCACGGTCGACAGTATCCACCAGCACTCCCGCATCGACTTCTGTCTTGCCCTGGGCAATAAGGCGTCGTAGTTTTTCTTCTCGAGAGGCATAGAGAAAAAAGCGCAGTGTGTCGCTGCGAGCTCGCAGGAAGTGTTGTGAGCCTCTCCCCACGATGACGCAGTTGCCCCCGGCCGCCGCTTGTTCGACCACACCCTCGGAAATTCTGACAATGCTATCGGCATCGAGTGTCTCCACAGGAACGCCTGGGCTACCCTCATAGCTTCCGAGCGCGAACGATTTGAACAACCGATAGTAGAGCGGATCCCGGCGCTCCTCACGTTTCTCAACTGCCGACTTTTCACTGTGGGCCAGGCGGGCGATCTCCTCAGTCAACCGCTGATCCCAAAGTGTCCAACCGAGTCGGGTAGCGAGCTTCTCGGCGATTCCCGCTGCCCCGCAGCCATACTCTCGTTCGAGGGTGACGATTCGGAAGGAAGTAGAACGTCCTGTTTTCGTGTCCCGCATCGTAAATGATCTCTGCCTCGTGATTGTGCCCCCAATTCACTGCACTTACGGACGAAGGTTGTCTCAACGCCTTACAGCTACGCCGATGGTCTCAGCGTGTTCTGGTAGTCAACGACAAATTTCTGGATACCCTTCGTTGTGAGTTCGTGTGCGATGTCAAAGCTCTCCCATGGAACGTTCAGATCCAGCTTCTTGTATGGGATCACCTTCAAGGAATTGCCCTTCGCATCGACCCCTTTGTGCCTGAAATCTCGATCTGGCATGGGAAAGCCGGCTACTGCCCATTCCTCTAATATTTTGCTGGGCACGGTGGTCAGCTCAGCGCCTAGAGCAAACGAACAAAGCAAGTGGTTCAGGTTACGTATGCTTGCTGCCAACACATGCACGTGGCCATCGCCGCGTTCGTACATCCTCTTTATGTTTCTGACAAGATCCATGCCGTCTTCGCCGCGATCGTCAAGCCTGCCGACAAATGGCGATACATAAACTGGTGTCTTTGACCCCTTCGTCGCGGCATACACGGCAGCCGCTTGTTCCTGAGAAAAACACAACGTAATGTTGACCCGAATACTCTTTTGTACTGACATTTGTGCGGCTCGCAATCCCTCGTGCGTGCACGGATACTTGACGTAGGCGTTTGGAATCCAAGAGAACATTTCTTCGCCCTGGGCGAGCATCTCCTCGGCTCGGGTATCAAGATCCGCGAACACTTCAATGGAAACGCCGGCATCGCCTACCAGCGGTGAAATGCTTTGCACGATCTTCTTGTATTCTTCCTTTTCTTCCTGGGAGCTTAATTTATGGCCGGACGCATTGAGGCGTTGAATCTCTGGATTTTTTGCAATCAAGGATGGATTGGTCGTCTGGCCATCAACAAATCCCATCAAGTTCTTGATCCTGAGAGTCTCGTTAGGGTCGCCCCCGTCAACTAGAATTTTCGTTCTCGGTCTGTTTGTTAGCATGCTGTTCACCTCGAGAGCCTCATCCTTTCTGTTCGAGCAACCGCTCCGCGACAACGGCCTGCGCGCTTCAATACCCGCCAAATTCTTCCGTTCGGATGTCGTCCTCGTCAATACCGGCGCCCACAAGCATTTTCCGCATGCCCCCCACCATGGCGGGGGGGCCGGCAATGTAATAGACGGGCCCCTGGAGATTTGTCAGATGTTTGGCCAACATTTCTTTGCTGATGAAACCCGTCTCTCCCGTCCATTCCTTCTGGGATTGCGGCATGGCGGTCATGGTGCATATCAAGCGGAAATTAGGATTGCTCTTTTCCAGCATCTGAAGCGCCTGGAGAAAAGGTGCATCTTCCGGTCGCCGGTTGGAATAGAAGAGATACAACCTGTGGGCGAGCCGGTCGTGATCGGCTTGCCGCACAATGCTGATAAAGGGTGTAATTCCAATTCCGCCGGCCAGGAACACAGCTGGCCTGGCTGAATTCTTATGCAACGTGAAGGAACCCATTGCCGAGCCAATCATCACCTGCGTACCTAGCGGTACTTTCTTCAGTGATCTCTTGAACGCCGTATCCCGCATGCGGGTAGCGAATATCAGTTGGTTTTCAAAGGGAGAGCTAGCGATAGAAAAAGTGCGTGCATTACCCTCGGAATCAGTTTCCGGAGGACTGGATAGCGTCACGTCGGCGGACTGCCCCGGTCTGTAATCGAATTGTGATGGTTTCTCGAAATGGAAGGCCATTGTTCCTTCCGCAATCTCGACTCGGCTCAACAGCCTGGAACTGTAACCTACTAACGGACTTTCTGTAGTAGCCATACCCGCCTCCTGAACTCTTGGTCAAATACCGAGACTCGTATCACTCTGTTTTTCGTGCATCGCGCAGACTCTCACTGAATCTTCGCCGCAGGGCCTTCTGTTTTCGAGATCAGCTTCTGAATTCTCTCAAACACATTCTTAACCACCCGATCACACCTTATGGCATGAAAATTGAATGCTTCGTTCTTTTGCATTCCGGCGCGGGCGTAAAGACTCTTGCGTAACAATGCCCGCGCGCGATGGAGGCGGACCTTAACATTTTCTTCGGTGATCTCAAGCACATCCGCAGCATCGGTTGTACTCATTTCTTCTATGTCTCTTAGCATGAACACAGTCCGGTAACTGTCCGGCAGATTGTCGACCGCCTCTTCCAGTAGCCTGCGAATCTCCGAGTTTGATGCTTGCTGTTCGGGATTCGGGGTTAAAGAAGCAAACCGATCCATGGGATCTCCCTCGCGCTCTGACATTGGCTCCAACTCCTGATATCGGTTTCCGCGACGCTGTCGCGCTAACGCTTCGTGCACCGCGATGCGCGTCAGCCAGGTAGAGAACTTTGCCCTCCCGGCAAATTGGTTGAGATGTTCGTAAGCGCGCACGTAAGCGTCCTGCATCACGTCCTCAGCTTCTCCATCATTTCGCAGAATTGCCCGAGCCACGCTGTAGAGGCGCTGGTTGTGACGGCGCATCACCACTTCAAACATCCCGGTCTCGCCTGCCAACACTCGAGCAACGACTTCTTCATCACTCAAGGGCTCTTGCGAAGTGGCCGCTTCCGCTGTGCTGACCATACAAACCCTCCATTAAGATAGAGTCACGACCGCGATAAACGTTACGGGTCAAATTGGCAGCTCAAAAGAAACAATAGATCCCATCGATCGTTCCTTTATTGGGTAAGTCAGACGCTCCTTACGGCTCTGCCTGAGAAACTCGAGTCGTTCGCACCGGACATTTGGCCAGTCGTACCACCCTCTCGGCAACTGAGCCGAATACCACGCGGCGCCACCCGGCCATTCCGTGCGTGGCAATCACGATCATATCCACATTCTCTTTCTCCGCGATGCGAACGATTTCGCTGGACGCGTCTCCGTGCCCTGCGATAGTGCGTATGTGTGTACCAGGCGTCGTTACCTCCCCAACTATTTCGTTTAGGCGTTCCTCGGCATCAGCATTAAGCATCTGTTCGTACGCTGGCACTCTAAAAGCGTAATTCGGGTCCCGAGGAAGTACCGGCAGCGCGGGAACGACATTGAGTGGCGTTCGCACTGCGTAGCATTCATACGCAGCAAGTCCCTTCAGCCCGGTCGAGCTTAATGTCCGTTCGTGCTCACCCGTCCTGCCGCTTTTCTTTGCGTTTCACTTAAGCTCTGAATATCTGGATCCACGGCCGCAGTCGCACGTTGTCTGGCCTGGTTACGGCGCGAATGTATCTCCGCCCAGACCAGCCAGCTTGCTGCCGCTGTGATGAGCACTCCAACAATCATGTGTCCAACATCCATTACGTCACCTCTCGATTTGTTCGACTCACTAAAGTGTAGAGGTCTCTACCCAGCAAACAAAATAGATAAAATGCAGCTGATAGTTCCATTTTACTTAAGTACCGTACTGTGACATTGTCTTCGCCCTTTCAAGGTTCCTTCGTACCACCCGAAGTCCAGACGAGGCAAACCCAGGGCCTAGCGACACATTCCGCACCCGGGCAGGTTGACACGGAAGGAGCACGGTTTTGAGGCGCTCCAGGCCGTGGTCACAGAATTAAGAGAAGATGTTTGGTACCGACACCTGAGTGCGGTTTGCGATCAAAGCTAGTCACCGTTCCGAGTTAAACGAGGAATTGCTTCCCGCTGATGGCTGAAGAGTGGGTAGATCCTGGTCGACGCACATATCTTCCACATTTAGGAGTAGATCCAATCAGGTTCAGTCTGCGGCAGAGTCCGCGAGTCGATGTTTGCATGGGACCCGACGTGGCAATCCCCAACCTAGAGTCTGCTGTGTTTTGCGCGAATGAGAGCGAGGAACTCGTCTCGTGTCTCTTTGTTACGGAAAGCACCCAGCATCGAGGACGTTATTGTCGAGGAGTGCTGCTTTTCGACCCCACGCATCATCATGCAGAGATGTCTCGCTTCAACAACTACCCCAACGCCAAGCGGATGGAGCGCGCCCTCAATCGCTTCAGCAATTTGTGTTGTCAGCCGCTCCTGCACCTGTAATCGCCGTGCAAACACATCCACCAGGCGAGGAACTTTGCTTAGCCCAATCACTTTTCCGGCCGGAATATATGCGACGTGAACCTTGCCGAAAAACGGCAGAAGATGATGTTCGCAGAGGCTAAACATCTCAATGTCCTTCACGATCACCATCTCGTCATAAGCCACATCGAACATCGCGCCCAGCAGAATTTCTTCCGGGTTCTCCTGGTAGCCTTGGGTGAGGTACTGCATCGAGCGCTCCATGCGACCTGGAGTGTGCAGGAGGCCATCCCGGTCTGGATCTTCGCCGAGACGGACCAGCATTTCCCGGACGAGGTCCTGTAGGCTGGCACTGGTTAACGACTGAGTCTCAAGTATCGTTTGCATCTTTTCTCGCGATCAAAAACGCGGGTTGGGAACCCCTGCCGCTTTGCGGTGTCACAATTGAATGATTTGCACTAGTTCGCATCAAGCAGCGATGACAGCGTTTGTATGCTCTTCGTGTAACACCTCGTTGTCCAGAGTATTTTCGCGGACCTCAGTCATTCGCGCGAGCACAAAAGCCGCTAGGGCCATCTCCAGATCTCGCACTGCGATGTCGAGAAACATGCCGGTTGAAACCAGGTTTATGGCGATGGCTACCAGCCACGCTGATGCCACATATGAGCCCAGGCGAGTCCATTTGGTCAGGATCGCCAGCCCCACGATCATCTCAATGACGCCGACGATGTGCATGAAAGTTCGCCCGCTGAAGGGCAATAGTTTCAGGACCAACGGACTCGTGTACATAGTCCAGTCGGTCAACAGATTGAAGTACTTGTCTAGACCGGCCAAGAACGGCCCGACACCAAGGCCGATCCGCAATGCCCACCAAGCCCGGTCCAGTCGTGAATCAAATTCTTTGCGCATGTTTTCTCCTTCACCAGAATAGAGTCGACAGCTACGAATCGGTTACAGGTCAATGAATCACAATCGCGTGCCCCATTCTCCTTTCTGCCCGTCGGTCACAACGTAGATAACGCGGGTTGCCGGCACGGTCTTCCGTCTTCTCTGCCTCCAGCACGGACTTGGTCCTGAAGAACCAGTGGAGTCACAAGCTTGGGTAGCTGCCGGGAATCAGTTCCATCCCTCGAAATAGCAGTTCGTTTCGTTGCCGCATCAGCCTTAGAGTCCCTTAAATCCCCTTGGTCGAGCGACCGATCTGGGCACGCCTCTTGAGGACTCGCTTAAAATCCCAGACATTCCGCGATACATGATAGGGATCGGGGTCGCGCAAAAACGAGCTGCGCTTGATGTGCCGGGGGTGAGCGACGACCTTTGTGTAATGTAGCCCCAGGAAGCGTTGTGTCGTGACTCTTACAATCTCCAGCGCATTGAAGTTCTGTGCTTCAGTCGTGCTTACGATCTTCTTGAGCGCTCTCCTTAGCGCTTTGCTACGGTTCGAAGACAGGGCAGAACGCCTGATCTCTGGCACTACAAAGAAGAAATTCCAACCTGCCTCTGACAACTTGCGCTCGCCAGCGAATCCATCGACCCCGGCAAGGAGTTTCCAAGATCCGTACCGCTTGGACGCAAAGCGAACAGACTGTGGCAAGCGCAGGCTCGATTTGATCAGCACTCTTCCCGCAACGATTTCCTCAGTGGTGCCGATCACTACCAGTTCGGCACCACCCGGTGTTTCGACACTCACCGTTCCATTTCCAGGGGTCTCGTTACCCCAGACTGGTTCAGCAAGATCCAGAATTGCGGCCTCTTCTCTCATCACTAGCTCACCTCCGTTATCATTTCCTGTTCCTGGCTTTCGGAAGCCGCAGCCGCTGCTCTCCAAAAACGTTCTAGCTTCTGGCT
>Ga0193719_10000239_pt1 | contig 19696 bp, 17 predicted proteins | sample U2a2metaG_FD_160103 | JGI IMG/M metagenome (GOLD analysis project Ga0193719, IMG submission 160103) | Soil microbial communities from a riparian zone of the East river system, Colorado, United States - U2a2 | ecosystem: Environmental > Terrestrial > Soil > Riparian zone | place: USA: East... | reverse complement strand
GTGAAGTTCACCGTACTCAGAAAAGCCGATCCTGATCACGTTGGGGGTGCGGAGCTGGCTTCCTTTGAAGAGACGATGCTGCCGCATCTCGATGCCGCACACAATTTGGCGAGGTGGCTACTGCGCAACGAACAGGATGCCCAGGACGTAGTGCAGGAGGCGTATCTGCGTGCCTTTAAATCTTTCGGGGGTTTCCATGGCTCCAACGGTCGGGCTTGGCTCCTGACGATTGTCCGAAACACCTCCTACACATTACTCAAAAAGAATCGCGCGGTGGATATAACCACCACTTTCGACGAAGAGATCCATGCAACCGGCCACGAGTCGGCCAGCCCGGCGGCGATTCTTGAGCACGCTGAGGACGCAGAACTAATCAGGAAAGCGATGGACGAATTACCGGTGGAGTTCCGGGAAATCCTGACCCTGCGCCATCAGGAAGGCTTATCTTACAAGGAAATAGGGGAGATTGTGAAGATTCCGGCCGGAACGGTGATGTCGCGGCTCGCCCGCGCGCGTGCCAAACTTAAGGAATATTTGGCGGTTCGGATCGGTAAGGAGAGATAGATGATCTGCGAAGAAGCTATAAAACTGATGGATGGTTATCTGGATGGCGAACTGGATCCAATGACCAGCCAGAAAATCGAACAGCACTTGCGGGACTGCCGCAAATGTCAGGAAGCGTATGAGGCGCACACAGCGCTGACTCATGCGATTAGCCGGCGCGCGCCGTACTATAAGGCTCCGACTGAACTGCGTGAGCGGATTCAATCTTCTTTACGAGATGCAGTTGGTGTAAGGGACTCGCGCAGTGCTGCACGAGAAAATCGCGCGTTGCTTACATCGCCGCGGGCAGAGCGGCGTCTCGTTCTGCCTGAGATACCATGGAACTGGCTAGCTCTCGCAGCAGCTATCATCGTGGCCGCAATTATCGCTTCCAGTTTGCTGTCTCAACTACGACCGCCTACTTCCGACCAGTTCCTCGCGACGCAACTTATAGCTAGTCACGTCCGCTCGCTAATGGCGGATCACCTCACGGACGTCGCTTCTTCTGATCAGCATACTGTAAAACCCTGGCTGGACACGAAGCTCGATTTTGCCCCTCCGGTGGTCGATCTTTCCAGTGAGGAATTTCCTCTGATTGGCGGCCGCCTGGATTATCTGGATAACCGACCAGTGGCGGCGTTGGTTTACGGACGGCGCAAACATTTTATCAACCTCTTTGTTTGGCCAGCAGCGTCGGACGCAACCAAAGCTCCGAAAACGATAACGCGCGAGGGATATCAGCTTCTGCACTGGGCTGACTCGGACTTTAACTATTGGGCTGTTTCGGACGTGAACGTTAGCGATTTGGAACTTTTCAAGCAGCAGTTCGAAACGCGGACGCCGCGTCACTAACGATATTCCTGGTCGTTAGTAAGCCGATAGCACGCTAGCTCATCGGCAATAGCCGCGCCCTGCTCCGTCGAACCGGAGCGATTCTTGCCCGCAACTTCTTCGATGCGAAAACCGTTTCCGCCCGAGCGGGAATATTCGCTCAGCAAATCGGTATGAGTTGGTGGAGGCAATTAAAACAAAACAATGAAAACAAATCATAAACAGACTTACAGCTACGCATCCAGGTTTACGCCACTTCTCAGGTACGTGACCACAAGAAATCTAGCGGTCGCGATGTTTGTTGCCCTGGCGCTTCTCGGCACGACGCGCGGCAATGAAACAGAGAAAACGAGGCTGGCCAAGGGCATGGCGAAGGCAGGACAGTTATCCCAAGGCTCGCTCCAGGTTTATTCGGCCACGGATACATTCGACGACGGTGACGTGCCTTACTATGCACATAGCTCGTACGTGATCTACACGACTGATGGAAAGCTGTTTAAGAATGTGGCAAATCACATTTCGAGCAGCGATGAAATTCCCGAAGTCGTGACACTGCCAGTGGGATCTTACGTAATCGAAGCTCGATCGGAGAGGGACGGCTATATCCGAGTGCGCATCGTCATCAAGGCGGACCGACAAACAATCCTCGACTTGGATTCGAGAGACAAGGAATTCCCTAGGGGATAGCACGCAACTGAGTGTCGGAAAATCTCCGCAAGGTTTCACAAAGGATCACATGAATCCGTTTGACCTAAAAGCCGCCCTGCTCGCGAAACACGCGCAACACCCGGTAATCATTCACTTTCCGATAGCGCTCTTCATCATCAGTGTGGCATTTGATCTCCTCGCGATCTGGAAAAGGAACCCAGCGTTGGCGAAGGCCGCATTCTATAATTTAATTGGTGCGGCGCTGACGGCCCCGGTGGCCATTGCGAGCGGCTTGACCGCATGGCAATGGCAATTGGAAGGGTCGAAGCTTAAAGGAAACTTGCTTCTGCACCTGATCTTTGCCCTGGCCGCAAGCGGGATGATTTGGGTCCTTTCCGGGTGGCGTATTTCCCAGCGGAAACTCCCGCAACGAACGCCAGGACTTACCTATATCCTGCTTGCGCTTGCCACGGCCTTGTTGATCGCAATCGCCGGGCATCTGGGCGGGTTTGTGAGCGGAGTCGAAAGTGGTGCGACTTAATTTCGGGAATAAAACCCGCGGGAATCAGTAAGGACAAGTGAAAGCAACATCAAACAAACAACCTAAAAGGAACCAAACATATGTCCGACTACATTTCTCATGATCACGAGCACGACGGTATTGATCGCCGCGGCTTTCTTCACTGCATGGCCTGGGCTGGGACCGGCTTGCTTTGGACGGTTAGCGGCGGCGTCCTCGCGTCAAAAACTCTTGCTCAAATTGCGAAGGCTGGAGAGCCGTTGCCGGCTACGGACCTTAGCTTTCTCCAGATTAGCGACAGCCATATTGGCTTCAACAAAGACGCTAACAAAGATGTTACCGCAACTTTCAAGATTGCGCTGGATCGAATCAACGCGATGCCTACGCCGCCGTCTTTCCTTATCCACACAGGAGATATCACGCAACTCTCAAAGCCCGAGGAGTTCGACACCTTCGACGAGGTACTAAAGAGCTGCCGAACCAAGGATGTTTTCTACGTTCCCGGGGAGCACGATGTGCTCAACGACGGCGGGAAGCTTTATCGTGAAAGGTATTTGAAGCGCGTCGAAGCCAAGGGCTTCGGTTGGTACAGCTTTAATAAAAACGGGGTCCATTTCATTGGACTAGTCAACGTCCTTGACCTTCAGGCCGGTGGTTTGGGACAGCTCGGCGATGAGCAGCTCGAGTGGCTCGAGGCCGATGTGAAAGATCTCGGAACGAGCACGCCGATTGTTGTGTTCGCGCACATCCCGCTTTGGGCGGTTTATCCGCAATGGGGCTGGGGGACGAGCGATAGCGAACGCGCTCTGGGATATTTGAAACGCTTCGGTTCGGTGACCGTGCTAAACGGTCACATCCACCAGGTGCTTCAGAAAGTCGAAGGTAACGTCACTTTCCACACCGCGATGTCCACCGCCTTCCCGCAGCCCGCACCTGGGACTGCCCCATCTCCCGGACCACTAAAAGTGCCAGTTGAAAAGCTGCGCAGCCTGCTTGGTCTAACGAGCGTTCAGTATCAACAAGGCAAAACAGCGCTCGCCGTCGTCGATTCCAACCTCAGCTAACCGAACCACAACTAACTATGAGTACACTAACTTTAAGAAACAAAACCATCGCACTACTGTGCGCGATCAGTTGTCTCAATCTGTCCGCCTTCGCAATCGCTGGCGACACGAAGGACGCCGGTACCAGCAAGCAAAACACAATTGAGATCAAGGATTTCGCCTTTAATCCGCGGACCATAACCGTAAGGTCCGGAGAGAAGATTACCTGGACCAATCGGGACGAAGAACCGCATACCATTGTAAGCGTCGAGAAGCAGTTTAAGAAATCATCCGCGCTCGACACCGATCAAACCTTCACGATTACAGCTGGTGCGCCTGGCACCTACACCTACTTTTGCTCGGTTCACCCGAAAATGACCGGCACGATTATCGTTGTGAAGTCGTGAGGCGCTATGGACAAAGCCGCCACGCTAAAGAAAGTCCGCTTTCCCGAGGGAACAGGTGATTCACATCGTGTGAATCAGCTTCTCCTCTGTGCCGCAAATGATTGACCGGTGGCCCGCCCCCTTCGCGCGGCGACATCGGCCAGCGACCGCTTCGCATTGATTCAGGCTGGCGAGGATGCTGGCGCTGGCATTATCATGCCTCAGTTTACCAGCATGATACGCCACGCGATCTTTATATTGTCCATCTTGCTCTGCCAATCGCTCCAGGCTGCGTCGCCCGAGCGCAGCGTGAGTCCTTCGCACCAATTCATTATTTACGGCGGCGATGCGACACTGCGCGGCGCGGTCTCCGAGCTTGCGGAGCGCACGAAAGCCAATTTGCTCGCACTGTTGCGACAGCCCGACCGGTGGAAGACCGCCATTGTAATCAATTTGCAGCCGGAGCAGGCGAACCTGCCTGAGATTCCGCCGGCAGAATTGCGACTTAGCCAGACCGGTTCTGGCATGAAGCTGCAACTGGACTTGACGATCGCCCAAAATCTCGACGCTTCATTGATGGAGCGCGAATTGCTCCGCGCGATTCTGTTGGAAATGATTTATCGAAAGGAATCGGACATTGCTCCTGGCGTTGCATTCGTCGAACCACCGGCCTGGTTGCTTGATGGTGTGCTTGCGCTTACCCCCGGACGCGATCGCGCACCGCTTGTGGAAGCCCTTTCCGTGTCGCAAAAGACTATGTCCTTGGAGGAATTCCTTCGTCAACGCCCCGAGCTTCTCGATTCTGCTGCTCGCATGCTTTATCGCGCCTGTTCGTTCGCGCTGGTGCAGTTGCTTGTCGAAGGAATTGAGGGGCGCAATCGCTTGGCGCGGTACATCGATAGCCTTCCGAATGCCTCAGACGATCCGGTCGCTGATTTGAAGGCGCAATTCCCACGACTGGCAGGCAACGCAGAAAAAACATGGCAGTCAGCCTTAACGCAAACAAGCAGCGCGCAAAATTATCAGTTGCTCACTTTTATCGAAAGCGAGCGACGGCTGGACGACTTGTTGCGCGCTAAAATTCCGAACACCGAAAAGTCACTTGATTTGAGCGACCTCGCACGGCGAAAAGCATCGGCGGCAGAAAAAGCTGCACTTAATCAATTGGATCAAGTTTTGTTTTTATTTGTTAGTCAGGCAAATCCAGTCTTGCGCCCGGTAGCTCGCGAATACCAGCAGATGGCTGGGTTGCTTGCGCGTGGCAAACGTAGGGGAATCGCCAAACGCCTGACGCGCCTGCAAACTACCCGTGAACAGCTCACCGCTCGCATGAGCGACGTTGACGATTACATGAACTGGTTCGAGGCAACGCAACTGCCAGCTCGCAGCGGCGTGTTCGCCGATTATCTCAGAGCGGCAAGCCAGCCCCAAGCGACTTCGCCCCGGCGACGGGATCCGATCTCCGTTTATCTGGATACGCTGGAGGACCAATTCGGGGACTAGAACCCTTCGAAGGCACTATATCATCTTAGGCACAGTTGCTCGACGCCAGGTTGGTGGTTATCATGGTGAGCGCGCCAAGGCGCGCGCTTTTTCTATTCATGCAAAAGATTGGATTTGCCGAAGCCCTTGATTCGATCGTGGCCAGCGACCCGCGTTACCAGCGGGACGCATATGTTTTTCTACGCGACTCGCTCGATTTCACGACAAAACAGCAGAAGAAAGTCAAGGGCGCCACGGTCCGGCATGTGACCGGACCCGAGTTGCTGGGAGGAGTGCGGCAGTACGCGCTCAAGGAGTTCGGACCGCTGGTCATGACGGTTTTCGATAACTGGGGAATTCATTCCTGCGAGGACGTTGGGAACATGGTTTTTAACCTGATCGGCGCCGGCATATTCGGGAAGACCGAGGAAGATTCAATCGAGGATTTCAAGGACGTTTACGATTTTGAAGAGGCTTTTGTGAAGCCGTTCGCGCCGGCAAAACCAACGGGCGCCAAGCCGGTCCAGGAATTGCCAGCGCCAAAGTCTGTATGATCCGATTCGCGCCGTCCCTGGCGCTTGTCGTCGCAATTATGCTTACTTCTGCCAATCTGAAAGCCGCACCGCTTGACGATTCGTCCGTCATCACGTTTCCGCCGAGCTCGGCGCAAAAATGGATTTTGCCAAACGGACTGACGATCATCGTGCAGGAAGATCGCAGCGCACCGGTGGCAAGTGTACAGGCGTGGTGCGCCACCGGGAGCATCGACGAGGACGCGCATCTGGGCGCAGGCTTGTCCCACATTCTCGAGCACATGCTCTTTAAAGGGACGAAAACACGATCGACCAACCAGATCGCACAGAAGATTCAGGACGTGGGCGGTTACATAAATGCCTACACATCTTTTGATCGCACGGTTTTTTGGATCGACGTGCCGAAAGATGGTGTGGCCACTGCCCTCGACATCCTGGCCGATGCGATGATGAATTCAACTTTGCCGCCGGAAGAATATCAGAAAGAGCAGGAAGTCATCCGGCGCGAGTTCGCCATGGGCATGGATGATCCCGATCGCATGGCGGGGCTGCTTCTTTTTGCGACCGCCTATCAACGGCATCCATACCGCTTCCCGGTGATCGGCGAGATCGAGATCTACAATCAGCTCACGCAAGAGCAGGTGATGCAGTATTACAAAACACGCTACGTCCCAAACAATCTTACCTTTCTTGTGGTGGGCGATGTCGATGCCCAGAAAGTGCGGCAACAGCTCACCGAACTGTTCAAGCCTTATCCGGAGAAATCACTCAAGCCGGTATTCATTCCCGCGGAACCGCCGCAGCTTGGGCGCCGCGAAGTCCATCAGGAATTTCCCACCGAGCTCATGCATCTCTCGCTCGCGTGGCACATTCCGGAGGTCACGAATCCCGATGTTCCCGCGCTCGATCTTCTCTCGACCATCCTCGGCGACGGTCGCAGCTCGCGCCTGTATCGGCGTGTGCGTGAAGAGGCCGGTCTAGCATTCCACATAGCGGCGTTTTCCTACACGCCGGGCGATCCAGGTCTATTTGGCATTGATGCCACGCTCGATCCAAAGAAACGCGAGGCAGCCGAGCAATTGGTCCTCCGCATCCTTGACGAGGTGAAACAAACCGGCGTCACAGCGGAGGAATTGGCGAAAGCAAAAAAAATGTCGCTCAGTCAACATCTGGGTGCCCTGACCACAATGCGCGGCCAGGCTTCTGACATTGGCTCGAACTGGCTCCTGACGCGCAATCTCAATTTCAGCCGGGATTATCTCGATGCCGTCCAGAAGGTGACGCTGGACGACATTAAGCGAGTCGCCGCAACCTACCTGACGGAGAGCAACCTGACGGTCGTGTCGCTAAATCCGAAGGCTTCGCTGGCCGGCAAATCTGAAGGCACGAAGGTCACCGCGGCGGGTGAGATTCAAGAATTTGAGCTCTCAAATGGATTGCGGATTCTGGTCCGCGAAGATCCTCGTTTGCCACTGGTCGCCATAGGCGCCGTTTTTCGCAGCGGTCTTCTCGCAGAGACTGCGCAAACCAACGGGATCACGCGCTTGATGGCGAAGGTGCTGCTGAAAGGAACGAAAACGCGCACCGCGGAACAAATTGCAAACGAGATCGAAGCAGTCGGCGGCTCAATCTCGAGCGAGGCCAGCAACAATACCTTCAACATTTCCCTCGAAGTGACCAAGCCCGATATCAAGTTGGCCGTCGGGTTGCTCGCGGACGTTTTGCGCAACGCGACGATGCCGGAAAAAGCGATCGCGCGCGAAAAAGAAATCCAGATCGCTGCTATTCAACAGGAGGAAGAGCAGTTGACGACCGTGGCGCGCAACATTTTGCGGCAAGCGCTTTTCACACAGCATCCCTACGCCCTGCGCACAAATGGTTCGGTCGAATCCGTGCAGCGGCTCACTCAGAAAGATCTGCTCAACTTTCGTGACCATTACGTTGTCGCAAAAAATGGCGTCATTTTCGTCTTTGGCGATGTGAAGGCCGCGGAGGTGAAGCAGCTTTTCGAGAAAGCGCTTGGCGGGATGAAACCCGGTACGCTCGCCTTGACGGACGCGCGTCCGGCCGCGCCGCTGAGTAAGACAGAGACTGTCGAAAGCCGGAAAGATAAAGCGCAAGGCGTGATCATGGTCGGATATCGCGGAGCGGATATTTTCAGTCCGGACCGGTACGCTCTGGAGTTAATCGATGAGGCGAGCAGCGATCTTGGCTCACGCTTTTTTGTTCGGATTCGCGAGCAAATGGGGCTGGCCTACTACGTGGGCGCAAGCCAGATGCAAGGCCTCGTGCCCGGTCTTTTTGCTTTTTATCTCGGCACCGATCCGCAAAAAATCGAACCGGTAAAGACTGCGTTGCTCGACGAAATTCGCAAGCTCGCCAACGATGGTCTTACCAGCGAGGAATTAGCGCGAGCGAAAAAGAAGCTGATTGGGCAGCAAGAGATCGCGAATCAAAGCAATGCCGCTTTCGGCTATCATTGCGCGCTGGACGAGCTCTACGGGCTTGGCTTTAATTATTACAAGCAACTCGAGCACGATGTGGATGCAGTAACGCTCGACGACATCAAACGCGTGGCTGCGAAATATTTTCGGGATCAACCGTATGTTTTGGCGACGGTGCGACCGCCAGAAGGTTCCGCAGCTGCGAAACAGAAATGAGCCATGGCTGAAGTCCAAACCAGCACACAGAGCGGCGAGCTTTCGCAGCGCTTCATCGAGTTCGTGATGATGCACGCGCAAAATGCCGCTCTGTTTCTCGGGCAAATCCCAAATCCAAAAACCGGCGAAGGCGAAGTGAACCTGGAGCTGGCCAAGATGTTCATCGATCAACTGGCCATGATTCAGGAAAAAACGCGCGGCAACCTGACAAACGAAGAGTCCACGGTATTGCGCAACGCGCTTTCCAATTTGCAGATGGCGTATGTCGAAGTTGCCCGGGAGACTGGTGGGGCGCGACCACAGCCTGCTCGCCCTGGCGAGGGCGCGCCGACAACCCCGGCCGAAGAGCCAGAACCGTCATCCAAACCCGCAGAACAAACATCGACAGGCACGCCCGAGCCATCGGCGCCGATTAGTTCCACCGAATCCGAGACCGAATCGAAGAAGAAATTCACGAAGAGCTACGGCCCGTAATGAGAGGGCGTGACCGCACCCAGCCAGCGGTTGTTGGCCTTGTGTTTCGTTAGATGAACGGCTAACGGTCCGTTTGCGCCCTCTCATCCGAATCAGGTCACGTGCACGCACTCGCTACCAAGCCCGATAGCGGGAATAGGGTAAATGCGGATACGACCGTCCTTGCTGAGTCGGTCGAAGCAGCAGAGGACGCGGGCTTGCGCTATGTAAGCGATGATCAGCCCGGTTTTTCGCGTCAACAGAAGGGCGAGGAATTCGAATATTTCGATACTAAGGAGAAGCTGATTCGAGACGAACAGCGATTGCTGCGCATCAAGCGGCTCGCTATACCGCCAGCGTGGACTGATGTCTGGATTTGTCCGTCGTCTAATGGGCACATCCAGGCGACCGGACGGGATGCCCGGAGACGGAAACAATACCGGTATCACGAACGCTGGCGGGAAATCCGCAACGAGAACAAATACGATCGACTAGTCAATTTCGGAAAAGCGCTCCCGAAAATTCGCAGACGAGTGAAGAAAAATCTGGCTCTGAGCGGTCTGCCTCGGGAGAAAGTGCTCGCGACAATCGTGCAGCTCCTGGAGCGAAGCCTGATCCGCGTCGGCAATGAAGAGTATGCTCGCGAAAACAAATCGTTCGGTCTTACCACCATGCAAGATCGACATGTGGACGTGAAAGGCTCAAAGCTGCGGTTTCGTTTTCGCGGCAAGAGCGGCCGCCAACATGAAGTGGATGTAACTGACCGCCGAATCGCGCGGATTGTATCGAAGCTGCAGGACCTGCCTGGTCAGGATTTGTTCCAGTACGTCGATGATGAGGGAAGCGTGCGCGACATCACCTCACAGGATGTAAACGAGTATTTGCGCGAGATCACCGGCGAAGATTTCACCGCGAAAGATTTTCGCACCTGGGCAGGAACAGTGCTTGCCGCGATCGCGCTAAACGCTGCCGGCCAGTTTGAAACGAAGAAACAAGCCAAAACCAATATCAAAAACGCGATTGGAGCGGTCGCGAAGATGCTCGGCAACACGCCGACTATTTGCCGGCAATGCTATATTCATCCGATTGTTCTCGAGACTTATTTGAAGGGAAAGTCCGTCAATGGCTTTAAGCCGAACGCGCAGGAACAGTTCGAGGGAAACGGCATTGATCTTGTCTCGGCACAAGCGGCGGTCCTGAAGTTCTTGCAGGACAGCTCGTCAGAAAAAAACGGCTGATGACATTGCTGCCTTATCGGCGAGAACTGCTGCGCCGTGCGGGTGTGGGACTGGGTTTCGCCCTCGCGGTCTTGCGAACATTGATTGTTTGCTGCCCCGCCGCCGCAGTTTGCTCCTGGTCTTCGGGATATTTCTTCGTGCTCGGCCAGATCAAACGCCAGGGCTGAGCCTTTACTGTCTCGCTGAATTCCTTCAGGTTTTCGCCGACCGGACCGAGATCGCTTACGGTGGTTTTTAATTTTTCAGACGATGTCCGAAGGTTTTGCAGCGTGACCTCGATGTTATCGTTTTCCGAAAGGCTCGTGCTGATCTTTTCGATCTTCGTAAGCGAATGCGAGAGCGCGCTGTCTGGCGCGGTTAGATCGACAAGATGTGTCCCGAAGGTCTTGAACTGACCGAGCGCGAGGGTCAGCTCGGAATTTTCGTCGGTAAGCCGGTTGAGATTCTGGGACGTCTGCTGAAGGTCCTTCAGCGTGTTAGTGGCCTCGGCCGCAACTGGCTTGATGACTTCAAGCATCTTGGCTGCGGCTTCGCCCAGATCGGGCGTGCGTTCCCCCGCGAACATCTCGCCATCCTTTGCGCGGCCGGAACTTTCGGTGCCCTGGGTGATGTCGATGGCCATGTCGCCGAGCAATCCGAGCTGCGTCATTCGCGCGCGCGCATCGCGATAGACTCTGGCGCTTTTGTCCACCTGTACATCGACCCGAGCTTCAAACTTCGGTTTGCCATTGGATGGAGTGGGGCTGGCGTTGGGCTCGGGCGGATGAAGGGCCGCGTCGGCCTCCTGTGCGCGCTTTTCTTCCTCGGGCGAGACTGGCGAGAATAGTTTCTGGACCTGTCCGATCTTGCGACCGGCCAACATGACCGGCGCGCCTTGTTTAATTCCGGCCGCGTTATCGAAATAGATTCTGTAAGTGACAAGGGGCCGAAAAAGTCCGGGCGCGCCCAGCAGAACGAGAAGGAAGGCGACCACCGCGATCGTCGCGATCACCAGCAACCCTGTCATGATTTCATTTCTTTGTAATTGCATCCAGACTTCCTTCCAGAATGGGACCCTCGGTGCTTCCGCTCAAGAATTGAGCGACGACCGGGTTTTTGGATTGTTTGAATTTTTCAGGTTCGGCTTCTTCGATGACTTTGCCCTGATACAACATAGCCATTCGTGTGCCGATGCGAAAGGCGCTGTCCATTTCGTGGGTGACGGTGATCGATGTCACTTTCGATTTCTCCGTGAGGCTGATAATCAATTCGTCGATCACCGAGGCAATGACCGGGTCCAGCCCGGCGGAAGGCTCGTCAAGAAGGAGCAACTCGGGATCAAGCGCGAGCGCGCGTGCCAGGGCCACGCGTTTTCGCATACCGCCGCTCAACTCCGACGGCAGCAGATCTTTTGAATCCTTCATGCCAACGAGATCGAGTTTTTCATCTACGATTTTATTGATCTCGTCGGGCGATTTATCGGTGAGCTCTTCGAGTGGAAGGGCAACGTTGTCGCGAATATTACGCGAGCTCAGTAGCGCCGAATACTGATAAACGATGCCGATGTGCCGTCGCACCTGCTGAAGCTTACGCCGGCGCAGCCGGGTGATTTCAAATTGCTTGAAAAAAATCGAGCCGGCATTGGGCCGGAGCGTCCCCACAATCAGCCGCAAAATGGTGCTCTTGCCACTGCCGCTTTGGCCCATGATAACGAGACGTTCCTGTGGCTCAACCTTCAGTGAGAAACCGTCGAGCACTTTTTTTTCCTCGAATTGCATCTGCACGTCGCGCAGTTCGACCATATCCGACGGCGTGCTCACGTCGGGAAGAACACGGTGTAAACGATGTTGTAGACAGTATCGAACCCGATCACGACGGTGATGGCGGTCACAACGCTCGAAGTGGTCGAAGATCCGACCCCGGCAGCGCCGCCTTTCACCGTAAGTCCCCGGTAACAGGCGATTGCGCCAATGAGCAACCCGAACAGAAAACTTTTCAAAACGCCCGTAATGATGTCGCGGATGAGCAAGGCGTCTTTCACCAGATCGAGAAAGTAGATGAAGGCGATGCTGAAATAGGCTTTGCAGATCAAGCTGCTCGCGAAAATAGCCGCGATGTTCGACACCGTGGACAGGCACGGCATCAGAAAAAAAAGGGCGAGCATTCGTGGCGCGACCAGGAAACGCAGGGGACCTATTCCCATTGCCTCGATCGCTTCGACTTCTTCGGAGACCTGCATGGTGCCCAATTCCGCCGTAAAAGCCGCACCGATCCGTGCCGCCAGCATGATGCCGGTTATCAACGGGCCAAGCTCACGCGTGAAGGTGATTGCGACCAGACCGGGGATCAACCGTTCCGTCCCGAAACGCTGCAACTGATAACCGGTCAAAAGCGCCATGGTCAGGCCGAGGAAAAACGAAACGAGCCAGACCAATGGCACCGAATCGACCCCAGCGCGCTCCGTGTGACGGAAAAAACTCGCGGCGCGAAACGGCACACGCCCGTGCTGGATTCGCTCGAACGTCTCCTCCAGCGTATGCGCGATAAACCAGAACACGCTGCCCACTTCGCCCAGAAAACCGCGGGCGATCTGGCCAATTCCCTGGGCAACTACAACGGGCGAATGATTGTTTGTCATGTTCAGGGGGGGAAGTTGCCTCACTTCGCGATGTGGAAAAGGACAAAGTTGACACACAGCGCCGGGATGAAAGCTTTCGACATCGCCTGGCTGAGCCCCTTACATTCGGTTTTGTGAACCCCCGCGGCCCTTTCTTTCGCGTTATCGTTGTTCTTCTCTTGTGAAACTGCCGCAGGCGATCAATTGCTTCTTTGCCTTGACGCTCTTTAGTGCAGCGGCACACGAACTCGCTCGGGAACCGGCGCGGTCCGTGACGGGCTCACCGGAGAAGGCCCCGGAGGATCAGTCAAAAATGCAAACAAAGAAATTCGGACTCGTGGTGCACGGCGGCGCTGGAACCATCGACCGCAGCAACATGACGCCAGAAAGAGAGCGCGAATATCGCGCCGGTCTGGAACGCGCGCTGACGACGGGTTATGAAATCCTGAAGCGCGGTGGATCGAGCCTCGACGCCACAGAAGCTGCGGTGCGCGTCCTGGAGGACGATCCGCATTTTAACGCAGGAAAAGGCGCCGTGTTCACAAGCGCGGGCACCAATGAGTTGGACGCAGCGGTAATGGACGGTAAAACCCTTAAGGCCGGCGCCGTCGCGGCCATAAAGCACATAAAAAATCCGGTGAGCCTGGCGCGACTGACAATGGAAAAATCAGGACACGTGATGATGGATGGCGAGGGCGCTGAAGCCTTTGCCCAGCAAAATGGCGTGGAGTTGCTGCCGGACCAAAAATATTTTTACACACAGGAACGCTGGGATGCCTTGCAGAAAATCAAAACTGCGGAAAAACACCGTACCGGCCACGCCGGAAAGGCGCTTGTTATCACCGATCAAGATCGACACGGAACAGTCGGGGCCGTTGCGCTCGATCAGAATGGCGATCTTGCAGCGGCGACTTCAACCGGCGGCACGACGAACAAACGTCCCGGACGCGTCGGCGATACCCCGGTCATCGGCGCGGGCACGTATGCAAACAATGCGACTTGTGCCGTCTCAGCTACTGGCGACGGCGAATATTTTATTCGGGCAACGGTAGCGCACGATGTTTCGGCTCTCATGGAATATCGTGGAATGTCGCTCAGGGAGGCTGCGCAAACCGTCCTGGGAAAAGTGGCCAAGCTGGGCGGCACGGGCGGATTAATCGCCATCGACCGCAAAGGCAACATCGCTCTGCCATTTAACACCTCTGGAATGTATCGGGGCTATGTCGATCCGAACGGCAAGTTTGTGGTCGAGATTTACAAATAGAGATGTGGAGGCGGCTGTGTTGATTGTCATATCGAACGGACTCGAGACATCTCTTGCTGTTAACAATTAGAGATTCCTCGACTTCGCTCGGAATGACAAAGAATTGCGCCTGGGGACACGCGCGGCTACAACTTTTCGCCAATGCTGCCGCCTTTCTCCATTGTCATTCCTTGCTTTAACGAAGCGGCGCGCATCGGCGAGACGCTTCGCCTTACGCTCGATTATCTTGCCGGTGCCGCGCCCGAAAGCGAGTTGATCGTCGTGAATGACGGCTCGACGGATGCAACTGGCAGCATCACACGCGAAGCTCTTTCGAATACGAAGATCGCAACCCGCCTGCTCGAGAATTTTCCAAATCGCGGCAAAGGCGCCGCGGTGCGTTCGGGATTACTGGCGGCGCAAAAACCGATCGGTCTATTCTCCGATGCCGATCTTTCGACACCCCTGGCGGAGACGCCGAAACTAATCGAGCCAATTGCAAATAGTGAGATCGACATCGCCTTTGGCTCGCGCGCGATCGACCGGAGCTTGATCGGTCAGCGCCAACCCCGGCGGCGCGAACAGGCTGGCCGAATCTTCAATCTTATTGTCCGTGTCGCCACGGATCTCCCATTTTGGGACACGCAATGCGGTTTCAAGGCGTTCCGCCTCGATGTTTGTCGCCCGATTATCGAAGCCGCTCGCATCGAGGGTTTCGCTTTTGATGTGGAGTTGCTTTATCTGGCGCAGCGCGCCGGATTGCGCATCCGGGAAATTCCTGTCCGCTGGAACCATGCGGAGGGCAGCAAGGTGCGTTTCTTTCATGATAGTTTGGGGATGTTGCGCGAGGTGATCGCACTGCGTGCGCACTTGTAGGGAAGCCGTCAGCTCCGCTACACGCCAAACTTTTCTTTCTCATGGCACAGTCTAAATTAAATCTTCCGCGTTTTGCGGTTTCGCATTCATGCAGTCCTTCCGATTTCATTCTGCGGTCGCGCGGTGGTTTGATCAAACGTTCGGTTCACCGACCGAACCGCAAACCCGCGGCTGGCCGGCGATACAGTCCGGCCGCCATGTCCTGATTTCTGCGCCGACAGGCTCAGGCAAAACGTTGGCGGCGTTTCTTGCGTCGCTCGATGTGTTGTTTCGTGAAGGCGCACAGGCCGATTTGCCGGATGAAACGCAAGTCGTTTACGTCTCGCCGCTCAAAGCGTTGAGCAACGATATTCGCAAAAATCTTCAGGAGCCGCTCGCTGGAATTCGCGCACTACTGCAAGAAACAGAGGGCCGGGAGATCGATGTGCGCGCTGAAGTTCGCACGGGCGACACAACTGCCGCACAACGACAGGCACTGATTAAGAAGCCGCCGCACATTCTTGTTACCACGCCGGAGTCTTTATATCTGCTGCTCACTTCGGATTCCGGCCGGCGAATGTTGAGTACAGTGCGAACGCTGATCGTGGACGAAATCCACGCGGTCGTGGACGACAGGCGTGGCGCTCACCTCGCCTTGAGCATTGAACGTCTGGTGGCGCTAACGAAACATCCACTCCAGCGAATCGGTTTGTCCGCGACGCAAAAACCGATCGAGGAGGTTGCCCGTTTTCTGGTCGGTAGGCGTACAGTGGACGATGCCGGCAACCCCGATTGCGAGATCATCGACATCGGCCATCGCCGCGAATTGGATCTGGCGATCGAAATTCCCAAGTCGCCGCTTGAAGCGGTGATGTCGAACGAAGTTTGGGAGGAAATCTATCATCGTCTCGCGGAGTTGATTGAAGCGCACCGGACGACCTTGATTTTCGTGAACACGCGCCGAATGGCCGAGCGCGTCACGCATCATTTGAGCGAACTGGTCGGCGCGGATGCGGTCACGTCGCATCACGGAAGTCTTTCCGCAAAGCTGCGTCTCGATGCTGAGGAGCGATTGAAGCGCGGCGAGTTGAAAGCTCTTGTGGCTACGGCGTCGCTGGAGCTTGGGATCGACATCGGCTCGATTGATCTCGTCTGCCAGCTCGGCACCACACGCTCAATTGCGACGCTGCTGCAACGCACCGGTCGCGCGGAGCACAAGCGTGGCGGTATGCCGAAAGGCCGTATCTTTCCGTTGAGTCGCGATGAACTCGTCGAATGCGCTGCGCTGCTGCGTTGTGTTCGACGCGGTGAGCTTGATCGTCTGCTGATTCCGGAAAGGCCTCTGGATGTTCTCGCCCAACAAATCGTCGCCGCCACTTCCACCGAAGATTGGGATGAAAATGCGTTCTTCGAGCTGGTTCGCTCGGCCTGGCCCTATCGAAATCTCACGCGCGAAGAATTCGACAATATCGTCAAGATGCTCGCCGACGGTTTTAGCACCAAGCGCGGGCGACGCGCGGCGCTGATTCATCACGATGCCGTAAATCATCGTTTGCGCGGCCGGCGCGGTGCGCGACTGGTTGCTTTGACTTCCGGCGGCGCGATTCCGGACAACGCCGATTATCGGGTGATCGTCGAACCATCGGAAACTTTCGTCGGCACAGTCAACGAGGATTTTGCGGTTGAAAGTTTGGCCGGCGACATCTTCCAGCTTGGCAACGCGTCCTGGCGAATCCTGCGGATCAACTCCGGTGTCGTCCGCGTCGAAGATGCCAAGGGCCAGCCGCCGGGAATTCCATTTTGGCTGGGCGAAGCCCCGGCGCGCACGTCGGAGCTGTCAGAAGCTGTGTCCGATTTGCGAATCGAGATCGAAAAGCTGCTGGCTGACGGACAAGGTCCCGGGGAATGGCTCGCCGAGGAAATGCACTTGCCGACCGAGGCGGCTGAACAAATCGCCGATTACTTCGCCGACACTCATCGCGCGCTCGGCACAATTCCTTCGCAGCAAACTTTGGTGATGGAACGTTTCTTTGACGAGTCCGGCGGAATGCAACTCGTCCTGCATTCGCCATTTGGCAATCGAATCAATCGCGCCTGGGGACTTGCGCTGCGCAAACGTTTTTGCCGATCTTTTAATTTCGAGCTGCAAGCAGCGGCCACAGATGATGCGATCGTGATTTCGCTCGGAACGCAGCATTCATTCCCGCTCGAAGAAGTTTTCCGCTACCTGAATGCAAAAACGGTTCGCGATCTTCTCGTCCAAGCTTTGCTGGATGCCCCGATGTTCACCATTCGCTGGCGCTGGAACGCGACCCGCTCACTTGCAGTTCCGCGTTTTCGTGGTGGCGCAAAAATCGCCGCGCCACTGCAACGCATGGAATCGGAAAATCTTCTGGCCGCAGTTTTCCCTGACCAGCTTGCTTGTCTCGAACACATCGTCGGAGACCGCGAGATTCCCGATCATCCGCTGGTGAAGCAAACGATTAACGATTGCTTGACCGAAGCGATGGACATTGATGGGTTGGAAGAAGTCCTGCGCAGAATTGACAGTGGCGAGATCCGTTGCATCGCCCGTGATTTGCCTGAGCCCTCGCCGCTGGCGTCGGAAATTCTCAACGCGCGGCCTTACGCGTTTCTGGATAACGCGCCTCTGGAAGAGCGGCGCACCCAGGCAGTTTACACGCGGCGCGGCGCGGAACGCAACGGAAGCGATAGGCTGGGAATTCTCGACGCAGCGGCAATCGAGAAAGTGCGGCGCGAAGCCTGGTTGGAAGCGACCAACGCAGATGAATTGCACGACGCGCTAATGCTCCTCGGGGTGATGACGGAAGAGGAGGCCGCAATTTCGATTCATCACGAAGGGAACGGCGCCGCTGCAGAACAGTTGCTGAAAGAGCTGGTTGCTTCCAATCGAGCAACTCGACTTCGATTTGCCGAAAAAATCTTTTGGGCGGCTGCAGAACGTTTGCCAATCCTTCAAACAATTTATCCGCAGGCCATCCTCGAACCTGAATTGGTTGCGCCCGAATCCGCGCGACAACAAACCTGGGAACGCGGCGATGCAATTCGTGAATTGGTCCGCGGCAGAATGGAGGTTGCCGGCCCAGTCACCGCAGGGGCCCTGATGGATCTGCTAAGCTTATCGAGGTCCGAGATCGATGCCGCATTGCTGGCCCTCGAAACAGAGGGCTTTGTCTTGCGCGGCAAATTTCAGCCCGGCGCGACGGAGCAGGAATGGTGCGATCGCAGATTGCTAGCGCGAATCCATCGACTCACCATTGATCGGCTGCGCGCTGAAATTCAGCCAGTCTCACCCCAGGATTTTTATCGTTTTCTTTTGGCATGGCAGCGTGTCGATCCGGAACATCGCGTTGAAGGTTTGGAAGGCTTGCAGTCTATGCTGGAACAACTTGACGGTTGCGAGTTGCCGCTCGCCGGCTGGGAATCGGCGATCCTCGCCGCGCGCGTTAACGACTATGACCCTGAATGGCTGGATCGGCTTTGCTTTTCTGGCCGTGTCGGGTGGGGCCGCTTGAGCTCGCCGCAAAATCCAAAAGCTCGCGCATTCGCGCCGCTTCGGACCAGTCCGATTGCGTTATACCAGAGGGAAAATCTGGATGACTGGCTGCATTTAGCTCAAACAAATTCGGAAGCGGAACTTTCTTCGGATACTCAAACCGTGCTCGATGCGCTAAAACGCGGCGGCGCACTCTTCTTCTCGGAGATCGTGCGCCGAACGGGCTTGTTGCCATCCCAGGTCGAAGAAGCGTTGTCTCAGCTCGCTGCGCTCGGTTTTGTCACCTCAGACAGTTTCGATGGATTGCGCGCGCTCCTTGTTCCGTCCGACAAACGGCCAACCTTTGGACGTAACGAAGGAAAACGTCGCCGCAAAACAAACCTCGCGAGCATCGAGTTTGCAGGACGATGGTCGTTGTTGAGAACGCAGCTCGCATCCGACTCGCAACCGTCTCAGAATGGCGCGCTCGCAAATTCACGCGAGGCAGCAGTCGAGAAATTCGCGCGCGTATTGCTCCGCCGCTGGGGTGTTGTGTTTCGTCGTTTACTTGAGCGCGAGGGTTTTGCCGTAACGTGGTACGAGTTGGGTCGTATTTATCGGCGTTGGGAAGCGCGCGGCGAGATTCGCGGCGGTTATTTCGTGGGAGGAGTTAGCGGCGAGCAATTCGCGTTGCCCGAAGCGATCGGGTTATTGCGTTCCATCCGGAAAACGTCACCCCAAGGCGAATTGATTACCCTCAGCGCCGCCGATCCGCTAAATTTGCAAGGCATTCTAACCCCCGGGCCGAGAATCGCCGCGCTTACGGCAAATCGCATTTTGTTTCGCGACGGCTTGCCAATGGCGGCGCTGGAGGCAGGCAAGATTCGGAAGCTGACCGATGATTCGGTTTCCGATCCGCAAATCGAAACGGCTCTTAAAGTCGGAAAGTTGCGCGCTTCATTGCGGCCGTACTATAAATGAGGAAAGGGAGCGGGCGCTGTAGCCGCTTCGCTCTGCGAAGCGCGGCTACAATTATTTTTTTACAATCTCGGCGTTCTCGATCATCGCAATACCCCCGCGATCCGCCATCTTGCCTTTTAGAGTGACGGTTTTACCGCAATAGTCAGCGAGTTGATCGTTGATCGGCTTGTGTTCGCCAACGACGAGAT
>Ga0193719_10000237_pt1 | contig 19737 bp, 17 predicted proteins | sample U2a2metaG_FD_160103 | JGI IMG/M metagenome (GOLD analysis project Ga0193719, IMG submission 160103) | Soil microbial communities from a riparian zone of the East river system, Colorado, United States - U2a2 | ecosystem: Environmental > Terrestrial > Soil > Riparian zone | place: USA: East... | reverse complement strand
TCCGTTCTCAGAAACCGGCCACACGCTGGTGATTAACTCTCAAGGTTGCGGGGTTCGGCTTTCGCGCCCCCTGAAGCCCGGAACGGAGGTCTTGCTGGACGAGCTCCCCACCGGCACGCGCGCCACGGCCCGGGTTGCCAACTGTGTGCCCTTAGGGGCGGGAAGCAAGTACTGGTTAGTGGGGATCGCGCTCGATCAGCTCGGAAACATCTGGGGCATTCATCCAGCGCCCGAGGATTGGGGTTCGGAAACTGTCGTTGCCGCACCTGCCACTGCCCAGACAACTCCTGCCAAGGGCGGCGACTGGCCCTATCGTCAATTCTCGAATCGCGGCGAATTTCATCCCGGCAGAAGATAAGCTGGAGTTCTGCCCTTCTTCCACAAAAAGTCTGATGGTTGCGCACTAGCGGTTGGCGGGCGCCTGCCCGGTTTTGTTAGAGGCTCCGAGCCCGATGGGATGCCCGGATCGCTGGTTTACTAATTACTGCTTCAGCAGCTTGGAAAAGTACCGGTTGTCGTAAAACATGGTGCTGTTATGCACGAACTCCAGAACCTTGTGCATTTTTTCCCGGTCTTCGCGGTTCATATCATTAAACCGAATGGCGATGCCTGACCCGGGATCGGTTCGCACCACGCTGCCGGCGGCCTGCAGCCGGCCGTCATCGATGGAGAAAATCACCTTTACCTTGGAGCCAGCGGGCATAAGAGCGCTGGTTTCCACGTAGCAGCCGCCCAGGCTGACGTCGATCAGGTTGCCAAGCACGGGTACCTCACCGTCCTGCGGCCGCAACTCGATCGTGACCCGGCATTTCATCCGCGGATACAAGCGGCGATTCTTGCGGGAAGGCTGTTTCTGCTTTTCGATGTACATGCGGCGGTCGGCTTCTGCCAGCAACGCCTCCGCATCTTTCCCGTCTTCTGGGTACATAGCCTGTCCCACGCTGAGAGAAAGGATGTCTTCGCTACACACTTCACGGCCGGCTTGGCGCGCCAATTCGCGCAGGCTGTCCGCCTTCTTGGTGGCTGCTTCCAGGGTCAGGCCGGGCGCGACTACGACGAATTCGTCGCCACCCATGCGAGCCACGTAGTCATACTCGCGGCAGCTGTCTTTCAAAGCTTGCGCAAACAGGCGCAACACCCGATTGCCTTCCAGGTGGCCGAAGCGGTCGTTGATCTGCTTGAAGCCATCCATATCGCAGACCATGGCGACCAGGGATGTGGAGTCGCGTTTGCAGCGAGCCAGTTCCCGGTCCAGTTGCAGGAACAAGGAGCGGGCATTGGGCAATCCTGTGAGGTAGTCGGTGATGGCCGAGCTCTCGGCTTGCTCGTACTTCAAGGCATTCTCGATGGCCAGCGCCATCTTGGAACTGATGGCCAGCAAGATGCGCAGGTGATCGGAGGTGAAAGCGTCAGTCTCTGCGTGATAAAGAGCCAGCACTCCAACCACCCCAGCCAGCCCTTCCAAAGGAATCGCCAATGCCGAACGCAGCGTGCTGAACTTGGTCGGATCGTTCAGGTACCCGGGCTCGACCGAGGGATTGCCGTTGATTATCGGTTTGCGGTTCTGTGCCACCCATCCGGAAAGACCGGTACCCAGCGGAATGCGCAGCGAGGCGAACAGGCGGTGGTTATCGCCACTGACCAGTTCCGGGATCAGCTCCTGGCCGCGTTTCACATAGATGGCAATGGCATCGTAGGGGACCAGGCGCCGGAGCTTCACCGAGAACACGGAAAGAGTTTCGCCCAGGCTGAGGGAAGCGCCCAAGTCCTGGCTCAACTCGAACAGGGTCTGCGCTTCTTGCCGCGCTGCCGCGATCGAGAACAGGAACGTGGCTTCCTGGCCAGGAGCATCCTTGACCGTGATGTCCTCAAAGCCTGCGGCCGGGGCGGCGCCGGGTTCAATTTTCACGTCGGTGGAAAGTTTCAAGTCTACTTCGGGTCGGCTGTTGGATTGCACCAGCTTCTCCAACTGGCGATAACGTTTCTCCAGTACGTTTACGACTCTGGGATCAAACGACTTGCCCGAATCCGCGACCAGACGCTTCATCACCTCTTCCAATGGCAAAGCCCGCCGGTATTGACGGTCTGAGGCCATGGCGTCGAGAAAATCCACGGCAGAAAGGATACGTGCTCCAATCGGGATTTCTTCTCCTTTTAAGCCGAAGGGATACCCCGATCCATCCCACTTCTCGTGATGTGCCCGCACGATCGGTACCACGGGATACGGGAACCGCACTCGTTCGAGGATCTCAGCTCCAACCAAAGGGTGAATTTTCATCTTTTCAAATTCTTCCGGGGTAAGCCGGCCAGGTTTCGAGATAATGTGTTCGGGTACGGCCAGCTTGCCGATGTCGTGCAAGAGCGCCGCCGCATGCAAAGCTTCCATCTCTTTCGGGGTGACCCCTAGTTCCTTGGCTACCTCGATGGCATACACTCGCACCCGCTGCAGATGATCGTGCGTGGTATGGTCCTTGGCTTCGATGGCCAGAGCCAGCGCCTCGATGGTGCGCAGGTGCAAGGTGGCCATTTCCTCCACGTGGCGCTTCTCGTCCTCCAGCTTGCCCAGATAGAGGCGATAGGAGCGGTAGATCAGGTAGATGATGGGGACGATCAGCAGCGAAGTCTCCCACCCGAATCTGCGGTTGAACCATCCGATCATCCCGGCAAAGGCAGCACCCACGAGATAATAGGGGAACGACCAGAAATAACATTCCACCCAGATCCGTTTGATTGACTTGTACTCCGTGAGAGCAATTACCGCAGCGATGGACCCGGTGTTGGCCACGAAATAAGTGATGGCGGCCAAACCCAGCAGCAGAGGGTGACTCCTCACCTGCCCCCCAAGGGCAGCCAAGTGGTATACGCCGTAGGCCACGCCGATAGCGAAGGCGCTCGCGCACAGGTTGAAGGTGACCTGGACGGGGCTGGGGCGGTCACGATAGAAACACTGCACCAGGATCGCGGCAGTCCCCAGGACCAACGTCTCCGCGAAGCCCAACTCCAGTATGCCCAAAAGGATAAACAGGAAGTTGACCGACATTGTGCCGGTAATTCCTGGCAGGCGGACCTTGAGCCGCGCCGCCAGAATTGCGATCAACAGGTAGCAAATGAACTGTGCGATATTCTTGCTGGTCGGGTTGACGGCACCGTAGGAAAGCACACACGTCCCCGCCAGTGCGACAAGGCCTATAAAAGCCTTGGCGCCTAGACCCAGTTCTCTCCACGACTGAGAGCCGCTAACCACGTCCCTCCGCTAATCACTCCCTGGTTTTTTTGGGGTGCTAGGTTTTCCATTCATGTAATACCAGCTAAGGGTATTTTCTACAACAACTTACATGGTTAGCGGCTAAACTTTCGTAACCGAAACAGACCTGCCTGAAGCGCGGTCAAGGGGGCGCGGTTTGCCGCCCAAACGCTTGCGCGAAGAGTTGAGATTTCAACTACTTGGAACCCGCTTCCCCCGGATCTCGAAACTGGCTCCGGCGCAGATAAAAAGGGAGGATTACCCAGGGCTTCGGCAAAGATTGCAGCGCGGGTGGGCCGTCAATCAAGCGAAATACGGTAAAAACTCAAGGCGGCATCTCCTTGCTCCAGCTTGCGATAACGCTGTAGGGGCGCAAATGCATCGCCCGGATTGAATCTCTTCTCATGTTCGGCGACGACTATGGTTTTGGGTCCAAGCAGCTGGGACTGAGAGAGCCGTTGCAAAGTTTGCCGGTAGATCTTTTCCATACGGTAGGGAGGATCGAGGAAGATGAAGTCGGCGGTGACGCCCCCGGCTTCCAGTTTGTCGAGCGCGCGAGTGACGTCTTCCCTTATCAGTTCGAACGCGGGCCCGGCAAAACCACCCCCCAGCCCCAGCGAGCCCAGATTTCGATCGATCAAGCTGGCGGCCGGCGCCGCACATTCCACAAAGTACACTTTAGCCGCTCCCCGGCTCAGGGCCTCGATACCGACCGCACCCGTGCCCGCGCACAGATCCAGCCAGACTCTGCCGTCGAAGGCGGTTGGGTTTCCCGCCGCCAGCACATTGAACAGAGTTTCGCGCAAACGGTCGGCCGTGGGACGCAGGTCCATGCCGCGTAGCGAGTGCAGCGGACGGCTACGAAATTTGCCCGCGATCACTCGCATGAGGCTGTCCGGTCCATGCCAACAACTGTTCTGTTACCTTTGAGTTGGTGAGATTGCAACTCTCTACTCCCGCCTGCTCTCTAAATATATAGAATGGCTGCAGGGGGAAAGACGGCGGGGTTCCTATGAGGAGCTGGTCCATATCGGCAGGCCGCATTTTCCAAGTCGAACTTCGTATTCATTGGACCTTTTTCCTGCTGCCGCTTTTCGTCTGGTACACCGAGTACGCTTCTCATGGCACCGCCAACGAAGGGCGAGATCTGGCCCTGGTCGGGATCATCCTCGCTTCCGTCCTGGCCCATGAACTTGGTCACGCGATGGTGGCCCGGCGCAACGGCATTCGCGCGAAGTCCATCATCCTGCTTCCGATCGGCGGGATTACGCAAGTGGACGACAGCCAGGTAGCTCCAGACGCGCTGGCCCTGGATACCGCCCTCACGCTCAAGGCCACGAAGCTAGCCCCCTGGCAGCGCGACATCCGTATCGCGATGGCCGGACCGTTGACGAACCTGCTCATCGCCCTAGTGTCGTGCGGCGTTATCCTGGTGGTCGCCCCCCATGTCGATCTCCGCACCTGGCCCTTCATGCAATCCGGCAACCTTCCCCGCAGCCTGGTGTGGATCAATCTTTACCTCACTGCATTCAACTTGCTTCCGGCTTATCCCATGGATGGCGGCCGGGTGTTGCGCGCACTGTTCAGCCGGCGCATGGATCCGGTCCTGGCCACGCGCCGAGCGGTCTCGATTGGCCAGGCCTTCGCCACTCTGTTCATCCTGGTAGGCATGCTGTTGCCGAACTATTGGCTCACCCTGGTGGGATTGTTCCTGTTCATCGCCTCCCAGATGGAAGAGCGCTCGGCGGTTTTTCAGTCGGTGCTGGAGAAAGTGCACCTAGAAGACATCATGCTTACCGATTTTGCCACGCTCTCCCCGGCTGACACGCTCGAAGACGCGCTCGAAAAGGCCGTCCACTCCCTGCAGGACGATTTCCCCGTCATTCGCGGCAGCGACATGGTGGGAGTGATCTCGAAACAGAAGATTCTGGAAGCGCTCCGCGTCGAAGGCAATGGCTATGTCCAGGCAGTGATGAACCGCATCTTTGAAGTAGCGCAAAAGGGCGAATCGCTGGCCTCCGCCTTTCGCAAGCTGACCGCCCGAAACCTCAGCATCATTCCAGTGGTGGAAGATCAGCGCCTGGTTGGCATCGTCACCTTGCAAAACCTGATGCACTCGATGGCACTGCTGGCGGAAAGCCGCAAGCTGCGCAAGCAGGCTCTCAACTCTTAGCCAATTCCCGGGCTGCTGTTTTCTTCTAGAATTTGACTACCACTCCGATGGTGGGCTCTGCCATGTGTCCCCGGGCGCCGGTGAACAGGTTTTGCACTTTGAAGTCGGGTGCCTTGTAGAGCAGGCCGCGGTACTGCAATCGCAGCGCCAGATGATTGGCGAGGCTTGACCTGCGAATCAAGGGTAGCCTCGAAAAGAGGCGGTAGTCCAATCCACCGCCATAAAGAAATGCGGGCTTGGTTTGCTGGGACGCGGGGATATTGGTCAGCACATCATTGACCGTGCTCAGCCCGTAGCCCGGGTAGAAGATCAGGGCGGCCGCGCCCGCGAAAACAAACGGCTCCAATGTTTCGGACTGGAAGAAACTGAAAACGTAAGCCCCGGAATACTCGCTGATGGTGTTGTGAATGCGATAAGTCAGCGGGGAGGCAAAGAAGATCTGCGAGTCGACGGTGCGCCCGTAGTTAAGTTCCAGCGAATTTCTTTCCGAGAGTCTGTACCGGCCGGTAACGAGCACGGCACCGGATTTTGTCGGCGTCAGCGTAGTGCCATTTCCCGTGACATGGTTGGTGATCACAGGCCCGCCGCCCAGGCTTACGTCAAAACGGTTGTCCTGGCCGAGTCCGATCGATGTAAGTAGAAAAACTGCCGCCAATACAATGCCGGTCGTTCGTAACATCAATGGTCCTCGCGCGATGACAGATTTAAACCTTCCGCCTCGATGGTTGGAATCAGCCGCGGCTTTCCGGGATGTACAGTTGCAACCTCTTATTTCAGCCTCGAATGGGGAGGCCAAACCTCAGACTGCGATTTCGCTGATTTTCACGGATTAGGACCTTGCTGGTTCTTTACTTTGGCCTTTTTAGTTTTTGCCCTATCCGTATGATGGCTGAAAATCCGTGGCCTCAGTGCTTAGAACAGGCGAATCGCCTTGGCCTGCTCCACCGCAGGTATTCTTCGCAATTCGGCCAGCACATCCGGGGGCACGCGTACATCCACGTGGACCACGGCAATCGCTTCCCGGGGTGCGCCCGCCTTCCCGTTCCCGACCCGCCGCCCCAGCGAGAAATCCGCGATATTGATCTTGTGCTTGCCCAGAATGGTGCCCACCTTCCCGATGACGCCGGGCACGTCACGGTTGCGCATATAAATGAGATTACGCTCGAGCGGGGCTTCCACATCAATCCCGTCCACATGAAGAAGCCGGGGCGCGTTTTTGTGCAGGACCGCGCCCTTGACCACATGTTCTTCGCTGGCCGTCTTGAGCAGTACCGACAGTACGCTGCCCGAGCCGCCGCTGGAGCTCTTCGGCTTGTGTGACTCGTGCACGCGCAGGCCTCGGTCGGAAGCAATCGCCGCAGCGTTCACCAGGTTCGTTTTCTCCTCGAGCGCTTCATTCAGGATACCCTTGGCCGCGGCGTTGCGGATCAATTCCGTCTTCCCTTCCGCGATATGTCCGGAATAGCGTACCGAAATCTCTTCTAGCGTGCCCTCGCTTACCTGTGCCAGGAACGCCCCCAGCCTCTCTGCCAGCACGATGTAAGGCTGCAGTTCAAGATATTCATCGTGGGACACGGAGGGCACGTTCACCGCATTTTGGATGACGCCATCTTTCAGGTACTCCTTGACCTGATGCGCGATCTGGTAGCCGACCGCTTCCTGAGCCTCGTAGGTTGAGCCGGCGATGTGAGGCGTCAGAATCACGTTCTCGATGGAGGTCAGCGGCGAATTTTTTAACGGCTCCTCGTTGAAAACATCCAGCGCCGCGCCGGCCACCCGACCCTGCTTCAGAGCCTGGGCCAGGGCGGCTTCGTCGATCAGTTCACCCCGGGCGCAGTTGACCAGCCTCACTCCCGCTTTCATTTTCTTTATGGATTCCGCGTTGATCATGCCGGCAGTTTGCGGTGTCAGCCCCACGTGCAGGCTCAGGTAGTCCGAGGCCGCATACACTTCTTCGAGCTTCGCCATGCGGATGCCCTGTTGTTTTGCCACCCCCGTGGAAACGAAGGGATCGTGCGCGACCACCTCCATCCCGAACACGCGCGCCCGGCGCGCGACTTCCATCCCGACTCTTCCCAGGCCCACGATGCCCATGGTCTTGCCTCGGAGTTCTGTACCCTGGAGAGATTTCTTCTCCCACTTCCCGGCATGCATGAGTTCATTGGCGCGGCTGATGTGGCGAGCCATGGCCAGCATCAGCGCCAGCGTGTGCTCGGCCACGGCAATGGCATTGGCGCCGGGAGTGTTCATCACCGCGATGCCTTTGCGGGTGGCGGCATCCAGGTCAATGTTGTCCACGCCAACGCCGGCGCGCCCGATGACCCGCAACTTGTGGGCATGCTCAAGCAGCTCGGCGTCCACCTGCACCGCCGAGCGGACGATGAGTGCATCGGCCGATTGCAGTTGGGCGGCCAGCTTGCCGTCGAGCTGATCCGATGTGACGACGGTCCAGCGCGGCTCGCGCAACAGATCCACTGCGGATGACGAAATCTTCTCTGCCACTACGACTTTCATGTTTTGGCGAACTCTCCAGGAATAGGTTGAGTTGCGTTTCGGTGCGGCCGCCAATCCAGCCGGCTTTCGTGTGCAAAATCTTTACCAGAACGTGACACGTCGTTGACACCTGTCCCTTCGCCCCCTCGTAGGCTGACGTAGGAAAGTCAAACACCATCTCACGCGAGGATCATCATGAAAACAATCCTCATTCTACTGGCCATCGTTCTGCTGGCCCTATTCGCTCTCGGATGCGGCGGCTACGGCTCCGGCTCAAACTCAGGCTCGGGGGCGATGGCGGCTGGGACCCCGAACATCGCCAATCCATTGGTCCCCAACACGGCAACCGCCGGCGACGCTGGGTTCACTCTGACCGTCAACGGCAGCGGGTTTGTCAGCCAGTCGGTGATTTATTGGAATTCAACGGCGCACATGACCCAATTCATGACCAACGGCCAGCTCACCGCTTCGATTACTGCGGCGGAAATTGCCGCCGCCGGCACGGTGCCCGTTTATGTGAGAAATCCTGGCGGAACGGGAATCTACAACAGTCAGCCCGCTCAGAATTCCAACACGGTGAATTTTATGGTGCAATAGCTACGGCGCGGCAAATCCCGTGCGGCGCTCAGGCGCCCACCGGCTGCCGCTTTTCCGCCAGGCTGCGCGCGTACACTTCCTGCGCCGCCCTCACCGCCGTTCCATATTCCACCGGCTTTCCGGTCACGCTGGTGAGCACATGCTCGAGCGCGGCCAGAATTCCAACCGTGTCGAGGTAGTCGTAGTAGCCGAGGTGCGCGATGCGGAACAGCTTGCCCTTCATCTCGCCCTGACCGTTGGCCACCACCGCGGCGAACGATTCGCGGAACTCTTTCACAATAGCGCCGGAATCAACTCCGGCCGGTGACTGGATCGCTGTCAGCGCCGCCGCCGGCGCCGCTGCTGAGAACAGTTTCAGCCCGAGGGCTTGCGCGCCCGCACGAGTCATCTCCGCAGCCAACTCGGCGTTGTTGACCAATGCTTCGCGGCCGGCCGCCAGATCGCCCTTGCCCATTTGCCGGACAAAATCGAGCGCGGCGCCCAATCCGGCAAACAGCGAGGTCGCGGGGGTGTAGGCGGACTCCCCCTTGGCGGCAGCCTTGCGCTCCTTGCGGAAGTCAAAATAGTAGCGCGGAGACTGGGCGTTCTCCATCCGTTTCCAGGCCCGCTCGCTCACCGCACAATAGGCCAGTCCCGGCGGGATCATCAGCGCCTTTTGCGAGCCGCCGATAATGACGTCGATGCCCCAGCCGTCCACCTCGAAGTGGGTTGTGCCCAGGCCGGTGATGGCGTCCACGATCAGCAAGGTTTCGTCTCCCCGGGCGCGGACCAGTTTTGCGATTCCCTTGACGTCATGGCGCGCGCCGGTGGAACTCTCCGTCGCCTGCACATAAACCGCGCGCACATCCGGAGTCAATTTTGGGCGGACTTCATCGAGCGAAAGGGTCGCACCATAAGGCGCGCTGATCACTTCGACGGCGCACCCAAAAGCCTTGGCCAGGTCGCGCCAGCGTTCGCCGAACTTTCCCGCGGTCAGCACCAGAACCTTGTCGCCGGGCGAGGTAAGGTTTGACACCGAGCCTTCCATCACTCCGGTCCCGGAAGAAGCCAGCACCAGAACGTCGTACCGCGTGCCGATGAATTCCTTCATGTCGGCCAGGATCCGCGAGTAGAGAGCGCGGAACTCGGCGGTGCGATGGTGCATCGCGAAAGAAGCCATCGCGGTCTGGGCCGCGGGAAGTATGGGGGTTGGGCCGGGGGTGAACAGCCGGTTCTTGAGCAGCATTTACGGGGCAATCCTTTGTTAAGAAGATCGTTCTAGTTTACCGGAATCAGCGCAGGTTAACCACGGACGACCTCGAGGACAGGGGAGAATTCAAGAATCATTGGGCAAAGAATCTTCTTCGTGCGTCTTCGTGTGCTCAGGGTATCGATCGCTGACAGGCGGGCCGATGAATTCTCGCAGACGCTATAATCCCACTATGAGCCTCCCCGAGCAGATTCAGCAAGACATTGTCGCCGCCATGAAGGCGCGCGACGAGCACCGGCTGTCTACTCTCCGCCTGGTCAAGACCGCGCTGAAGAACCGCGAGATCGAAAAGATGGCGCCGCTCGATGATAAAGAAGCGCAGCAGGTTCTGACGACCCTGATCAAACAGCGCAAGGATTCGGTCGAGCAATTCACCAAGGGCGGCCGCCAGGAAATGGCCGACAAGGAAGCCGCCGAAATCGTGCTGATCGAGGCCTACATGCCCCAGGCCGCGAGCGCGGATCAGGTCGTGGCCGGGGTGAGGGCGGTCATTGCCGAAATGGGAGCGCCTACGATGAAAGAGATGGGGGCGGTGATGAAGAACGTGATGGCGCATTTTGCAGGGGCCGGAATTCGGGTGGACGGAAAACAGGTTAGCGATGCGGTGAAGAGCGAACTGAGCGGAAAATAAGAGAGCAGGGCGCCCTGCAGAATCACAAATTGCCCCACTATTTTGTGTTCGTTCCAATCGCAATTCTGCTACGCCAATCGTCGGGGAGGCGAGGCCGAAAGACCCATTTCACTTGCTCCTTTGCAACTCCCGATAGGCCTCGCTCTTGGACACCCCCATTTCTTTAGCGATTCTTTTCAGAGCGGCCTTCTCGTCCAGCTTTTCTTGCGCCATGATCAGCTGGAGCTGCTGACGCAGGCTCACCCCAGCCGCCACTTTCAGCTGGGTGTCTTCGGCCTTGCCGATCAGCAGCGTGATCTCGCCTTTAATGTCCCCTCGAGCTTTCAACCTTTCCAGAACCTCGCGGGCTCGACCGCGCAGGAATTCTTCATACATCTTGGTGACTTCACGCGCGATCACCAGCTGTCGTTCTCCCCCCAGAATCTCGACGATATCTTCGACGGCTTCTGTGACCCGGTGCGGCGCTTCGTAAAAGACCTGGGTCCGGGGCGAGGTCTTAATGCTCTCGAGCAACTGCCGCCGCTGTCCGCTTTTCGGGGGGAGAAAGCCACTGAAGCGAAACGAGTCCGTGGGCAGGCCGCTGGCTACCAGCGCCGCGAGAAACGCCGATGCACCCGAGATGTGCACCACGGGAATATGATGCCTGATGGAGAGATAAATCAGGCGAAATCCGGGATCGGAAATGCCCGGCATGCCCGCGTCGGTGACCAGAGCGACGCGTGCTCCGCTCTCCAATTCGAGCACCAGTTCCGCAGCCCGGGTCATCTCATTGTGTTCGTGGTAGCTCGAGGTTCGGGTGGTGATGCCGTAGTGGTTTAATAGCTTTTGCGTCTGGCGAGTGTCTTCGCAAACGATCAGGTCGGCCTCTTTGAGTACGCGCACGGCTCGCAGGGTGATGTCTTCAAGGTTGCCGATGGGCGTTGCCACCAGATACAGCCCCGGGGCTAGCGTGCCTTTTGGATTCGTGCCCGCGTCGTTCGCCGCCTTCATGAACGCGAGTCTAACATCCGGTGCGGCGGCTATGACCGCTGGTTCATTGACGTGGTTCGGCACAAACCCTAGAATCAGATACATAGCTCTCAGCTTTCCGCCTTAGGGTTCGAACCGAAGGATTGCCGAAAGCTGACAGAAAAGGCCATTGCCTCACTCCGCCTTTCAGGAGCGTCTCAGGAGTCCATGCCACTTTACGAGTACGAGTGCAAGAAGTGCCATCATCGCTTCGAGCGAATTCAGAAATTTTCCGATCCTCATGTAAAGAAATGCCCGAAGTGCCGCGGGCCGATCGAGCAGGTGATCTCCGCTCCAGCAGTACAATTCAAGGGATCGGGATGGTACGTTACCGACTACGCCAAAAAGACGACCGCGCCTTCGTCTTCCAGTGCTTCGAACGGAGACTCCTCTTCGAAGAAGGAAAGCAAATCGAAGGCGGAAGATTCCTCGAAGTCGGAAAGCTCCCAAAAATCTGAAAGTTCGAAGAGGTCAGAAGATTCGTCCAAAAAGGGCGAGAAAAAGTAAGCCTGCTATTCGCCTGCACCTTGATGAGATGACGGCGCATGGGCCGAGGCACGTTCCTGGGGAGCATGAGCCAGGAGGCCTGCCCTCCATCCCCTTCATCGCCACTTCAAGCTGTAACCTAAAGCGGCCAGAATCTGGTTCTCGAACTCATATTCCAGGACAAAGGTGAAACTTTCGCCCTGCTCTTCCCAGGAGGCGGCATAGTGGGTGATGTCCTTGCGGTACACCGAATAGGCGGCGGCATAACGGACGTTACAGGGATCCGGGCACGCGATCATCCCGGTTGGGTTGTCGCGATCCAGGCCCGTCGCGGTCGCCAGCGCGCGGGAGGAAACATCCGGCTCGGCCTCGACTCGGAGTTGGTGAGGCAGAACCTTGAGCGCGCGGGCGTCTCCTGGACGAATGTCCGCCGGTGCTCCGGACGACGACCGCTGCAGGGGATTCAGGTCGATTTCATGGGCCAAGGTCTCCTGCGCCGCTTTCCACATCGTCCAGAGGTCGGCGTCGGAATGTTGGGTCTGGTTCACAAACCCCACTGGCTGCCCTCCACATCCCACTAGGACCATCCCCAACACCAGCTTCCACAGATTCCGCGGCATAGTTCCCCTGATTTATCCTGATTTGGCGGCTGCCAAGAAAGCTATCGACCACTGGATACCTTGTCTTCAGTAGGTTGGCCCGCTGAATCGTTTCGGGGGAGGGTGCATCTAAATAGTCGTTATAACGAGGATTTCACTATGATCACGATTCGACGCAGTAACGAGCGAGGCGGAGGCGACTTCGGCTGGCTCAACACTCACCACACATTTTCCTTTGATACGTATCACGACCCGCGCTTCACCGGATTCCGCTCTCTGCGCGTGATCAACGAGGACTGGGTGCAGGGAGGTCATGGCTTTCCCATGCATCCGCACCGCGACATGGAAATCATCACCTACCTGATGGAGGGCGCTTTGGAGCACAAGGACAGCTTGGGGAACGGATCCATCATCCGACCCGGTGATGGGCAGCGCATGAGCGCGGGTACGGGAGTCAGGCACAGCGAAGCCAATGCGTCGGACACTGAGGTCGCTCATCTGCTGCAAATCTGGATCCTGCCAGACCGGAGCGGTCACAAACCGGAGTATGAACAGAAATCCTTTCCGGAAGCCGAAAAACGGGGAAAGTTCCGCCTGATCGCAAGCCCGGATGGCCAAGACGGCTCAGTTACCATCCATCAGGACGCCAAGCTGTATGTTTCCTGGCTCGAACCTGGGCAGGAAGTGAGATACGACCTGGGCGAAGGCCGCTACGGCTGGCTGCAGGTCGCCAAAGGCGGTGTGGAGCTGAACGGCAAGAGTTTGAACCAGGGCGACGGCGCAGCCGTCAGCAAAGAACAGCGCCTGATCGTGAAGAGTGCAAGCGAGGCTGAAGTCCTGTTATTTGACCTGGCGTAAGAATCGTGAGGGCGGACCTTCAGCCGGTTTCGCAGGGGCGCCTCGCCGGCTGATCGCTTTAGTTTGCCCCGCGCCCGCCTGCTGTGCTAACTTCGCCGATCAATTGTTACGTGCGCTTCCTTTTCCACCACGGAAAGTCTTCCCCGGCTCCGGCGGAGCCCGTACAGGCCGCAGTTCCGGAGCTCCGCCAAGCTGAGCTGGCGGCTGCCTATTACGGCGAGCGGCAGGGCGGCGACCACTACGATTTCGTTCGGGTTGGTCCAACCCGAGTGTTATTTGGCTTGTTGGATATAGCCGGGCGGGTGGAAGAAAACGGTGCCGTTGTTTCCGCAGCCCAACGCACCTTTCGCACCCGCTCGCCTGAGCTGTTCACTTCGGAAGACGTCAATGAAGCAGATGCCATGGCCGAGCTCTGCCTCGATCTTAACCGGGCCATTATGACGGCGGAGGGCGGCATCCGATCTTGTCCGGCATTCGCCGGCTGTTACAACGAGGATCTAGGCACCATCTGTTATTTCAATGCCGGACATACGTCGGGCCTGCTCCGGGACCCCGGCGGCATCACTGAGCTCAAGGCCACGGGCCTGCCCCTGGGACTTTTTTCTCATGCCACGTGCGATGCAGCCCTGGTGGCATTGCCTCCCGGCGCCGCGCTGCTGCTGGTTTCGCGTGGATTGTTGGAGGGCAAGCGCAAGCGCGAGGAATTCGGACTCGAACGGGTAAAGGACGGCCTGCAACTGGGAGTGGGCGAGACCGCAAAAGAGCTCTGCGTCACCGCCATCGACGGCGTGCAGCAGTTCATGCGGAAGCCTCCCATTCACAATGACGTAACCGCTCTGGCCTTGGTTCGGGCGACGAGTGCCAAAGCCGGTGAACCAAGGTAGCTCGAAATGAGGACGCGCCCGGTCCCGCCGTTATTTCACGCCATCGGCATAATTTTCGGTCTCATGGCCGTTTTGCCGCAGAAGCGCGTCCTGACCTCTTCTCCCTCGGCACTGGCGCCCGCAGCTCGGGTTTCTCCGGCGCCAGCTCATCGGCGGTAACGAAGATCGGTTCAATGTCGGTCGGGATCCCGTCCAGCCTCCCGAAGGCTTTTTTCAATTGCGGGCGCAGGACTCCCATTTCGTTCAGCAGTTTCGTCGCGCCGGCGTAGTCGCCTCGCGCTTCAAAGGTGAGCAGGTCGTGATCCAGCTCGCGCACGGCGAGCTTGAACTTTCCCAAATCCAGGGCAAAAGTTCCGTCGGCCTGCTGGGCAAATGCCTCTCTATCCATGAGGTAGTTGAGCTGGATCGCCATGCCCTTGCCATGGGCGTCGCTCAATCCAAAGCGGAGGCTGCGGAACATGGAAGCCATGTAAGTGGTGTACAACTGCCGCTGGGCCGCGTCATCGGACTTCAACACGCCGGACAATTTCATTTCTGTTGCGTGGTCCATCATGTACTGGAGTGCATACAGACCGGTGATATCGGCCTTGGCTTCCTCGACCGGGCTATAGACCTCTTTGAGTTCATTCCTCACCGTCGTATCCCGCCCGTCCACTTTAATTTGGTGCGGGCCCAGCCCATGCATCAGTTCATGAGCCACGATATGGGTAAAGAACGATTCGAAGTTCACATCGAGCCGCGCCGACGAAGAAAGCATTCGGCGGGCAATGGGCAGCAGCACGCTGCGAAATTTGGCCTCCTGCACATTCTTCAGCATGACCCGCTTGCTGCCCTTCTGCTGTACCACCCGCTCGTCGTTCGGTAGATTGTAGGCGGCGGTCGCGACTCCGTGGTTGCCGTCACCGGCGGAGAGAATCTGGTCCACGACGCGAATCGGCGCAGCCGTTCCCAGTTTGGGGTTGCGATATTGAGGATCCAGGGGGAGATTGTCTTCGATCTCCTGCAGGTGCGCGCTCAGAGCGGAGAACTTCGCGCTTTCTTCGTCGTTCCTCAAGCTCACATAAGCTTCGAAGGCTGCCTTGTAGCCAAAAAGCTTGTCGTTGTAGGTTTCGTAAGGGCCAATGGTGATATCAATGGGTGCGTCCAAATCCATCCAGGCGAGGTCGCTGGCATAGTAATCGTTCGAGAGCAACGCTTCCGCCCGCAGGTTCAGAAAATTCTTCAGGGTCGGATTGCCGCTGAGACTGGCTGCTTCTTTCAGCAGCTTCGCAGCCTGGGTAAGGTCACTTTTGTATTGTTCGCTGAATGGGATCGCCACAAGTTGGCTGTGAGTTCTCGAACCGGGCTCGTCTTTCCATCGGATGACGGTGAAAAAGCCCTCGGCCTGCTCCCGCTCTTCTTGCGACAACGCTGCGACCCAGCTCTCGAAACCCTGTCGGGTCATGTCTTCAGGATAGAAATTTGCGCCCTTGGGCGGCTCAGCCGGAACGCCCGGGAGAAAGGCCTTGAATTCGTCCAGCGCGGACCAGGGACCCTTGTTGATCCAGAAATACCGCAGGCGCGCTTTGCCCAGGGGGGTGGCGTCGTTTTGCAGCCGGGCATAGAGTTCCGAATCGCCGCTCCAATACTGCATCAGGAAAACATCGTTCATGAGCCGCCCGGCTTCAATCAGTTTGACCAGCGCCTGGCGGTCCGCGGGGGAGAGCTTCGAAGTGTCTACCCGCAGCGGTGTCGGCGCAAAGCGAGCCGTCATCCGCTGCAGCGCGGCGAGTCCGGGCGCTGAACTGGGTTTCCGGGATTTCGTCGGTTGGGCAGGCACGGAGGAGGTGGCGACTGTGAAAAATCCGACAAAAGTGAGTAGGGCAAAAACGACCGGCGCAAAAGCGAAATGCGCGAAACCTCCCCAAACCTTCATTGACCTCTCCAGGGGTTCCTAATCGAATGGGTCATACCCGCAGCGGTAAAAAACTAATCATAATAGCAGGATGCTCAGTGGCCTCGGGCCCTCTTCGAGAGGTACAATTTAGTCAGGCAGCGCCATAAGAAGCGAATCCAGCGTGCCGCCCAGACCACTATGCAAAAACTGCTCTCCTGGCTGTTGCTGCTGTGTTTTGCCGCTCTGCCGCCGGTTCTATCCGCCGACACCGTGGTTGAGGAAATTATAGCCCGCATCAATAATCAGATTGTCACCCACACCGAATACGTCCGCAGCAAAGACCAGTTGAAGCAGGAAGCACAACAGCAGGATGCGGCCCACGCGGACAAGATCGTGGCTGAAAGGGACAAGGATGTTCTGCGCGACCTGATCGACCAGCAGTTGCTGCTCGAAAAGGGCAAGGATCTGGGGCTTACTGCGGACACGGAAGTGATCAAGCGGCTCGACGAAATGCGCAAGGAAATGAAGCTGGAATCCATGGAAGAGCTGGAAAAGGCCGCCTCGGGGCAGGGCATTTCGTTTGAGGATTTCAAGCAGAATCTGAAGAACCAGATTATTACCCAGCAAGTTATCTCCAAGGAAGTCGGCTCCCGGATGTCCATTTCCAAGGAGGAACTGCAGAAGTTCTACGACGATCACAAGCGCCAGATGGAACAACCGGAACAAATCCGGTTGAGTGAACTCCTGGTTTCTACGGAGAAGAAGGACAAGGACAAAGACGCTTCCACCGACGAATCGGCAAAGCTTGCGGCCGCGCAGGCCAAGGCGGAAGACCTGCTGGCCCAGATTCGCAAGGGGACGTCCTTTGAAGAAATCGCCAAGAAAAACTCGGACGGGCCTACCGCTGCCCAAGGCGGCGATCTCGGATACTTCAAGCGCGCCGCGCTGGCTAAAGAGCTCGAGGACAAAACCTTTGCCATGAAGCCGGGCGAGGTTTCTGACGTCATCCGCACCAAGCAGGGATTTGTGATCCTCAAAGTCGCGGAGCACCAGGTGGCCGGCATCCCGCCCCTCAGCGAGATCGAGCCCAAGGTTCAGGACGCAATCTACATGCAGAAGCTCCAGCCCGCGCTGCGGGCCTATTTGCAGAAACTGCGCGAAGACGCCTTCATCGAGATCAAGCCCGGGTATGTGGATACGGGCGCTAGTCCGAACCAGACCAAACCCATCGAAACCACAGCCAAGGATGCCGGCGCAAAGGAACTTAAGAAAAGAAAGAAAAAGCTGGGCATTATCTAGTTTGAGCTGAGCCCGATGGGCGCAGATGACGGACTGTGAGCCATGAAGGAATTCTTCATTTCCGACTGCGTCGAGTACGAGAACAAGACGGTCACGTCCAGTTTTGTTGTCGTTTCTAAGCAGGTCAAACCCAAGAAAAGTGGCGACCCTTATCTGGCGTTAACCCTGGGCGACCGCAGCGGCCACGTCGAAGGCAAGATGTGGGACAACGTCGAGGAAGCCATCGACGCCTTTGACCAGGATGACTTTATCAAGGTCAAGGGACTGATCAACAAGTACAAGAACCGGTTCCAACTCACCATCCACAAGCTCCGCCGCATGGGAGAATCCGAAGTCGATTTCTCCGATTACCTACCGAAAACCACCAAAGACATCGGCGAGATGTGGCGGACCGTGGCGGGGTTTGTCGCAACCTTCAAAGATCCTCACCTCAAGGCGCTGGTTGAGGCCTTCATGGCCGATCCGGAAATTGGAGAGGCTTACCGCAATGCGCCGGCCGCCAAGACTCTGCATCATGCCTTCATCGGAGGCCTGCTGGAGCACGTCCTGTCGTTGTTCCACTCCTGCGATCTGATGTGCCGCAATTATCAGCATGTCAATCGCGATCTGTTGCTCACCGGCGCTTTCCTGCACGATATCGGAAAAATTCACGAACTCACCTACCATCGTTCCTTTTCCTACACCACCCGGGGCCAGTTGCTCGGACACATGATCATCGAACTGGAAATGCTGCAGGCCAAGCTTACGCAAGTGCCAGGTTTTCCGGATTCGTTGAAGACGCTGGTTGAGCACCTGATCATCAGCCATCATGGTCACTACGATTTCGGCTCGCCCAAGCTGCCCATGTTTCCGGAAGCCCTCCTGCTGCACTATCTCGACGATCTCGACTCCAAGATGGAAGCCATGCGGGCGCAGTTCGAGCGCGGAGCCGAGTCGGAGGGAGCGTGGACCGCGTACAATCCGTCACTGGGCCGTCCCCTGCTGAACACCGCCAAATTTTTGGCGGAGAAGACATCAGGAGAGCAGGAACAGGATCTCACCGCCGGACCAGCGGGCTCCGATTCGGGTGAAGGGGTTGCCTTGGAGGGTGACGTTACACCCGGGCTGACCGGCCTCGAACCCGCGGAAAAAGAAAAGAACAGCTCCGCCATGACATCTGCCGCGCATGAGGATAAACTCTAGCCAATCTGTTGTAGAGTCCCAGGCCGCGTTCAGTTAAAGACATTTGATCGCAACTCAGCTTCTGACAAAGCATCCCGATATGGAGGGAATCATGCGAACCCGTTTGGCAGCACTCACCCTGAGCCTCTATTTATCTTTGGTCGGGCTCGGCTGCAATAGCAAGCCGGCAGATTCCACCGCTTCGAATTCAAGCGACAGCACCTCGACCGCTCCCGATAGCAACATGGCTAATTCTGGCTCCGGCTCGGCGATGTCGAGCATGAAGGCTGAAGCTCCGAAAGCTTTGGTTGTCCCGGCCGGCACGGTGTTGACCGTGCGCCTCGGCCAGGCTGTAGGCTCCAAGATCAGCTCGCCAGGAACAACTTTTACAGGCTCTGTGGCCAGCCCGGTAGCGGTCGAGGGTAAGACGGTAATCCCCGCTGGGGCGGCAGCCACCGGAACCGTGGTCGACGCAAAGCCCCTGGGACGGTTCAAGGGCGGAGCGGTGCTGCAATTGCGACTGACTTCGATCACCGTGAATGGCGCTGATCAAGCCATCTCGACGACCTCCGTCGTCCGTACGGAAAAAGGGAAAGGCAAACGCACGGCCATCATGGCGGGCGGCGGCGCCGGGCTGGGAGCGCTGATCGGCGGCCTGGCCGGAGGAGGCAAGGGCGCGGCGATCGGCGCACTGGCGGGCGGTGGCGCCGGCACGGGTGGCGCAGCATTCACCGGAAACAAGGACATCGTGCTCCCGGCAGAGTCTGCGCTCAGCTTCAAGCTTGAGCGACCGATCGAAGTGAAGTAAGGCGTCAGTCTTCGATCGTCGGATGGCAGCCTTGGGCTACTGCGAAGCGCAGCACCACGGCGCGAATCGAGGATCTCAGCTTTTGCGGCGGGGCGAGACGATCACTGAAGGCTGATCGCGGACAGCCGAGAGCTCGCATGTTGAACTTTTCCCAATTCCAAGTCCTCAGCTTCGACTGCTACGGGACTCTCATCGACTGGGAGACGGGAATTTTCTCTGCCCTGCGTCCCATTCTGGCTGTGCACGGTAAAACCATATCCGACTCCGAGCTCCTGACCTTTTACTCCGAGCTCGAATCTGAATCCGAACAGGGAGAATTTCATTCGTATCGCCAGGTTCTCGAGTCTGTCGTGCGCGGGTTCGGCGCACGT
>Ga0193719_10000236_pt1 | contig 19844 bp, 15 predicted proteins | sample U2a2metaG_FD_160103 | JGI IMG/M metagenome (GOLD analysis project Ga0193719, IMG submission 160103) | Soil microbial communities from a riparian zone of the East river system, Colorado, United States - U2a2 | ecosystem: Environmental > Terrestrial > Soil > Riparian zone | place: USA: East... | reverse complement strand
ATCTCGATGAGGAGCTGCTGCTGAGAGCTTTTCTTGAAGGTCGGCTCCAATGCGTTGATGGCACTGAGCATCCGGAGCAGATCGCCCGCGGTGAAGAGATCCCGCCTTTCTCTGAGGGCAGCCGCGGCCGTGGCCGAGACCCCCTCGGCTTTCCCATTCAGGACGACAGTGAGCTGAGCGCGGAGGATATCGGCGAAGCCCGAGAGAAACACCCCGAAGTCGACGCCCGCGTCGGCCAGCTTGTTCACCACCGAGAATACCTCGCCGGCGCGGTGTCCCGCGATAATGTCGACGATCGCCAGAAACTCATCCTCGGGCACGAGGCCCAGAGCTTCGCGGACCCGCTCGGCACTCACCTCTCCCTCGCCGATCGATATCACCTGGTCTGTGAGGCTCAGAGCGTCGCGCATGGAGCCGTCGGCTGCGCGCGCGATCATCGACAGCGCGTCGTCGGACGCCTTCACTCCTTCCTTCTCCAGGACAGTCGAGAGGCGGCGGGTGATGTCGCCGAGTCCGATGCGCTTGAGATCGAAGCGCTGGAGGCGGCTGAGAACGGGTGCCGCCGCCTGGGCGATTTTCTGTGGCTCCGTCGTCGCGAAGACGAATACGACGCGTGGTGGCGGCTCCTCCAGAATCTTGAGCAGCGCGTTCCACGCCTCCCGGGTCAGCATGTGCGCCTCGTCGACGATATAGACCTTGAAGCGATCGTCGCCGGAAGGGGCGTACATCGCCCGCTCGCGCAGATCGCGCGCATCGTCCACGCCGCGATTCGATGCTGCATCGATCTCCACGACGTCCAGACTCGACGATCCGCTCCAAATGCGCTGGCACGAGATGCACTCTCCGCACGGCTCGCCGTCTTCGCGTTTGTTCTCGCAATTGAGCGCCATCGCGAGAACGCGGGCGAGCGTGGTCTTGCCCACTCCGCGCGGTCCGCAGAGAAGGTAGCCGTGCGCAACTCGTCCCCTGGCGATGGCGCCACGCAGCGTGTTCGACACGTGCGACTGGACAGCTACGTCAGCGAAGCGCTTTGGGCGATATTTGCGGGCGAGTGCGAGAGACATTGCTAGGCGGGAGTACCCCAGGTCTTACGGAGCAACGTTAGACACCGCATGCCGCTGCTACCTTCGGGGTCCTGACGGAGTTAGCGGGCTTACGCCCTCCGGGACCTGGGGCAAATGAAATATAGCACGGAATACGGGTCGCTAACTACTGAGGACTGCGAACTAAGTGCTACTCCGAATTGCGGACTAATTGAGGACGCGAACCAACAGCAATTGCGGATCGCAGACTGGCTGCGGATTGGGACACTAACTACGAACTGCGGACTAACGGGTGAGAGATTCGGACCGGCAGCCACTGCGAACTGCGGAACAATCGGAATGCTCGCAACTTGTGGGGATTAGTCCTCACTCCGAAGTTAGTCCCCCAATCCGCAGTTAGTCTGCGATTCGCATTAGCAGTTGGTCCGAAATCCTCAGCTGTTAGTCAGCAGTTGGTCACCAGCAAAAAGGCCCCGCCATTTCTGACGGGGCCCTGGACCTCACTTCACCGGAGGCGCTCGCGCCCGGTAGGTGAGTTACTTCTTCTTCTTTACGCTGACCGTCGGCGTCTTGATCTTAGTCGAATCCATTACGACCTTCGGCACCGCGACCGTCGTGGTCTGCGTACCGACGTCAACTGTCGGCGTGTGAATCGTGTCCGTCTGCGTTCCAACGACCGGCTTCTCAACCTGGTACTCCCCTTCTCCCGTCTTCTTGCAAGCCGAGATCGATACAACGGCCAGTAGGGCCGCTACTACTGCTAACTTGCGCACGATACCCCCTCCCCCTCGAAAAGGTGTTCGCCGGACGACCCGGCAACATCGCCAATGATGCTCAATCCTCAAAGGCCTCACGCTGCTTCTTCCGCACGCGTCGAAGCTCGTATACCTGTGCCACTTCACCGCCTATGATGAAGATGAAGGAGGCGTAGTAGACCCAGATAACGGTTAAAACCAATGCAGCGACCGTGCCGCTATAGAAGGAGCCGGGGTTAAAAGAGCGCACGTAGGCCGAAAAAGCCCTTTTTGCCACCTCCAGCATGACGCTCGTGAACAGCGCGGCGATGAGCGCGGTCTTCCAGCGAATTTTTCGGTGCGGCAGAAATTTGTACAAACAGAAGAACATCGTCGCAATGAAGGAGAACGCGAGGAGCTGGCCAAGGTTGTATTCCAGCTGTCCCATCAGCTCCTTCCGAATGCCCAGGTCGGCCAGAACCACGACGCCGCGCGTGGTGGCGATCGCGAGATAGGCGCTGAGCACGGTATAGGCGACGAGGAGGAGGCTCGAGACAAGCGTCATCTCGATGTCGAAGATCTTGCCGGCGATTATGCCACGATCCGTGTCGATGTCGAAGATTGCGGCGAGAACGGTGCGCAGGGATCCGAACAGGCGCGTCGAGAACCAGATGAAGCCAATGGCGCTGTACACGCCGAGCGAGCCGCGCCGCCTGATTACCTGGTTCAGGATATCCGCCGCCGGGCCCGAGTCCCCCGGCGGATGAGGCGGAAGAAATTTGTCTACAATGGTTAGTACTTCCGCCGATGTCGTGTCGGCCGACTGGTTGAGCAAATAGACGAGAGCAGTCGCGAGCAGCAGGAAGAACGGGACGGCGGCGAGGAGGATGTTGAAAGCAATTCCGCCCGCCAGAAAGAAAACGTTGTCCTCGCCGCTGTTGTCCCAGACTCGCTTCGCGTAATCGCGAAGCAACCAACCGAGCCGGGCCGCGAGCCCGCGCTGCGGCACTAGATGTCTTTGTACGCCGCTTTGCTTTCGGCGATGCGCTGCTCCAGCTCGCCGCGCGCTTCACGAGCCGCAGCCCGCCCGGCGTGGAACGCGTTCGACACCCGTCGCTTCTTGTCGTCAACGGCTTCGAGGGTCGCGTCTATGCGCTCCCCGACGGTCGCGCGGACTTCGTTGAACTTGTCCGCGACCGTGCCGCTTACATCCTCGACGAGATCCTGGGCAGCTTCCTGCGCCCGGCGGGCCCTTCGCGCGATGCCGCGACGAGTCTCCTCGCCGGTCTGCGGAGCGAAGAGGAGCGCAGCTCCGGCTCCGAGGGCAAGCCCAAGGAGGAAGGGACCGATTCCCGCTTCGCGTTTTTCGACGATGACGTAGGGCTCACCGTAGTATGGCTCGTCGTCATCGTACCAGTCGTTCTCGCTCATTCCCTTCCTCCGCTTCGTTAACGCTTCTTGGGCTTGGCCTTGGCGGGGCTAGCCGACGCTTTGACCGGAGCCTTCGCACTCTTCCCGGCCGGTGCCGGAGAATCGGCGGATTTGGCGACGCGTTGTGCGCCATTGGCCGTGCTTGCCGCTTGCCCCTCGTTGGCCCGACCATTGAGAAGCGACGCAATCTCCGCGCGAACGTCGGCGGGCGTCATTCCCACTACGCTGGCCGTGCGCGCGTAATCGCCATTGGTCGAGGCAAAGGCGCGAAGCACCAATTGACGACGGGTATCGGCGAGCGTCGCTCCAGGCGGAACCGTCATCGCCGTATTCACCTCGTGGCCCCTACGTAGATGACGCGGCATGATGTCGGCGGCCTTGATCTTGTCGGAGCGGCTCATGATCACCGCGCGCTCGACCGCATTTTTCAGCTCGCGAACGTTGCCCTGCCAGTTGTGCGAGAGAATCCATTCCCACGCCTCATCGTCGAAGCCGGTCATCGGCTTGCCATTCTGATTCGCGAAGCGCACGAGAAACTCATTCGCGAGCAGCTTGATGTCGCCGATGCGCTCGCGGAGCGGCGGCAGGAACAGCTCGACGACGGCGAGACGATAATACAAATCCTCGCGCAGATCGTTGTCCGCCAGCGCTTTCTGCACATCGCGATTGGTCGCGGCAAGAATGCGAATGTCCACCTCGATTTCCTTCTTGCCGCCGAGTCGTCTGATGGTCCTCGACTCGATCGCGCGCAGGAGCTTGACCTGAATGTCGGGTGGCATCTCCGCCACTTCGTCGAGGAAGATCGTGCCGCCGTCGGCCATCTCGAACGCGCCCGGCTTCTCGTTGGTCGAGCCAGTGAACGCGCCCTTCTCGTGCCCGAATAGCTCGTTCTCGAGGATGTCCTTGGGAAGCGCGGCGCAGTTGAGGGCGAAGAACGGACCCTTCGCTCTCTCGCTCTTGGCGTGGATCGCACGCGCGACGAGCTCCTTGCCCGTGCCAGACTCACCGAAGATCAACACGCTGGCGGTCGAGGGAGCGACGGCTTCGATGATCTGATAGACGGCGCGCATCTCCTCGGATTGGCCAGTCAGCTCGCCGAAGTGCGTGAGCCCCTCGAGCTTGGACGACAGCTCGCGGTTCTTCTGCTGCACGTTGAACTTCTCGAGCGCCTTCGGAATGAGCGCCTTGAGGCGATTCAGCTTGTCGGCCGTGAGTGGCTTCTCGACGTAATCGTACGCGCCTTCGCGCATCGCCTGCACCGCGGAATCGACCGTCGCCTGACCGGTGACGATGATGCACTCCGTGGGAATTGCGCGGAGCTGCAGCTCTTTGAGCAGCGCGAGCCCATCCACCTTCGGCATTTTGAGATCAGCGAGCACGACACCAAAAGCTTCGGCGCCGAGCGCATCCAAGGCCTTCTGGCCATCGACGGCGACCGCGACCTCGTATCCCTCATCGCGCAAAATCGCGCTCAACCCTTCCGTTATGGAACGGTCGTCGTCGGCGATGAGTACCTTGGGCTGATTCAGCTCAGTCTTTGGAATGGCTTTTTCCTTCGGGCAAGATTGTTAATATAACGCTCCGGCCATGCTGCTCGACCGCAACGCCGATGCGGCTCGCGAGGCGTTCGATATCGGACACGACGGAAGCCGCGCCGTCGCCATAAATCATTAGCTCTATTCGACTTCCAGCGCCATGGTTGCCGCTGGCCGTCTTCGATGTCCCGGCCGTTGGCGAAGCCAGTAGAGGACCGACCAGTGCGAGCAGTCCATCCGCCAGTGCGCTCGCCTCTCCCACCTGAGCCGACGCGCGCTCGGCAAAGGATGCGAGCTCCAAAGGTGGTCCTTCGCGCCCTATCCGGCTCCGCACGACTTCGACATTTACGGCAACACCGTTGAGCGCGTTCCGCAGCTCGTGCCCCGCCCGTCGGATTATCTCACGAACCGCTTGTGGAGCTTCCTTTGGCTTGCGACGAGTGTCAGTCACTCAGATCCGCGTCGTCCGGCGCCGCCTCGACCATGACGAGATCGGGGTGCGGCTGCGGCTTGTGTTGCTCGACGGACTTCACGAAACGATCGACGATTTCGCGGGTGTTGACCACCGCCAGTTGGGTGAACAGAAAGCTGAACTTCTCATCGTATGCCTTGGCGAGCCGGGCCTTCACGTCGGCTGGCAGGTCCCAGAACCTTTTCTTGAAAGGCCCAATTGCCTTCTTTCGAGTCTTGTAGATGAACTGCTCGTCGGTATCGGTTGGCTTGCGCTCGTCCTTCGCGTTCACGTGCAGCCAGTCGTAGATCTCTTTGCGCAGGGCCTCCGGGATGTTGTCGAACAACATCGTCTGGAAGTTCGTGGCCAGGTGGATCTCGGCGGTTTCCGTGCGCGGAAAATTGTGGAAGGCGGTATCGGGAAGAGTCGAGGCTCCGTGCTGAACGGCGCCGGCCAGTCCGTATTTCTCGCGCGCGATCTTGGAGAGCCTCGCGAGCGTGTCGAAATCGATCTTGACGTCGGCGATGCTCCCATCGGCTAGCACGACACCGCCGTGCGTCGTTCCCGATTGCACGCTGATCTTCGACAGTCCCTCGGTGCCGGGGGCGCGCTTCGCGAGCGTCTCGTTGAAGCCGTCCATGTAGGTCACCAGCTCTTCGACGGTCGAATTCTCGGTACCGACTTCGCCGATCTCGCCACCGATCGAGATGTTCACACCCTGTGGCTGCAGCTCCCTCACTGTCAACGCGAGCTCGACTCCCTGCTCGTAGTTGGTGCGCTGCTGCTCCTTTAGCGTGGGCTTCGAGAGATCGACGAGCGTCGAAGTATCGACATCGATGTTGTAAAAGCCCGCCGCAATCGCTTCGCGCGCGAGCTGCTTGACGCCGTTCACTTCGGTGACAGGATCAACGGCGAACTTCTTGGCGTTGACCTGAAAGTGGTCCCCCTGGATGAAGATCGGTCCACGAAACCCCTCGCGCAGCGCCGCCGCGAGCATGACGGCCACGTACTCCGCTGGACGCTGATCGGTGTATGCAATCTCCGATCGGGCGATTTCCTGGATGAGCGCTCCGACCTTGAGCCTTACGGCCGAGCGAAAGATCGAGCGGCCGGTGTCGTAAGCCATTCCGCGAATGTTCATCGCGGGAACCGTGAAGCCGCCGGTAAGTCCTCGGCCCCGGGCGAGATACAGGTCGTGAATCGAAGAGGGCCGTACGCCCACGGCCTGCCCAATCTCCCAGATCAGCCAGCGCGCGTCCTCGCGGTCGTCGGGCTCCCCGAACACGGCGGTGTACGCCAGCTTGTCCATCGCCGGAGATGCGATGACTGACTCGTCGTGAATAGTTACACGGCCGTCGAGGACGGTCACAGCTTTACTGAATGGATTTGCAAACATGTAGGTCACAAACTCGTTTGGGTTTACGGTCCTCGCAAGGTCCACGAAATCTACTAAACTGTCCAGCGCGGATCACTTTTAGGGAGTGACTCCCACTCCTTTTTTGCGGCGTCCGCGCCGGGCCGGCCCAGCAGGGCGTAGGCGAACTGTTTTCCGAGCTCCACACCGGGCTGGTTGAAGGCGTCGATCCCGTACAGCTGTCCCGCGTACGCAGTTGCGATCTCGAGAAGCATCATCAGCTGGCCCACGTGCGCTGCGTCCACGCGGTCGAGATGAATTGTCATGTTCGGCCTTCCGCGCCGTGCCAGCGCTCCGGCGGTTGCGCGCTGCTCGATGTCGATCAGCTCGCCGAGAGAATGGCCGGCGAGATACCCGAGCTCTTTCACGTCGGGGAAGGCTGACGGAATCTTGACGTCCGTCGATCGCTCCGTTACCGCGACGAACGTGACCGTCTTGTCCGCCGGCCCTTCCATAAAGAGCTGCACCTGCGCGTGCTGGTCCGTCGCACCGAGCGCCGCGAGCGGCGTGGATCCCATGGACGTGCCGTCGGGCCGTTTCTTTCCCAGACTCTCTGCCCAGAGCTGGACGAACCAGGCGGCAAAATCACGCAACGGATCCGAATACGGCATGAAGACGGCAATCGACTTTTTCAGCTGGGTGTCGGAGAGCCACTGGAGGATCGCGTACACGCCAGCGGGGTTGGCCGCGAGCTCGGCCCCGTCGCAACGTCTGGCCATCTCGCCGGCTCCGGCAAGAAGCGACTGCACGTCGACACCGATCAGCGCTGCCGGCAGGGTCCCGACCGGAGTCAGCACACTGAAGCGGCCGCCCACGCTCGGTGGAATGTCGAGTGCCGGCACCTTCAGGCGGTCGGCCAACGGCCGTAAAGCACCTTGTTTGGGGTCGGTGACGAAGACCAGGTGCTTCGCCACATCCAGCTTCGCCGACGTGATTCGCTCGTACACGATGAGGAACTGCGCCATCGTTTCGGCCGTTCCGCCCGATTTGGACGTGACGATGAACAGTGTGCGCGCGAGCTGAAGACGTCCCAGCAGCGCGGCGATCGTCTCTGGATCGACGTTGTCGAGGACCTGAAGCCGCGGGTAGCCGCCGCGCGCTTTTTCATCGAGCATGTTCCAGCCGCTTGGCCGGAGTGCGGTGCGCAAAGCAATGGGGCCGAGCGCCGACCCGCCGATCCCCAGGATCACCACGTCGTCGTACTTGCCGCGGGCAGTCGCGGAGAATCTCGTAACCTGGTCGAGCAACGGCTTGTCGGCCGGCAAATCGACGAATCCAACGGTGCCAGTCGCTCGTAGCGAATCGAAAGCACGTTTTGCGTCCGCGAACTGGTTTCCGGCCGCGGTCCACGCTCTCCGGTCGATCCCGCCCGGCGAGATCATCATATTGGAATAATCGAGTCTCAGCGTCATCTCAGTTGACCTGTACGGTCAGTCCGTCGAATGCAGGAGCGATACCGCGCGGCAGCTCCGCCTCCAGCTCGGCGTGACCGGTGCGATGCGTGAGATGCGTAAGCCAGGTCTCTCGCGCGCCGATCTTCTGCGCGGCGCTAACAGCCTCTGACACGCTCAAGTGCGTCGGGTGCGACGTGCGGAACAGGGCGTTGAGGACGAGGACATCGACCCCACGAAAAGCGCGCACCGCATCTTCCGGCAGCTCCTTCGCGTCGGTGATGTATCCAAGGTTGCCGATGCGGTACCCGTAAACGGAGATGGGGCCGTGCGGAATGGACACTGGCGTGACCTCCACGTCTCCGATGCGAAAGGTCTTCCCCGGAAGAACGGGGTGAGCGCGACCTTCGGGTTTGCTCGTCCCGGGAAGTGCGTGGATGGAGTCGTCGAAGATGTACGCGAAGCGCTTCGCCAATCGCGCCATCGAATCCGGCGGTCCGTACATCTCGATCGGACCATCGCTCCGGTCGGAAAGCGCGCGGATGTCGTCGATTCCATGGACGTGATCCGCGTGATCATGTGTGAATAGTATGGCGTCGACTTTGCTTGCGCCGGCGGCGATCAATTGCAGGCGCAGCTCCGGAGGAGTATCGATGAGGATGCTCGTACCTCCATCCGTCTCGACCAGCGCGCCGACGCGAGTTCGCTTGTCCCGGGAGTCCGTCGACCTGCACACTTCGCACGCACATCCGATCTGCGGGATGCCAAAGCTGGTTCCTGTTCCCAGGAAGGTGAGCTTCAGACGATCTCCACCTTGAGCAGATTGGTAGTCCCGGGCAGGTCGAAAGGCACGCCCGCGGTGACGATGATCCTGTCGCCGTTCGCCGCCAGCTCCCGCCGCACAACGACACCTTTGGTCTGCTCCATCATCTCGTCGTAGTCGGCACAGTGCGGCACCAGCTCCGGAACTACGCCCCATACGAGCGCCAGCTGCCGGTATGTCCGCTCCTCGTCGGTGAGCGCCAGGATCGGAACCGGAGGCCGCTTCGACGCGACGACACGCGCTGAAAAGCCGCTCTTGGTGAAGACCACGACGAGGGGTGCGCCCAGCATGCCGACCGCCGCGACAGTCGCGGCTGCGATGGCGACTTCAGTGGTCACGACTCCATCACCCTGCTCCGCGCCCGAGAAGGGAGCGACCGGCGGATGCGTCTCGATCTCCTTGATGATTCGCGTCATCGCCTCGACCGCGAGCCGCGGATAGGCCCCGGCAGCAGTCTCGGCGGACAGCATCACCGCATCCGTTCCGTCCATGATTGCGTTGGCGACGTCGCTGGCCTCCGCGCGAGTAGGGCGCGGGTGCTCGATCATCGACTCCAGCATCTGCGTCGCGGTGATGACGGGTCGCCCGTACCTGTTAGCGAGTCGGATGATTCTCTTCTGCGCGCCGGGCACAGCTTCGAACGGGAGCTCGACTCCGAGATCCCCGCGTGCAACCATCACCGCATCGCTGGCGCGGACGATGGCCTCGATGTTCTGGAGGGCGACATCCTTCTCGATCTTCGCGACCACCAGCAGCCACTTCGGAATCATTTCGCGCAAAGACTCGATGTCCTCGGCGCGTCTCACGAAGCTGAGCGCGAGATAGTCCACCTCGTGCTTGACCGCGAAGCGAATGTCGGCCTCATCCTTTTCCGTGATCGATGGGGCCGAGACCTGAACGCCCGGAAGGTTCAATCCCTTGTGGCTCTTCAGCTCTCCGCCGTTCAGGACGCGCGCTTTTACCCGCGCATTGCCTACGTCGAGAGCGACAAGCTCGAGCAGCCCATCGTCGATGAGAATCCTGTCCCCGACGCGCACGTCGTGCGCCAGCTGGTCGTAGGTGACGGGAATCTCACCATTCTTCTCTTCACCCTCGTGCACGAGCACGACGTCTTCGCCCACCCTCAGCGTTCTCGGCTTCGCCAGATCGCCGATCCTGATTCGCGGTCCCTGGAGGTCCCCCAGTATCGCGATCGGCTTTCCCGCCTCGTCCGCGAGTCGTCGAACCATGGCAATCGTCGCCGCGTGCTGCTCGTGCGTCCCGTGGGAGAAGTTCACGCGGGCGACATTCATGCCGGCCTCGATCAGTCCGCGGATCGCGTCGTCGGTCGAGGTCGAGGGCCCAAGCGTGCAGACGATCTTCGTGCGGGGAGTGTAGATGCCGGTCACTTCCCGCCAGGTGCGAGTGAGCCGATCTTCGCCTCGAGTCCGGCGATCAGCTCGTCGAAAGATTTCTGGAAGCTGGCAATCCCTTCGACGAGGAGCTTCTCGGTGACCTCCTTCATCGATATTCCGACCGCCTCGATTTCCTTGAGCAGTCCCTCGGCCGCCGCGACTTTCTTGTCGACCGTTCTCTCGACGACTCCGTGATCACGAAACGCCTCGATGGTGGCGGGAGGCATCGTGTCGACCGTGTCCGGGCCGATCAGCTCTTCGACGTACATCACGTCGCGGTACTCGGGATTCTTCGTGCTAGTGCTCGCCCAGAGCGGACGCTGGACACGCGCTCCCTGCTTCGCCAGCGCATCCCAGCGCGGTCCCGCGAACTTCTGCCTGAACAACCTGTACGCGAGCTTCGCATTCGCAATCGCAGCGCGGCCTTTGAGCATTTTGAGCCTTTCTTTCTCCGGAGGCGCGGCCTTGGCGATCAACGCATCGAGACGCTTGTCGATTTCGGTGTCGACTCTGCTCACGAAGAAGCTCGCGACGGACGCCAGCCCATCGATCGGCTGGTGTGCCTTGACGCGATCCTCGAGGCCAGCCATGTACGCCTCGATCACCCGCTCGTGCGCCTGAATTGCGAAGAGAAGTGTGATGTTGACGTTGATCCCTTCGGCAATGAGACGGCGCACCGCAACGGCGCCTTCCGGTGTCCCGGGGACTTTCACCATCACGTTCGGACGATCGACCGTCTTCCAGAGCCGTCGCGCCTCTTCGATAGTGGCGTCGGCGCTCCGTGAGACTCCGGGTGACACTTCAATCGAAACGTAGCCATCACCACCTCGCGTCGAGCTGTAGACGGCAGCGAAATGGTCGCAGGCGTCACGCACATCAGTCGTCTCGAGCAGCTCGAAGAGCTGCCACGTCGTGGGCCCCTTTTGCTCGGCCTCGATGATCTGGTCGTCGTAGGCATTGCTCGACGCCAGGGCCTTCTGAAAAATTGTCGGATTCGACGTCATGCCGGTGAGCGCATCGTCGCGGATGCGGCGATCCAACTCGCCATCATGCAGTATTCTGCGATCGATGCTGTCGAGCCAGATCGATTGGCCGGCGTCGTGAAGTTCTTGTAATCTGTTCTTGGCCATGAAATATCCCCCTCTCGAATTCTAACGATCCCGACGCCCCGGCGCTTCTCTCTGTAAGGGCGGCGAAAGATTTGCTTGACTTCCGATTGTGAAACCTCGTCGAATCTTCCTGCTCTCGCCCGCGAGCTCCAGCGGAAAGCGCGCCGCGCTCCTCTTCAACGACAAGGCCGATTTCGACATCGCCAGAAGGGTCAGGGCCGGGGAGGGCGCGCCGCTGGGCGAGGTGTTCAGCTTCCTGAGCGGACTCTATTTCAGGGGTAAGCTCACTTACGCCCGGGCGTTCGAGGACCCTCCACCACGGCGGGCCTCAGGAGTTCACCTGATCACCTCGACGGATGGAATCTGCTCGCCCGCGACAATGGTCACTCTCAAGGACCTGGAGCGCTTCGCCACCGTACCGATCGACGCCGACGAGCAACGCTACAGACTGCCACTGGAGCGCGACGCCGAAGGGCTGGCGGCTGAAATCGGGCCAAAGTGCGAAGTCGTTCTGCTGGGGAGCATAGCGACCGCCAAGTACGTGGACGTGCTGGAGCCGATCTTTGGAGAACGGCTCCTCTTCCCGCGCGAGTTCCTGGGTCATGGCGACATGGCGCGCGGCGGAATGCTGCTGCAACGCGCCGCCTCGGGCGTCGAGCTCACCTACATTCCGGTGTCACATCCGGACCGACTCGGGGCCCGGGCGGCAAGAAAGGCGCGCCCCGGGTTCGACACGAGCCTTGAAACGAATCCTTAGCGGCCGACCCGCCAATCCGTCGAAAGCTCGGTGTTACCCCACGCGAACCTGAGGACGCCGTGCGGAAAGGTCGTCGAAGGAGCATTTTCGATCGCCGGTACCAGCCAGAAGGTGAGGCTCTCCACAGGCTCCGTCAGTGTGCGTGACCGGAGATCGATGCGGGCGAGGTCCTGGGTCGGATCGTAGTCAGTTCCCCACTGCAGCACCTGCTTGCTCACGACGAGCTTCCAGCCGTTCCTCGTGGGGAGCGAATAGAGGGTGTAGATCCCCCGCGGGACGAAGGTGCCCCCGAGGGTCATATCGACTTCGGTACTGAGCTGGGTAGACATGTTGGCACCCGTGCGCCAGACGCTGTCCCAGGGAACGACACCCGGCATCCCGATGACGCTTCGACCACGCAGATGCGGCTGGCCGTAATCGATGACGATTTTGGCTGGCCCCGCCAGATTCAGAGCACCGAACCATCCTCCTTCGCCCCTGTCCCAGCGGCTGTCGATCAGTACCGCAACGGACGCACGGGTGCTCGCAGTAGCTCTTGGAATTCGTGGCGCCGGCTGGGCGGGCTGGGTGGCCGGCGCAGGCGGCCTGGCGGGAATTGGTTGGCCCTGGGCGCCGAGATCCGCGGCGGCGAACACCAACGCCGCGAGGACGACAGATCGCGAAGCAATCATCCTGCCCTCCTGTTCAAGGTTTCAATTGAGAATCCACGACTCGAACACCGAAAGCCGCGGCCTGCGTGCATCAGAACTCCCGCTTGCGCATCTCCTTGAAAAAGCGCTCGTGCTCCTGTCGTTCTTTCAGCGTGGCTTCGTCTGTCGGCAGATCGGAGAGATTCTTGTCGTATTTCTTGCCGAAGCCTTTTCGGCCGCTCGACTTCGCTGCCTTGGCGGCGTTTTTTTTCGCCAACGCGGCGATCTTCTTGTCGTCCATGATGGGGTTCTCGTGGAGGAAGTGCTTAAAAGGAGCAACGGGGCACGAGAAAGGCAAGTGCGATTCGCCCAGCTCAGGGGACGTCCAGCACCTCTCGCACTTTATGCGCGAGCAAGTCCGGCGTAAAAGGCTTCTGCAGGAATGCCGTTTGGCCGTCGATTACGCCTCTTCGCATCACCTCATCGTCCGTGTAACCCGACATGAAGAGCACGCGTATGCCAGGACGAGCCTCGAGGACCCTCTCGACCAACTGGCTTCCGTTCATCTCGGGCATGACGACGTCTGTGGCGATTAGATCGATGATCCCTTTATGCTCGGCGACGATTCGGAGAGCTTCTCCGCCGGTTCGCGCGACGAGGACATTGTAGCCGAGCGCGCCGAGCACACGCGCGCCGAGGGTGCGAATGGCTTCGTCGTCTTCCGCGAGAAGCACCGTCTCGGAGCCGCTCGGCGTGACTGCCCGATGCTCGGCTGTGGTCGTCGCCGGTTCCGCCTTTGTCAGGCGCGGGAAATAGACCTTGAAGGTCGTACCGTGACCCAGCTCTGAATAGACATAAACATCGCCGCCAGACTGCTTCACGATGCCGTGAACGGTCGCGGGTGTGGGCCCACCCCACTTTGGCTCGCTCGGCACTGCGCGATCGACGCGCGCGACGCTTTCAACAGAATGAGCGTGGCGCAACTAGCTTTCCTGGCAGGAGTCTTACAATACGATCTACAGTCTCCGCGGTGGTCTGAAGAAGCATGACGAATTTTCCCGACGCGATCTCGGTTCTGTCCGCGATGATCACCCCGGCCGTGCTCATCTCGGCGTGCGGATCGCTCATCCTCGCCACGTCGGATCGGCTGAGCAAGGCAGTGACGCGCACCCGCGAGATCTCGAGCGCGCTGATCCCACGCGCCGCTGACCAGCGCATCGACGACCGCGAAGAGGAACGACGGATGCTGTTCACGCAGCTCGACTTCGTGACGACACGCTCGCGGCTCCTTCAACGCGCGCTGTCGCGACTATACGCGGCGCTCGCTTTTTTCGTGGGCACGAGTGTGGCGATCGGTCTGGTCGCGATCACGAGCTCCAAGTTCACCCTGGTTCCGATCGCGCTGGGACTTACAGGCGCGGGCCTGCTGCTTTACGCCGCGTTCCTGCTAATCAAAGAATCCCGCTTCGCGCTGGCCGCGGTGAACGAGGAGATGGATTTCATGTGGAAGCGCGGAAAGGAGTACGGCCCGCCAGATCTGGTCGAGAAGGGGATCAAGCGCACGCGCTGGTTTGGCGGGGTGCGCTAGCAACTGGTCGGGCCGATTATCCCAATGAAAAACGCCGGGCACGTTTGCCCGGCGTTTCTGTCTCAGAGCGCGAAAACCTACGTCAGCCGCACTCGCTGAATCCGCACACGTGACACTTGGCACAGCCTTCGGCGAACTCGAGTGACGATCCGCAATCCGGACACGTCCCGATGAACGACTCGCTGCGATTGACTGCGTCGAATCCGAATTGCGTCTGACCCGCTTCGCCGGAATTGACGACCGGCGATGGATTGGGCTGTACGATTTCCACCGGTGGCGCTGAGAGCGCGCCGCCGAGGTCCTGTTGCACGCCCTGCTTCTCCCGCATCCATTTCTCCAGCGCGATTCCTATCGCATCGGGAACGGACAGTACCTTGTTGGGTCCGAGGCCGATTGCCTTGTCCGACGCGATGCCGCGTAACTGGCGGTGCACCTCGCGAATTGGAATTCCTGATCTCAGCGCCAGCGAGATGAGACGTCCCATTGCCTCGGCGTCCGCCATTGCCGCGCCGCCCGCCTTACCGAGGTTGATGAATACCTCGAAGGGCTGACCACGATCATCTTCGGTGATGTTGAGGAACATGGTGCCGAGCGGCGTCTCGATACGCGTGGTGATTCCGCGCAGCGTATCCGGCCGCGCTCTCTTGGCACGGCGCTGAAGATTCTCGGCCTCCGTGTCGAACAGAGCTTGCTTGAGTCTCGCGTTCTCGGCCTCGAGCTCCGCAATGGTGCCGTGCAGCTCGCCACGCTCGGCTCTCGCATCGGCTTTGCCTTCACGCTCCGCTTTTGCCTGCTGCGTCGCGCCGGTCGATAGAACCTGATTGTCGCGGGAGCCGTCGCGGTACACCGTCACACCCTTGCACTTGAGCGCGTAGGCAAGCTCGTAGATCTCGCGCACGTCCTCGGGACTCGCCGCGTGCGGGAAGTTGGTCGTCTTGGAAATCGCGGAATCGCAATTCTCCTGAAAGGCGGCCTGCATTCTGACGTGCCACTCGGGCGTGATGTCGTGGGCGGTGACGAAGACGCGCTGCCACTGGGCCGGAACCTCGTCGAAGTGGATGTGCCCTTCCTTCGCGATCTTCTCCATAAGCTCGTCGGAGTACCAGCCTTCCCTGTTCGCGATCGCGACGAAGTCTTCGTTCACATCCGGCATCAGCGCGCCAGCCTGATTCCGCATGAACGCAACGGCAAAAAGCGGCTCGATGCCCGAAGAGCAGCCGGCGATGATCGAGATCGTGCCCGTGGGCGCGATCGTGTTGACGTTGCAGTTACGCAGCATCTGCATCGGGCGAACGCGATTACCCCTGGCATCGCGCGCGCACGTTTCGGCCGGACCCCAGATCGATCTGGCCCATTCGGGGAACGGTCCGCGCTCGTTGGCGAGCCGCTCGCTCTCACGCTTGGACTCGACGTCGACGAACTTCTGAAGCTGGCGTCCGAACTCGACGCCTTCGATCGTGTTGTAGGCGATGCCCAACCGTACCAGCGCGTCAGCGAAGCCCATGATGCCGAAGCCGATGCGGCGAATTCTCTTGGAGAGGGCGTCGATCTCGGGAAGCGGGTACTTGTTGACGTCGATGATGTTGTCGAGAAAGTGAACGGAAAGGTGGATGTCGCGCTTGAGCGCGTCCCAATCCATCTGGGCGTCCTTCACGTAGTACCCGACGTTGATCGAGCCAAGGTTGCAGACGTCGTAGGGGAGGAGCGGCTGCTCGCCGCAGGGATTCGTCGCTTCGTATTGTCCGACGTGCGGCACCGGATTGTAGCGGTTCGCCTCGTCGATGAAGAAACAGCCCGGCTCACCCGTCCTCCAGGCTCCGTCGATCATCTTGTCCCAGACCGTCCGCGCGTCGAGCTGGCCCGTGACCTTGCCGTTGCTCGGATCGATGAGATCGTAGCCCGTGCCGTTCTTAACGGCCGTCATGAACTTGTCCGTGACGGCAACCGAGATGTTGAAGTTCGTAATCTGCGTCAGGTCTTCCTTGCAGTTTATGAAATCCAGGATGTCGGGATGATCGACGCGCAGGATTCCCATGTTGGCGCCGCGGCGCGTGCCGCCCTGTTTCACCGCATCGGTCGACGCATCGTAGAGCTTCATGAACGACACCGGACCGGATGCAACTCCGGTCGTCGAGCGAACCATCGATCCCTTACCTCGCAGCTTCGAGAAACCAAAGCCCGTCCCACCACCTGACTGATGGATGAGGGCCATCGCGCGCAGCGTGTCGTAGATGCCGTCGCGCCCATTGGAGAGCGCGTCCTCTACCGGCAGAACGAAGCAGGCGGACAGCTGCCCCAGCGGACGTCCCGCGTTCATGAGAGTCGGAGAGTTCGGCTCGAAGCGACGCTCGACCATCAGACGGTAGAAGTCTTCTGCCATGCCCGTGACCTCGCTGTCGCTCGCTCCATAACGGCGATCTGCTTCAGCGACCGTTCCCGCTACGCGCCAGAACATGTCTTCCGGCTGCTCCACAGGCGTGCCCGTGCCGTCCTTGATCAGATATCTCTTTCCGATCACGGTCCGTGCGTTGTCATTCAGCTGGGCTTCGCCCTGGGGCGGGACGGCAGGTATGGGCATTAGTACAAACTCCGCAGTATAAAAAGGGTGTCAAGTAAGAAGACGACGGACTTGGAACTGCACGCTTGGGCATCGGTGATTTCGATGCGGGCAGGCATTCTACCGGTATTCGTGAGTCCGCGCCAGTGTTTACGTATCTCTTTACATGACAACGCCTTACGTAATCCACATCACTAATAGATGCTCGACCCCATTTTTTCCACCTTGGGATGAATCGAGATCTATCGAGCAAGGGGTGCATATCGCGCACCCGGTCGGGAAAAGATTGGCGCTTGTCCCCTCCCCTCTAAGTACACCGGAGGTCTGGAGTTAGATCGCGGAAAGGCAATGGATCGCTGATCGGTTCGTCGAAAACAGTGCCGACGGTTCGCGAGCGTCGGGATTGAGCGAGTGCTAAAGAAATCCCGGTTTGCTTAGATACACGCGCACTGACGCTTCAGAACGAAGCCCCAAATGTGCCGTACACCTGCGCCTTAGCTGCTCCGAGGTGCTCTCGATTGATCAACGGAAATGCGAGTCCCAACCGAATTCGCGCTTGCACGTCGAGCTGAACACCGGTGTCGATATTGAGCTCGGCTCCGGCAGAAGTCATCACGGGGTTCCCGATATTGCCGGCGCTACAGACTCCATTCGTGATATCGGCGCTCGCGGGACAGAACGCCCGCCCAGTCTCTCCGAAAAGCGTCAGCGAAGTCCGATCGACGAAGACCGGGATGAAACGATAGCCGCGCGACGGTGCTGCGAGTGGCGCTCGATACTCCAGCGCGGCCGAATACGCGCGAATTCCACCTTCTGATCCAGCGGGATACCCGCGTACCCCGAAAGTTCGTCGCTGCTGACCGACTGAAAAACCGGGGAACGCCTCCAGCGATGTCCCACTGATTCCTCCAGCCGAAAAAAGATCGGGACTTCTGTCGTCGGTGATCCCGCCGGCTGCGCGAAGTGCCAGCACATGGTGCGCGAAGCCTGGAAGATCGACCGACTTGTAGGCCGACGTCACGCCGACAAGGCTGCGAGTGGAACCGCCGGTCGTGCCTCCACTCCAGCGCTGGCGTCCGTTCAGCATGGTGCTGATTCCGTCCTCGGGTGAAATGCTCAAACCCGGTCGCTGCGCGTTGGACCATCCCGCCGACGCAATCAACGCCGGGTAGTTGTGTCCCTCCGAAAAGAAAGACGACAGGTGCTGAAGCACCGTGTCGGGCCGCGTGGAGTAGGTGAGGCCATCGAGCTCTGCTCCAATCGAGGCAAGCGTGTAATTTCGAAAACGCGGACGAATGAACGTCGCCTGGAGCGATACGATTCTCTCGCGCTCCGTGAATCCGAACGGCGCACTGGCGTTCCCGGCATTGTCGACGAAAACGAAGTTCGCGTTCGAGTAGTTCTGCGACGCGTACAAATCGATCAGCGGCAAGCCGAATCCCGAGTAACGGTACCAGAGCCACGCGGAGTTCTCGGCCCATCGTGAATTGTGAAGAGCTTCGACGACATAGTTGTGGCGATTCACGATGTCGAAGCCACTCGATGCTGCGCCCCAGGATGATCCGTCGGTCGTACTACTCTCAAAAACCGGAATCCAATAGCGCGGCAAGAGGGAGAGCCACGGCGAATAGTCCGTCGCGCGAGAAGTGTCAGTCGCGCCAAGCGGCGGGAGCCCGGGCACGATCGCCAGGCAGTTCGTGCAGGCAGCGCGTGGACTCGTCCTCGTGCTGTCAGCGTCGGCGAGCCGCGCGACCGACGAGAGCGGGGCAACTCCGAGGTGAAACCCGTCCGCCTTGAACAACAGGGTCGCCAGCTCGGTCTGATCAGGCGATACCTCCGGATTGAACACTCCGGTAGCCGCGTCGCTTACGCGCACTACGGTCGGCGCGAACGTCGTGACATCCGCGACATAGATCTGTGGCGAGCCGTTTCGCTCGGAGGCGAAATAGATGCGGCGTCCGTCCGGGGACCAGCTCGGACTCGAGTTGATCGCGTGCGTGACCCCGAAGGAATCGATTGTCTTCCCCGCCGAATCCAGGAGGACGATCTCGGATCTTCCGCGACTCTGTTTCACGGCCGCGATGCGCGAGCCGTCCGGGGACCAGCGCGGGTCTGCCCACTGGACATCGATGCTCGTAGGTGTGATCGGCGCGAGGGTGCGTCCGTCGCGCGAGAGCCGTACCAGCCTCGTGGTCGCCGGCTCGTCCTGCACGGCGACGATCTCGCCATCGGCGCGCGCGTCGGGTGCGGTCAACCGCGCTCCGGTCGTGAGCCGTGTTTGCGATCCGCCTCTCTCGATGTAGAGATCGTTCCGGATGTGGTACGGATCCAGGAAGTCTGGCTGTGAGAAGAGAATGCCGCCGTCGGGCATTCTTACGTTGGGGCTCGTTCCATTCCGCCGGCCGAGTCGCGTCTCGTGTCCGGACAGAGTCACCGTATACGCTGAGGGCATCTCCCGCGCCCGGTCGCCCGCGTAAATGAGAGTCGTGTCGCCGAGCCACCGCGGGAAGAGCGTGACGCGGCCGGTGTTGGTGAGCTGACGCCACCCCGGCATCACTTCGTGCGGCGTGCGCATCTCGCGGACCAGCGAGTCGCGCCAATGCTGCCATGCGGTCTGGAACGACATGCCGAATGCGTTCCGCGACGTCAGAGTAAGAATGAAGGGAAGCGGAGTCTTGGCGCCGCTCTCGACGAACTGGCGAATGCTGCCCGGCCCGCGCGTACGCGACAGGTAGTCGAACAGCAGCGAGCCGTAGATGTAGATGACCTCTCCGCCGGGAAAGCGCGACGTGCCCGGCGATAGCTCCTGGAGGGTCGGCAGGCCATTGGCTAGCGCCGCAGCCCGGGCGATCATCGAATGCTCGGAGCTTTCGAGCCGCCCCACTCCCGTCAATCGCGACTCGAAATAAACGGCTAGACCCTCCAGAACCCATCGGGGCTCGTACAGATTCGGGAACAGGAGTGGATTCCGGCCGAAGATCACCTGGC
>Ga0193719_10000235_pt1 | contig 19894 bp, 15 predicted proteins | sample U2a2metaG_FD_160103 | JGI IMG/M metagenome (GOLD analysis project Ga0193719, IMG submission 160103) | Soil microbial communities from a riparian zone of the East river system, Colorado, United States - U2a2 | ecosystem: Environmental > Terrestrial > Soil > Riparian zone | place: USA: East... | reverse complement strand
CCAGGCTGGGCTTATGGCTGCGATCGACCAGGGCATACTCATAGACCCAACCGGCGCCGGTTGCATCGGGACCAATGGCAGGATGCACGACGGCGGGAAGCCGGCCGGCAATCGTCTGTAAATACTCCACAACCCGCGAACGGGCCCAGTAGATGTCCGTCCCGTCTTCGAACACCACGAAGACGTAGGAGTCATTGAACATGGTCTGCGCGCGTACCGCCTTCACCCGCGGCGCAGCCAGCAAGGCAGTTACCATCGGGTAGGTGACCTGATCTTCAATAATGCTGGGTGGTTCACCTTCCCAGTTGGTGTGAATGATCACCTGCACGTCTGAAATGTCCGGCAAGGCATCCAGCGGGATGTGGCCCATAGACCAGATTCCGGCGAGCGTCAGGAGAAGCACCCCGGTAAAAACCAGGAAGCGATTGTGTGCGCACCCCTCAATGATTCGAGAGATCACGATTACATACCTCCCCTGGCATTGAGCGTGAACTGCTTGTTGGCAATGGTCTGCCCGCTTTGTTGGGCCCGGATTGTGACCTGCCACGTCCCGCCAGAACCGAGATCACCTTTGCCTTCATACATCCCGCCGCCCTTGTCGCTGGCATTGATCACAGTCTTCATCGCTGACATTCCCATGGCCGGCATCGCCGCCATGTAGAAGGTCACGGTCACATTGGCGCCGGTGATTGGCTGTCCATCGTGGCCTGTGAGCTTCACGCGAACGGTATTGCTGCCCTTGTGGGGAGGGTCGGGGTCAGTTGTTAGTTCTACGTTGGCTTGCTGTTGTGCAGGAGCATTCATGGAAGCCGCCTGACCCGCACCGGGAGGCGGAGGAACAAACGCGCCGGCTGCCGCCTGCAACTGCGCTTCGGAATCAATCAGGAAGTTTGCCGAGGTAACAATCTGTTCTTCTGCTTTAAGGCCCTTGGTGACCACGATCTGATCGCCCACTTGCGGCCCGAACTCGACCTCCCGCGGCTCGAGGTTGCCCTCGCCGCCATAGACGAACACCAAGTTCTTAGTTCCGGAATGAAATGCCGCCGAGGCAGCAACCACCAGTTGCCGGCCCATTGCCAGTTTGATGCCAACATTGACGTACATTCCTGGCCTGAGCTTCAGTCCGGGATTCGGAAACACTAATCGCACCGGCAGCGTGCGCGTGTTCATGTCCAGTTGCGGGAGGATGTAGTCCACGCGTCCGTCGAAAACTCGACCGGGATACGCATCGACTGTGACCACTGCCCGATCACCCGGCTTGATCTTCCCTGCGTCGCTTTGGAATACCTGGGCGAGCACCCAAACATCGGAGAGGTCAGCCACGGTGTACAGCATGGTTTCTGGCTGGACGTACATGTTAGGCAGTGCGTTTTTCTGCGTGATGTACCCCGAGACAGGAGAAGAGATGGTGAGATTCGTGATGGCCTTGCCCGTCTGATCGAGCTTCTCGATTTCAGCAGGAGACACTTCCCATTGCAGAAGCCTCTCTTGGGCAGCGCTGAAGAGCAAAGCGGCACCCGAAGCCACTCCGCTCACTTTGCTTTGCTGCAAGGACTCTGAGTTCTTCTTGGCCAGCAGATATTCCTGCTCGGTCAAGACCAGGTCAGGGCTGTAGATGGTGAACAAGGGCTGGCCTTTGCCAATAAAATTACCGGTGGTGTCGGCATAGAGCTTGCGAATCCATCCGGCAACGCGGGTTTGTACATAGGCCTGCCGCCGCTCATCGACTTGTACGTTGCCGTAGAATCGCAGATCCGAATTGACCTGCTTGGATTCAACCCTCCCCAGCACAATGCCAATGCTTTGCATCCGCTGTGGCGTGAGCTGAATCGGCGCACGCTGCGTCTCCAGCATGCTGTCGGTCTCGGCATCCCCTGCCCGTCCCGGTCCGGAATCTGGGGCGGTTGCCGATGAAGTTTGTTTCGTTGCCTCCGTGGACTCGCTTGCGGAACCGTTGCCAATCCGCGACGCAGTTCCGGCATGACTTAAACGCCACCCCAAGGCTGCCGCCACAAGCGCGAGCATGACGGTTGTGGTCAGTGCGATCCAAAACGCCCGACGATAGTTGTTTTGTTCTGTACGGAGCATGTTTGATCCCTCATTTGCATTCGTTCCGAAGTCGCCATCGTTCATGGGATATCTACCCCCGTGAGGCGTTCCAGTTCAGCCAGCGCTAATTCGTGCTCCACCAACTCACTGCGGTATTCCAGGTCTAAATTAAGTACATCGAGGAAGCCAGACAGCAAACTCTCGAAGTCTTGTCGGTTCGATTGGTAGGCAGTCAACGCGGATCGGAAGGTGGCTTCCGATTGCGGCACCAGACCGTCGCTGTAGATGTTCAACCGTTCTTCCGAAGTCTTTGCGCGCACATACTGTTGTTGTACTTCCGATAGAACACGCTGCGACTCAGCCTCCAGCTCTTGCCGCGCGCGCTCCTGGTTCTGCTGCGCTTCGGCCAGTTCAGCCTTCTGGCGGCCACGATTGGGCAGCCGAACACCCAACGTCGCCATGTAGTAGTCGCGTGTATCTCCGTTGGTGTGCTGATAGGTGTACTGCACATTAAAATCTGGACGGAAATTCTTGTGCGCCAGCTCAACCTGGGTGTCCTGCTGCTGAATGGAGGCCTGCTTCGAGTGCACGTCAGGATTCTGTTCGCGACCTCGCTGCAGGAGTTCGGTCGCAGTGTACGGAAGAGATCGTACCGAGAGGGCTTCGGCAACGACGTCCGCCGACTCCTGAGGACGGCTCAAGAGCTGCTTAATCTGGGCTTCGAGCAGTCCTTCTTCCTGCTGATGGTGTGCAATCTCTTGGAGAATCTTGGTGTGCTGCAATTGGGCTTTCAGCACATCCTGCTGGTTGCCCTGGCCCACGCGGTAGCGCGCCTCGCTCGCCTCCTGCACCTGATTCAGCAGCTCGTCACTTCTTTGGAGAACCCCGAGGGTTTGCTGAATATAGGCCAGCTGAAAATAGACCGTCTTGAGATTTCGCACCACCGTTCTACGGACTGAATCGGTCTGCGCTTCCATCGAGTCCGCTTCGTGTTCGGCGACATGGGAGCGTAACTGGCGTTTGCCTGGGTAGGGAATGTCTTGCGACGCACCGAACCCGATGTACGCGAATTCGCTGTTACTGTAGCCGGCAAAGGGCCGCGGGCTCCCCACGCTGAACTGCTGCACCGACACTTGCGTCTCGGGAAGCCCGGAGACCCGTTTGGAAACATTTCGTGACGCCTGCCACGCGTGAAACGAGGCCGCAATCTGGGGATTGTTCTGCTCCGCCTCCTGCACCAACTCGTGCAGAGAAGTCGCAACGTTCTCATGCTCGGGCATAGCCGGGGAGAGCGGAGCAGAAACCGGCGCCTGGGTGCTCGCTGGCTGTTGAGCGGTAGCCACCTCGGCGTGCAGCATAGTTCCAAGGAACAAAGCTGCGCTAATCAATGAAATATGAATGCCCCCGAAGGTCCTTCGGGCCAAGCCAATGGATTGCATCTTTCCTCCGCACACAAACATCAGTTTGTAGGTGCACGAACGTGCAGACGCACGAGTGTGCGTTAGCAGCTCAGGGGAAAGAAGCTCAGATTCTCAGGACAGAAATACTGGCAGGAGGTGAGACGGGCGGCGAGTGTATGTCAGGTGCCGAGAGCGGCGAAGCCGAGTCCGAAATCGCCGCGATGTTCGGCAGCGACCTCAGCCCCTGCAAGACAACCGGCACGAGATGCTTCAAGCCGTTGTCCGACGAACCCTTGATGGCAGACAGATGATCCGGAACTGACCTGACCTGACAGCACGAGTGAGACTGCTTCATGCCAGTCTTTCCGCACTCTTGCGCCATGTGTTTGCAGCAATCGCGCTCGACTGCGGTCATCGCCGCACCGGGTATCGTGCATGCCATGACCGGCAGAGCCGCGAGCAGCAGCGCCACCGCCGAAAAACCGACTTTAGCAGCAAGCTTCACAAATACGAGTCTAGTCCCAACCCTTGACTCGGGGCAACAGGTCGACAATCGTTTCGGATGCCCTGCTTTTAGATCTCGCTACCGGGCCAACCTCCGGTCTCCAAGCCTGCAACCGGGCGGCTACCTGGGTTCCGCCGTCGCCGCGAATAGCCCTCATAAGCTCGGCGCGGCAGAGAAGATGTGGTGGTTCACTTTCCGATAGTATATTTTCGAGATCCGACGCCTTCACCGACCGCCTGATCCTGCAGATCGCAGAGGAGCAATCAGCAAATCAACTGTAGTTTGGGCAAGCAAATGTTGTCTCCTCGCCCAGCTCATCCGCTCGGAGCGCTGATGCCCATTCAGGATCAATGATCCCATACCGCACAATGTATATCGTGTTACGATTAATATAAATGGGTGGCGGTGTGCTGCGAAACGTAATGGAACCCTTATCAACTTTCGTTGACTACGAATCGCTCGCGGAGTTGCGGTATCAAATCTGTCGATTTCTCCACTTTAGCGAACAAGCATCGCGGGCGGTTGGTCTGAAGCCGCGCCAGCACCAGTTGATGCTGGCCCTAAAGGGCCTCCCGAAAGGGACGCGCCCTCGCATTGGTGAATTGGCGGAGCGGCTACAGATTTGCCATCACAGTACGGTTGAACTGACGAACCGGTTGTCGTTAGGTGGATATGTTCGACGCCATCGGGCAGGCGAGGACCGGCGGGAAGTGCTGCTCTCCCTGACCCCGAAGGGGGAGAAGGTGCTCCGAGAGCTCTCTCTCCATCATCGCGCTGAGCTTCGCTCGCGAGGGCCCGCACTCGTCGCCGCCCTGAAGCGGGCGATTACGACTGGCACGAGCGATGATCCTGCGAGCCGCACCAGGTTCCGAATCAGGCGCAGAAAAGAATAGAAAGAATAGAAAGAATAGGAAGATGCCGGAGACGAACAGCGGCAATAGCAATTTGCCCCCCACCACCATAGGAGCCACGGGCGCGCAGGTCAGAGACGTAAGGCTCGGCGAGCCGGCCCAGTTTCGCATGGTTCTGATCTCATTTCTTGCCGGTGGGATCGGCCTGCTTGCGGGTCTGGTCGCGTTTGGGTTGTACAAACTGATCGGTCTGTTCACCAATATTGTTTTTTATCATCGCTTTATCGCGGATTTCAGCAGCGCCGCCCAGAATCAGCTCGGGCTATGGGTGATTCTGATGCCCGTGATTGGGGGAATTATTGTCGGCTTCATGGCGAAGTACGGAACGCCAAAAATCAAAGGACATGGGATACCTGAGGCCATGGAAGCTGTGCTGATGAACCGAAGCCGCATCCCGCCGCGAGTTGCGATTCTGAAGCCCATCTCGGCGGCGGTCGCCATCGGCACTGGCGGACCTTTCGGCGCCGAAGGCCCCATCATTCAGACCGGCGGCGCTATTGGTTCACTGGTGGGGCAGGCATTGCATAGTACCGCCTCGGAGCGCAAAGTATTGCTGGCATGCGGCGCGGCTGCCGGCATGTCCGCGACTTTCAACACCCCCATCGCGGGTGTAATTCTTGCCATCGAACTGCTTTTGTTCGAGTTTAAGGCACGGTCTTTTATTCCCCTGGTGATCGCCAGCACACTCGCCGCGGCCGTACACATGCAACTCCTTGGGGTGGGTCCGATGTTCAAGGTCACAGCCTTAGACTTTGGCATCCCGCACGCTCTACCCTTTTATGTTCTGCTAGGTTTGGTTTGCGGATTCGCAGCGGTCGGGTTCAGCAAACTGCTCTACTGGACGGAGGATCAGTTTGAAAAACTGCCGATCGACACACTGTGGTGGCCGGCGATCGGCGCCTTGGGCCTCGGGATCATTGGATATTTTGTTCCGCGAGTATTGGGCGTCGGATACGACACGATCGGTGACATTCTGAATGCAAATCTGGCCTGGAGGCTACTGGTGGTGGTCATGGTGGCTAAAGCCATCGCCCTGGTTGTTTCGTTGGGGTCGGGAACATCGGGCGGCCTCCTGGCTCCTATGTTCATGTCGAGCGCGGCCCTGGGCAGTGTGTTCGCCATGGCCGTGGATCGTATCTTTCCCACGGCAAATTTGTCAGCCGGAGCCTTCGCATTGGTCGCGATGGGCGCGGTTTTCGGTGCCGCGTCGCGGGCCACATTCTCGTTCATTATTTTTGCTTTCGAAATTACCCGCGACTACAACTCAGTGTTGCCGCTGATGCTGGTCAGTGTGATTGCCGATGGGATTGCGATGTGGCTCATGCCAAGGGCTTCGATCATGACGGAGAAGCTGGCGCGACGCGGGTTGCACATCCACCAAGAGTACGAGGCCGATGTGCTGCAGCAAGTGAGAGTCTCCGAGACCATGGTACGGGATGACGACATCCCAAGGATTTTGGGCGAGATGAAAGTCGGAGACCTGGCAGATCGAATCGCGCACCATGATCCGGAGCTGGGCCGGCATCAAGGGCTAGTCATCTTGGATCGAGATGGCAAGTTAGCGGGCATCATCACACGCGGCGACGTCATGCGCGCATTGGACAGTGATCCGTCAGGGGCGATGAGTGTGCTCGATGCTGGAACTCGCCAAGTTATCGTCACTTATCCCGACGAGGTTTTGCACGACGCCTGCGCCAAGATGCTGCGCAACGACATTGGCCGTTTGCCGGTGGTTGACCGTCTCGACCGGCAACGGGTGGTCGGTTACCTAGGCAGGGCCGGCATCATGGCTGCACGTCTGCGTCGGCTGGATGAGGAACATCTGCGCGAACCGGGCTGGATGAAGCGAACCTAGTTCTCTCCTCGTGGGCATACGCGCCAATGAATTCGCCTCCGCCCGCGCCTCGGTAGAGCCGGCCGAAGACCGGCATGCCACCCGCGCCCGTCCCTTCGGAGAAGAGGCCAATCGCGGATCAAAAGGCGCAACGGCCATGATTATGGACCATACAACCCCTGACGCCGTCACTGAAGACCCCAGCCAAAAGCATTCCTGCAGCAGAGGATGGCTTTCTGTCTGCCAGCGAAACATACACATTCGCGCGCCCTGGAGTCAGGTATTCACCTGATGGTTCACATCACCAAGCCCTGAGTAAGGTAGGGGAAGGTGAACATGGAGTCACAACTCACAAATTGGTTGCAATTAGTTTCGGACGCCCTATCTGAAGGAGACGAGGCCAAAAGGGCAACTTTACTCATGAAAGTCAACTACTTTCTAACCCAACCCGACGTACCCAAGCCAGAACATCATTGTTGCCCCGCTTGAGCTGGGTTTTATTACACATCGCAGGACTCGCGTTGTCCCTTGCCCTTTCCGTGCCGTCACCCTGGATAGCCATGTTTTGTCCGGCTGGCCAGAACGATGAGCCTGTAGTAGTCCGCCACACGGAGGGCTTAGTTCACGGTTTTCTGGTGCTGCGCACTCTCGAAGGTAAGACCTTAGCCGAGGGCGATCTCATTCAGACGGCTGATGGTGATCGGGTGACCAGCAAGCTGATATTTCACTTCAAAGACGGCTCAAGCCGCAGCGAAACTGCGGTTTTTTCGCAGAGTCATAACTTCCGACTTCTCAGTGACCATTTAGTCGAGAAGGGACCAGCGTTCAAGCGCGCAACGGAAATGTCAATTGATGCTTCCACCGGCGAGGTCACCGTTCGGTACACCGATGAAAATGCCAAGGAGAAGGTCGAGGTTGAACGACTCGCACTGCCCGGGAATCTAGCCAACGGCCTTATTTTCACCCTGCTGAAGAACATTGAGCCCGATGCAACACCCCTGACGACACTGTCGATGGTGGCGGCCACCCCAAAACCGAGGCTCGTAAAGCTCGAGGTGGCAGCGCAGGGCGAGAATCCGTTCTCGATTGGAGGCCCCCCGCGCCAGGCCACGCACTATGTGGTCAAGGTAGATCTTGGAGGGGTGGCCGGATTGGTGGCTCCCCTGATTGGCAAGAAGCCGCCTGACTCGCATGTTTGGATTCTGGGCGGGGAGGCTCCGGCATTCGTCAAATTCGAAGGCCCACTATACGTGGACGGGCCCATCTGGCGTATCGAGCTGACAAATCCGACCTGGCGCTTGTCCGCTCGGGACGCAGAACAGATCAAGCGTTCTCCGACTGTGCTCCCGAAATCGGGGCGTTTCTGATCCAATCCGAGTCCGAATGCCAACTGGCAAAGTCTTGGTTGTCCCTTTCCCGTGCGGCCCGGCTCAGGCTGCCGAGAACTAGCTTGCTCTCTCTGCTAGTCCGACCGTGCAAGGAACTCTGCAACCTTGACCTCACTCCAGCCTTGCTACCTAGGGCAGGCTCGGGTGTGTCCCATCGCCAATGAGGTTGCAAAAGCACGGTTGCGACCTGCATCCTGATAGGCATGCCGGAACTGCCCGATATCGCAGCCTACATCAGTGCCCTCGAGCCACGCATCCTCGCGCAGCCCATCGAGCGAGTGCGAGTAGTGAGCCCTTTTCTGCTTCGAACCGCACAACCGCCAGTTACAAATGCAGAGGGCCGCGTTGTGCGCGAACTGCGGCGAATCGGCAAGCGAATCGCGATTGGACTAGAAGGCGATCTCTGGCTGGTGCTGCACTTGATGATTGCCGGCCGATTGCACTGGCGGTCGCTAGGGGCAAAGCTTGCGGGCCGCCACAGTCTGGCAGCCTTGGATTTTCCGAGCGGCTCTCTTGTGCTCACCGAAGCCGGCACAAAGCACCGCGCATCGTTGTATGTCCTCACCGGCGAGGAGGGGTTGCGTTCCATAGATCCGGGAGGAATCGACATCTTCGCGAGCGATCTCAGCTCGTTTCGCGACGCACTTACGGCCGAAAACCGCACCCTCAAGCGGGCTCTCACCGATCCGCGCATCGTCAGCGGTATCGGCAACGCATATTCGGATGAGATCCTGCACGCGGCACGACTGTCGCCTATCGCCCTCACGCACAAGCTGGAGCCGCGCGAGTGGGAAAGACTGTTCGCTGCGACGCGCCATACCCTTGGGCTCTGGATAGACCGTCTGCGCGCAGAGGCGGAGGTTGGCTTTCCCGAAAAGGTGACCGCGTTTCGCAAGGATATGGCAGTTCACGGACGCTACGGAGAGCCTTGCTCGGGGTGTGGAGAAAAGATTCAGCGGATTCGCTACGCAGACAACGAAACGAACTACTGTGCTCGATGCCAAACTGGTGGAAAAGTTCTTGCGGATCGCAGTTTGTCCCGGCTCTTGCGGTCGGACTGGCCGCGCACGCTCGACGAACTCGAGGCTCTCAAGCGTCGCTAGAGGTGAAAGCCTTGCTGCAATAACCCTGATTTGTCGCTGCCCGGAAAAACCGAACCAGGACCGTAATGTCAGCGGCGGCCGCTTGTGCGTGGCGCCGGGTGGCGTCTCTGATCCCACTCCGAATACCGATGGCAAGTTTGAGATCCTGTACTGAAGTAACTACAAAACTGACCCGAAAACAAGCCCCAATGCGCAGTTCAGAGCGAACACAATGACTGAAGCCGAAAAACAGGCGCTTGCCATCTACGAGATGATTTGTGCGAGCAGCGGAGGTCGGCCAATTTCCGGAAACTCAGTGGATCACGTCAAACGTGAAGCATCCGCCTGGAAGGCAAGGAACCCGCAGAAGAGGAACTTGACCTCAGTGCAGCCGACGAGGTCCGGCTGTGGCATCCGCTATCTTCCACTGCCGCTGAGGTTCAGCGATGGCGCGAACGTGTCTTCTCGGCAGGCCTGCGGCAGCCATTCCGGCAGGCGTTCCGTGAGTTTTATCAGGTCCCCGATGACGAGCGTCAGACCCGGATGTATTCGAATCGCTTCGCCGGAGTTCTTATGCGGCAGCACCAGCTTGCCGGACTCTGCCGTGTCCAAGGCTGGGACTACCGACTTCTAGGCACCGGGTTCGACGGCTACAATGTGCCCGCTAAGAAACTGGTTCCGTGGAACATGCATGTGGAACTCCACGTAGAACTGCCGCCGGATCGCGATCCCTCGCTTCGCGATTCGGGGCTAGGCGAACTGTCGGGAACCGGCATCAATCTGTTCGTCGGCTCCGATCAGGTGCGCTTTTACCGCGAACGTCGCGAAGTTGCCGTAGATGAAGTTCCGGCCGTCCTGTATTCGGAAGTGATGCGCGACGTCGACCTGTTTACCAGCGTTTGTGCCATCGGGGAAGATGAGACCTAGTCTGACCAGGGCGAGCCGGGCCCGGGGGTGTTCAGCCGTGGATTCGATATTCACGAGATCTCGGCCGCCATTGTGCTTCGCGCCGAGATTCTGGCTCGAGTGCTGCCACACACTTCTGTGGCTGACCGATGCACGGTCGAGAAGACCTATCTGGAGGTGCGCGGGGCACCTCGGGACTTATCGCATTCAAGTCGGATGGGGCGCCGCCATGCTCATGACCGGTTCCGGAATCCGCTGGCTGAGAATTCCACAGAAGATTCTAGATTCAGTGCGTCTCGATTTACCAGTCATTCCCATCGAGCTGGACTATCGCACAGAGATGGTTTTGCGTAGGGCGTATGTCTTAGAGAATGACTGGAAGATCGATTCCCCAGAACTGGTGCGCCAGTTGATGCCCGACTGAGATCCTAAGGACAGCGCGTGAAAGCTGGCAGAGACAGTTAGCGGCATTTCGATTCGGGCCACCGCGCGGTAACTCCCCAATTGTCGCCCGGCAAAGCAAACCACTGCAGAAATAGGCTCCATGTGTCGTTAGCGAGCATGGTTACGCAGCCTCTCAGCCAGATAGCCCGAATTGCAGGCAACATATTTCGCCCTCAAGCGATCGGACCAGGCCCCGCTGCAACTTGTCGCTTCTGGGTTGCTAAGCAAGGATCTCACGCATCGAGTGATTGTCATTGCCAAAGCCCGATATTACCTGGGCTCACGTATCATGGTGGAACGAAAATGCGTCTGCTATTCGAAATCTTCGGCCAAACCCTGCGCACCCTGTGGGCACACAAGTTACGCTCATTTCTCACCATGTTCGGCATCGCTTGGGGTGTCGGCTCGTTACTCCTGCTGGTCGGTCTGGGCGAAGGATTTCGTTCGGGAAACCGCAAACAGTTTGATGAACTGGGCGAAAACGTGATGTTCATCTGGTCCGGCCGCGCGCCCGTCATCGGAGGCAGTTTCACCGGGCTGCGCCAGTACTACCTCACCTACAAAGACTACCAGGACATTCTCGCGGAGTCCGCCGAGGTGCGGGCGGCAGTGCCGGTTATATCCCGGGGTGACGTTCGTGCGGTCAGTGATTTTTTTCAGAGTAGCGGACAGTTGATGGGAGTGCCAGCCTCCTTCAATGAGATCCGCTATCTGCCCATTGCGGATGGCCGTTGGCTCAACCAGGAAGATGACAGCCAAAAACGCTCGGTGGTTATCTTGGGAGATGAAGCCCGTCGTGTGCTGTTTTCCGGACGTCCTTCGGTCGGCAGCACGATTCTGTTGAACGGAATCCGGTTTGAAGTGATCGCTACGCTGAAGAAGATCGGGCACGGCGACAATAACACTTTAAATCTCAGAATGTTTATCCCCTTCAACACCATGCGCCGGGATTTTCCCGCGCTGAACGTTGGCGAAGTCGACAATGCCATCAGCTTCATCAACTATCAGCCGAGATCGCGAGAGACGCACGAAGCGGCGAAACTCAAAGTGCACCAGATCGTTGGCCGTAACCACGGGTTCGACTACCGCAATCCTGATTCTTTCGACGAATGGGACACGATCAAAACCGTGGATCAGGTAGGTAAGATTTTCGATGCCATGAATCTGTTTCTGGGCAGCGTCGGCATGGTTACGCTGGCATTGGGAGCGATTGGCATCATTAACATCATGCTGGTGGCCGTCGCAGATCGCACCCGGGAGATCGGTTTGCGCAAGGCCGTGGGGGCTACCAACCGGAGCATCATGTTCCAATTTTTCATCGAAGGCGCTTTTCTCACCTTGCTGAGCGGAGGGCTGGGCATGGCGGGGGCTGCAGCCTTGATGGGAGCTTTGTCACTTTTGCCCTCGCCGCCGGGATGGGATACTCCCAAGTTGGTACCATCGACAGCGGCGCTGGCCATTGGATCGCTGGCGATCGCGGGTGTGGTCGCCGGCCTCTATCCGGCGCGCAAGGCTGCACTTCTGCAACCGGTAGAAGCACTGCGAAAGGAGTAAGCCGCCGCCATGAAGAGCGACCTGCTCAAACAAGCTTACGCGGCGATGCGGCACGATCTGCGCAAGACTCTGCTCACGGTGCTCGGCATGGCGTGGGGAATTGCGACGGTTGTTCTGTTGCTGGCCTATGGGCAGGGATTTGGCGCTGCCATTGAGAATATATTTCAAAGCTTCGGCGCTACCGCGGTTGGAATCTTCCCCGGGCGCACTTCACAGCAAGCGGGGGGCAACAAGGCTGGGGTCCAAATTCGCTTTACCAACGAGGACGTGGAGTTGTTGCGCAATGTGCTGCCTCTCGCGCGGCATATCTCCCGCCAGTCGAACCAGCAAGCCACGGTTCAGAACGAAGCACGTTCCTTCTCATTTCCAGTGCTTGGTGTCGACGCGTCAGCCCAAAACATCTGGAACCTCCAGCTGAATGACGGCCGCTTTTTCAACGATAAAGACACCCTGAGCCTTAGCCATGTCGCTGTGATCGGATCGGAAGCCAAAGAAAGACTCTTCTCCGGCAAACCCGCGATAGGAGAACCCATTCGCGTCAACGGAGTCAGCTTCCAGGTGGTCGGCGTGCTCCAGGCTCGCATGCAGGAGGGAGACAGCGATGATAATCGCGCCATTTACCTTCCCTTCAGTTCCATGGATGTCCTCCAGGATATTCACTACTTCAACGGTATCTGGCTGGACTCGCAGGGACTGGACCATGACAAACTTACCAAGACGATCCGCGACGCCCTGGCGCTGGCTCACGGCTTCAAACCCGACGATGAGCGGGCAGTTTTTGTCTTTGATGCGCAGAAGCAACTCTCGCAGTTCGGAATCATCAGCCTCGGGCTGAAGATTTTGTTGGGATTCATCGGGACCATTACCCTCGGCATCGGCGGCGTCGGCCTCATGAACATCATGCTGGTTTCGGTAACCCAGCGCACTCGTGAAATTGGTGTCGAAAAGGCCTTAGGCGCTCGCAAACGCGACATCCTTTTCCAGTTCCTGGCTGAGGCCATGGTGATTACAGCAGTGGGCGGGCTGCTGGGAATTTTACTTTCTTATATTGTCTCGCTATCGGTGGGGAGACTTACATTCTACAGTGCCATGGCTTCGCACGCGGAGGCGGGCGATATCCACCTGACCGTTGCTCCCAAGACGCTCATTGTCGCAACCGGGATTCTCGCCCTGGTCGGCATCGGTAGCGGTATATTCCCCGCAGTCCGCGCCGCGAATCTCGATCCCATTGAGGCTTTGCGCTACGAATAGAGCTGCATCTGTTCGTTTCATTCAAGTGCATCCCGGTGGATCACTCCCCCGCGGCGTACTTTCTGCTGCCTTGAAAAACTGCTCCAGCTTGCGTGTTGATCAGAAACCGTTGCCCATCCTTCGTCACGCCATACGTCCACAGCTCCGACATGGGTGGCTTGTCGTTACTCCGACGGTCAGCGAAAACCGAGGCGGGCACGGATGGCGATCTTCAAGAACGCGGTCGGTCCGTGCCGGCACATCCCCTCAAGTACAATGTCTCCGTTCTACGGAGGACGTTCATGCCGTCGCGCATTCTGCCGCGTGTTTTTGTGATGCTTCTGTTCTCTCTCACCGCGCCAGCCCAACACCCCGAGCTGTCGAAGACGGTGCAGGAGTTCGTCCGGGTGCGTTCGCCCAAGGTTGTCCTTACCCACGTGCGGATTATTGACGGCACCGGAGTACCGGCGGTCGAAGATCAGAATGTCGTGATTGAGGGCGGGAAGATCACGGCGGTCCAGAAGGGCGCCGATGTAGCGGGGACCGAGGGCACAACGGTTCTTGATCTCCACGGCTACACGGTGATACCGGGCATCGTCGGGATGCACAACCACCTGTTTTATATCGCGCGGCCGAATCTTGACATCCGCCGGCATTTTGACGATCCAGTCCTGGTGTCACAGATGACTTTCTCTGCGCCGCGTCTCTATCTTGCTGGCGGCATCACGACGATGCGCACCACCGGCAGCGTCGAAACGTACGCGGATTTGAACCTGAAGCACGATATCGATGCCGGAAAGCTTCCCGGCCCGCACATGGATGTCACCGGACCGTACCTCGAGGGCAGCCAGAGTTACTTCGTCCAGATGCCGCACTTGACTGGTCCCGACGACGCGCGGCGCACGGTGGAGTACTGGGCTGATCGTGGAGTGACGTCATTCAAGGCGTACATGAACATCACGCGAGGGGAGTTGAAGGCCGCGATTGATGCAGCCCACAAGCGGGGGATCAGAGTCACCGGCCACCTCTGCTCGATAACATACAAAGAGGCTGCTGAGCTCGGCATTGACGATCTTGAGCACGGCTTCTTCGTCAATACGCAGCTTGATCCAGACAAGAAACCCGACGTCTGCAGTCAGAGCGAGGGCGAGGAAACTCTCGCACGCATGGAGCCGAACGGTCCCGAGGCGAAGGACCTGATCGATACTCTGATAAGCCATCACGTGGCCATCACATCAACGCTGCCGGTATTCGAAGGGGATTTGGGGGGAGGGCACCCGCCGCTCCGCCAACAGGTTCTTGAGGCGATGACTCCGCAGGCGCGCGAGGATTTCTTCCTTCTTCGGCAGCGCCCTTCGTCGGTGCCGGCGCCGAAGATCGATCCGGCTATGCTTTGGAAGCGTGACTTGGAACTGGAGCGTGCCTTCGTTGCCGCCGGAGGATTGCTTCTCTCCGGCCCCGATCCCACGGGGAGAGGCGATGTGCTTCCAGGCTTTGGTGATCAGCGAGGGATTGAACTGCTGGTCGAAGCCGGATTCTTACCGGTCGAGGCCATCAAAATTGCCACCCTGAATGGTGCCATCTACCTGGGCAAGGACAAACAGATTGGCTCCGTGGCCCCCGGCAAGAATGCAGACCTGGTCGTGATCAAGGGAGATCCATCGAAACAGATTTCTGACATCGAGAAGGTCGAGATTGTTTTCAAGGACGGCGTCGGCTATGACTCCCAGAAACTGCTGGATTCGGCGAGGGAAAGATACGGACAGTATTGACCGGATGCCGAGGCTTACGCCCGCCACACCGACGTGAGGACGTCGGCGTCACCTCCAGACGACGGCTTGGCGAAGTTTAGCCAACCCTATGTTTGGTATCGGACGTCATGCACTTCTACAACGAAGCGTGCCGTTCGATAAGCTCAGCCACAACGGCGAGCTGACGCCGGCACCTTCCTTCCCTTCGAGGGTACCTCAACCACCTTCACCTCGCTCCGGGTACTCAGTCTTCGACGAACGACTTTAGTCTGGACAGCGCCCGGTCCCACTGCTCGGAGACGAAATCAAGGTATTTCTTTACTTCTTCAATCGGCTCCGGATCGAATTCAAACCGGCTCTCGCGACCCGCATGGACGCTATGCAGAATTCCCACACTCTCGAGCACTCGAAGATGCTTGGTGATCGCCTGCCGGGTCAGCTTCGACCCCTCCGTTAGCTGAGAAATGGAACAGGGCCTCCCGCCACAGAGCTTCGCAACCAGCGTTAGCCGCGTTTGGTCGCCGAGCGCGGCAAATATGGGTGCACCAGGCTGCCGTTTGGCGGCCGTGCTGCTATGACGTTTGTGCGACATGGTTCTCGATATTCTTGATTTGCTCTGTCCAACCGCCTTCATTCATGCGGAACGCCTCGAGGCGGCGGTCGCTGGGGATCTTGTCGAAGCCGGATTCCGTGAGCAGAAGCAGTGTTCCGCTCGCTGTTTTCTGCAGCCTGAATTCGACAAGCGTCGGCGTCTCCTTCGAATAATCGGTCTTAGGATCGACGGTATAAGGATGCCAGGTGAAGGAAAAGAGCCGTTCGGGCTCCATTTTCTGCACGACGGCCTCCCATTTGAGGTGCTCGTAGCCAGGATAGGTCACCTGGCCCCGCGAGAGCTGGCCTGGAACGAAGGGGCCATCCAGTTTCACACGAAACCACTCGCCAAATTCCCGGTAGTCCGTCAGCGCACGCCAGACCCGCGAAACTGGCGCCTTGAGTTCAATGCGCTTCTCAATACGGCCATTCATCTTAAGCAACCTCAGGGTTGCATATTAGCTCAGCCAACACACAAAAGCAACCTTGCGGTTGCACTTTCCCCGAGGGGGACTCCCGTGCCGTGCGTGGCCACCATTGACATGAGGGAAACGTCTGCCACCCATGGGTGGGCCTAAAAGCGAAAACTGGAGCATTTGACCGGGGTGGCCACCATTGCCGCTCCTACCGGGGATTCTGCGCGGTCCATCTGTTAGTCGATGTTGTGTGAAGGCCACCGCAGAGGTGATTCCACAAGACTCGATCGCTAATGCAGGCGGCCTGACCATTCAGCCTAGTCATGCCCTTCGAGAGCGAGAGGAGCGCATTTTTCGCCGAGCCAGGATCGGTCTTATGCATTCACGACTTTAGGACCGTGCTGACCGACTCCGTTGCAAGCTGCATACCCTCATATCTCATTTTTCTCGGGGTTTTCGCTGCCGAGATTCGGATCTTGAGACAATGCTAACTGGACCCAATCGGTTTGTAGCCTTGGCGGTCGGATCAGAGTCTGCATGACCACGCAATACTGCTCTGTCTTTTCCTGCAACCGGCTCAATTGATCCGCGGTTGCCTTGGGTGCGCGGATATCAAAGCGAAGATGGATTTTCTCAAAGCCGACGAGGGCGTTCTTGGAAAGGCCGAGGGTGCCCTGAAGATCCAATTCCCCCTCCACGTTCACATCGATATGTTCAGTCGGTATCGCCATAGCGGCAGCGACCATCTGACAGGTGATCTGAGCGCAGGCCGCCAGTGCCCCGAGGAGGAGATCGCCCGAACAAGCAGCATTACCTGTTCCCCCAACTCCGCTATGCGCTTCGGCTTGATAGATGGCGCGCCCGAGGTCCACAGAGCATGCCATTGGGGTGGCAGTTTCGCTGCCTTTCGCCCGGAGCGTGATCCGGGAACTATTCGGCTCTCGTCGGTATCGTTCCTTCAGCGGTTGTTGAACTGATCTAAGGTCCATCATGGCCTCTCAATTTTGTTATTCTTCACCAGTGGTTAGGGCCGGGAAGCCGCCCCGTGAAGCTCAACTTAGCGGCTGCCCCGTCGGCCACTATATAGTAAGGCACCGGAGGCGGGCGCATGTCCGCGGGCAATACTTCAAACTTGAAACAGCGCCAAGGAACACAAACGCTGCCACGGCGCGGAGACGGCACTACGCTCTCAATCGGTTCGCGATTCGGTGCCTACGAGATTCTTGCCTCGATCGGAGCCGGCGGGATGGGAGAAGTCTATCGCGCACGCGATACCCGCCTGGGTCGTGAGGTCGCCATCAAGATCCTGCTTGGTAACCTGTGCCCCGATCGGCAACGCGTCGAGCGCTTCGAGCAAGAGGCTCGGTCGGCATCGGCTCTTAACCACCCAAATATCGTGACCATTTACGAATTCGGGCAAGTGGATACGACCTGCTACATTGCCATGGAGCTGGTGGAGGGAGAGGTGGTGCGCGAGTTGCTCGCTTCTGGCTCAATTCCGCTACAAAAAGTGATTCAGATTGCGGCACAGGTCGCGGATGGATTGTCGAAAGCGCATGAAGCCGGCATTGTCCATCGTGATCTGAAACCCGAAAACCTGATGGTCTCGCGCGACGGGTTCGTCAAGATCCTCGACTTCGGCTTGGCAAAACTCGCCTCGCCCGCGGACGCGGAATCATTTGACACCCGCACGGTGGGAAGCCCGCAAACTCTTCCTGGCACGGTGATGGGCACCCTTGAATACATGTCTCCGGAACAGGCGAGCGGACAGCCAGTGGATTGTGGATCAGACCAATTTTCCTTCGGATCAGTACTCTACGAGATGGTGACGGGCAAACCGGCCTTTCAAAGGGACAGCAAGGCAGAGATGCTCGCGGCCATTCTGCGGGACGAACCAGAACCTATTGGCTCTTTGAATCCGCAAGCCCCAGCGCCACTATGCTGGGTCATCGAGCGCTGCTTGGCCAAGAAGCCCGAGCAGCGTTACGCCTCAACCCGCGACCTCGCGCGCGACCTCGCGGCTGTACGCGACCGGCTCATGGAGGCACCGCTTCGGAGTCCCCAGACTCGTCCAAGCAATCTGCCGATCCAACGCACGACATTCCTTGGGCGCGATCGGGAACTGGCAGCCGTGAAGGAGCTCCTACTCCGTCTTGATGTGCACCTGGTTACTCTCACGGGTCCCGGGGGGATTGGCAAGACTCGGCTCGGGTTGCAGGCGGCTGAAGAGGTAGCCCAGCGCTTTCCGAGCGGCGTGTATCACATTCCCTTGGCGACGGTTAGCGATCCCAAGTTGATAGCTCCGGCAATCGTGCAGACCTTGGGCCTGCGAGCAACCGGAGGTCAATCGCCCCTTGATAGCTTGAAAGAGTTTTTGCGGCATTCGTTGCAAATGCCAATACTTCTTGTGCTCGACAACTTCGAGCATCTGATTGCCGAGGCGCCGTTGGTGGCGGAGTTGCTGACGAGTAGCGCCGGACTCAAACTGATGGTCACCAGTCGCGCTCCGCTGCACGTTTACGGCGAACATGAGTTTCCCGTGCCGCCTCTCGGGCTGCCGGATTCCAAATCCGTTCCTGCTCTTGAGCTGCTGATACGGTATCCCGCGGTGGCCTTGTTCATCCGGCGCGCCCGAGCCGTTAAGCCTGATTTTGCGGTCAACAAGGACAACGCGGTTGCGGTGGCGATGGTCTGTGCCCGGCTGGAGGGTCTGCCTCTGGCTATTGAGCTCGCCGCGGCCCGCATCAAGCTGCTCTCGCCCTCCGCCATGCAGGCACGCCTGGAAAGCCGCCTGCAGTTGTTGACCGGCGGCGCGCGCGACCTGCCGGTTCGACAGCAGACTCTGCGAGGAGCTATAGACTGGAGCTACGGCCTACTGACTCCGGCCGACCAAACGCTTTTCCGAAGGCTTTCAGTTTTCGTGAGCGGATGCAGCCTTGAGGCAGTGGAGGCTGTGTGCAACACGAAAAGGGATCTAGAGCTGGACGCGCTCGACGGCATGGCATCGTTGGTGGACAAAAGCCTGTTGCAGCAGGTTGAGCGGGGGGAAGGGGAATCGCGCTTCGTGATGCTCGACACGATCCGCGAGTACGGACTGGAGCGTTTGGCGGCAAGTGGGGAGGAGGAGCCGACGAGGCGAGCCCACGCCGCGTACTACCTCGTGCTGGCAGAAGAGGGGGCATCGACGGACGCTGACGCAGTGCAGACGGAATGGCTCGACCTCTTTGATGCAGAACACGATAATCTTCGCTCGGCCCTGGATTGGCTGACGCGGACCGAGAATGCGGAATGGGGTCTGCGCTTGGGTACCGCTCTTTTCCGCTTTTGGGAGAGTCGCGAGTACCTCGCGGAAGGACGGGACTGCCTGGCGAAGCTGCTCAAGCTCGAAGGAGCAGGGGTGCGAAACAACGTGCGGGCCAGGTCGCTGTTCGCCGCGGGCGTCCTGGCAGGCGGGCAGGGCGACTACGTATCGGCATGCACACTGGTTGGCGAAAGCCTGGGAATCGCCCGGGAGTTGAAGGATTTCTGGGGCATCGCCATCTCGCTCAACGCACAGGCGGTTCTCGCCCGGGATCGGGGGAGCATCGTGGAGTCTCGCTCCCTGTTCGAAGAAAGCCTGGTGGCGTGGAGAGAATTGGGCGATCGCGCGGCCGTGGCTCGTGCTCTCAGTAACTTGGCAAATGTCGTCAGGTTACAGGGCGATCATGCTCTGGCACGCTCCCTATACGGGGAGTGTCTCTCCATCTTTAAGGATCTGGGTGACCGCACAGGAATGGCATGGTCCCTCAACCATCAAGGCGATGTGGCGCGCGGCCAGGGCGACCCGGCGGGCG
>Ga0193719_10000233_pt1 | contig 19961 bp, 21 predicted proteins | sample U2a2metaG_FD_160103 | JGI IMG/M metagenome (GOLD analysis project Ga0193719, IMG submission 160103) | Soil microbial communities from a riparian zone of the East river system, Colorado, United States - U2a2 | ecosystem: Environmental > Terrestrial > Soil > Riparian zone | place: USA: East... | reverse complement strand
TTTCTTTGGCTGATCGTTCTCATTTTTCATCGAGCAAATTGGCGAAGGGGCAAATGGATTAAGACAAGTTACGCCGCCACGCTATAATGCTGATTTCGCCGTCATGAATAAGGCCTTACAGAGCGAACTCCGCCTCGCCAAGCGCATGACGCGTCTCGGCACCGAGACCGCGTTCGAAGTACTGGCGAAAGCGCGAGCGCTGGAGGCAAAGGGCCGCGACATCGTTCATCTCGAGATTGGGGAGCCCGATTTCGATACCCCGGATAACATCATCGATGCGGCTACCGACGCCCTGCATAAGGGCTTCACCCATTACGGGCCTTCGGCCGGTTTGCCGCAGCTGCGCGAGACCATCGCTCAATACGTGAGTGAGACGCGCGGGGTAAAAGCAACACCCGAAGAAGTGGTCGTTGTCCCCGGCGGTAAGCCCATCATCTTCTTCACAATTCTTGCGCTGGTTGAAGAAGGGGACGAGGTCATCTATCCGAATCCCGGATTCCCCATCTACGAATCGATGATCGATTACGTCGGCGCGAAAGCGGTGCCGATCCGTTTACGCGAGGAGATGGATTTCCGGCTCGACGTCGGCGAGCTCGACGGACTAATCAACGACCGCACCAAGCTGATCATTTTGAATTCACCGCAGAATCCGACTGGCGGCGTGCTGACGAAGAACGATATCGACGGCATCGCGCATACGATTGGCGACCGCGACATCATGGTGTTGAGCGACGAGATCTACAGCCGCCTCATCTTCGACGGTGAACACCATTCCATCATGTCGGTCGATGGGATGAAGGAGCGCTGCATTTTACTCGACGGTTTCTCCAAGACCTACGCAATGACCGGCTGGCGTATGGGCTACGGTGTCATGTGCGCCGACCTGGCGACGCACGTCGCCCGCCTGATGACCAACTCCAACTCCTGTACCGCCAGCTTCACGCAGGTCGCCGGCATCGAGGCGCTCCGCGGGCCGCAGGAGTCGGTCGAGGCGATGTGCGCCGAGTTTAAGAAACGGCGCGACGTCATGGTTGCCGGCCTCAACAAGATCAAAGGTTTTTCCTGTCGCTTGCCCAAGGGCGCGTTCTACGTTTTCCCCAACATCAAGCGAACCGGATGGCCATCGAAGAAACTAGCGGACGTGCTGCTCGACGACGCCGGCGTCGCCGCGCTGTCTGGTACCGCCTTCGGCGATTTCGGCGAGGGCTATTTGCGTTTCAGTGTGGCCAACTCGATCGAGAACATCGAGAAAGCACTCGATCGCGTCGGCGCCTGGGCGAAGAAGAACATGTAGGCCGTTTTATTCGATTTCGAGTTCGGCTTTGACTTTTTCCCACGGAATCAACGGTTTGCCGGCGTTCTCTGCGATAGCTGCTTCGAGATCGCGCAGGTCTTCGAGATCTTCAACCCGCTCTTGGAGCCGGGCCACAGCCTCATTGAGTGTCTCGATTTTTTCCAGAATGGCGGCTTCAGTCATAACCTTGCTTCCGATCGTTGACAGCATAAACCTGAATCACGTCTCCTGCCAGAACGAACAGAACACGAAATGTGCCGATACGAAGCCGATAGCGATTGCCTTTGTCTCTGAGTTTGAGTACATCGCCGCGGAGATCGTCGCGCATTGCTTCCATCCGTCGGCCAATGTTGCGACGCATTTCTTTGGGCAGCGCACGCAATTGCTCACGCGCTTTCTCACTGATTTCGATTCGATACCGCACTAATCCCATTCTTCGGGGCCACTCGTGCGGTGGCAAGCTTGCTCATTGCGGTTTCAAGCCAACAGCCAAAATGCAAAGAGCCGCATTTATCGTGGGCTGGTGTTGATTACGCGAATCAGCCAAAACATAATTCCTCACGTAAGTTCTCTCCCTTTGAGAAGGGGAGAGGCGAGACGAGAGAACGCGCACGCTAATTGTCGCGACGGTAAACACATGCTTCCATTGCTCTAGCCATGACCGACAAGAAACCCTTCCGCGTCTTTGCCACCTCCCGCATCGGCGATCCTGCCGAGAACCGTCTTCGCGAGCGCGGCTACCAGCTCGAGGTCTTCCAGGGCCCCGAGGCGCCGCCGAAGAAGCTGATCATCGAGAAAGTGAAGAGCGGTATCGACGGCTTGATCACCACGCTGCGCGATCCCATCGACGCCGAGATCTTCGAAGCAGGGAAGGGCTCGCTCAAGGTCGTGGCGCAGATCGCCGTCGGTTTCGACAACATCAACCGCGCCGACGCTAACAAGTACAAGGTCCCATTCACGAACACCGCCGACGTGCTTACCGAAGCGACCGCCGAGTTCGCTTTTCTCATGCTCGGCATGCTGGCGCGCAAGATGTATGCGAGTGAGCGCCTGGTGAGGGACCAGAAGTGGCCGTCGTGGCACCCATTCCTGCCCTTCCTTGGCGACGAGGTCACGGGCAAGACCATCGCCATCATCGGCACCGGACGCATCGGCCTGGCCATGATCAAGAAGTGCTCGGGTTTCGACATGAACATGCTGTGCTACGACCCGGCGTATCACAATGACAAGTACATCGCTTCCATCCAGCAGCTGATGGACCTGCGCCACGCCAAGGAGATCCAAAAGGAGAAGACCTGGATCAAGTATGTGGAGTTCGAGGAGGCGCTGCGCGGCGCCGACTACGTGAGCGTCCACGTGCCGCTGTTGCGCGAGGACGAAACCGATAAGCCGACGTACCACCTCATCAACGAGAAGACGCTGAAGTTGATGAAGCCGACTGCGTACCTGGTGAACAGCTCACGCGGCCCAGTGGTGGACGAGAAGGCCTTGGCCAAAGCGCTGAAAGACAAAGCCATCGCCGGGGCGGCGCTCGACGTCTTTGAGAAAGAGCCGCTGCCGCCGGATTCGCCGCTCCTCGATCCTGAAATCGCCGATCGCACGCGGCTGTTTCATCACTTCGCCAGTGGCGCGCAGATCACGCGGCTCTCAATCGATCCCGACAAAGGCATGGCTGGGCGCACTGCCCAGGCACTGATCGACGTGCTGGAAGGGAACTACGACGGCGACCCGGCGAAGATGCCATATGTGGTGAATAAGGAAGCGTTCACCCCGTGAGATAATCTTCGATCGACAAATCGTGTCTACGAGAGTCCCTAGCTTCCTGGTTTCTTAATTACGCGTCCCCAAAATCGTACCACTTGGCATCAAGTAGCGCGCCAAGGCAAACTCAGCCCACCGATCACCACCAAATGTGGCTTGAAATCCGACCGCTACCATCTTTCCATCGCGCTGAAAGGCAGCCCCGTTGGCTCCGCCGTTCAGATCGCCAAACGAGGTACGCACTTTGCCCGCGACACCAAAGGTGGTGTCGAGAGAGCCATTCGGATTCAAACGCGCCAGCAAGAAGTCGGAATCGGATGATTCCGTGTTCGCATAACCGACGGTAATAATTTTGCCGTCGCGTTGCAGGAGGACTTTGCTGGCGCTCTGGCAGCAGCTGCCAAAATCGATTTGCATCATCCCGTCGGTACTGAAGCTGGTGTCGAGGACGCCGTTGGAGCTATATCGCGCGACGGCAAAATTCTGAACCAAGCCGTTTTGGGAGATCGCGAATCCAGCAGCGACGATCTTGCCGTCGCGTTGAAGACCGGCCGAGCGCGCCTGATCGAAGTTGTGATCGCCGAAGTCGGTGCGCACTTTTCCGGCGACACCGAAAGTCGTGTCGATGGTGCCATTACTCAGATAACGTGTGGCGGCAAAGTCATAGAAATTCGCCGGATTTTTCGTAGAGCCAACGGCGACAAGCTTGCCGTCCGGCTGTATGAGAATGGAAAAGGCGTCGTCGTTGAAGCCGTCAAAATCGGTTGCGACCTGGCCGTCGCCGCTGAAGGTCGTGTCTGGCGTTCCATCCGGATTATAACGCGCAAGTGCGAAGTCAGTATTAGAACTATCGTCATTGGTGAAATTAACGAAGTCAGTTCCAGCAGCGATAATCTTGCCGTCAGGCTGCAAGGCCAGGGCGAAGGCGTAGCTACCCTGGCCGGGAAAACTCGTCGTCACGATGCCACCGTTGCCAAAGGAGGTATCGAGCGATCCATCCGGGTTGTAGCGAACTAGTTTGAAATCGCCAAGAAAGGTAAAGAGCGGAAAAGCGCCGCCCACGACCACGATTTTGCCATCAGCTTGGATGACCACCGATGAAGCCACCGCGGCCAGGCCCGGGAAATCTGTTCGCACTTTGCCCCCGGCGCCGAAGCTGGTGTCGAGCGTGCCATTCGCATTGTAGCGGGCGACGGCGAAGTCCTCGTCCGTATAATCATTGTTTATATAGGTTGTCCCGACGACGACCAATTTGCCATCAGCCTGGACCGCGACTGCGTTGGCGATGTCGGTGCTATGATCAAAATCGGTCATCACTTGGCCGGCGGTCTCGAGTGTCGGAAGGCCGGCGGTCCCGAATGTCGGATCGAGGTCTCCGTCGGTTGCTTTCGCCATCTGCCCGCTCACGAAGAAGGTCAGTATTATTGCCGTGGCCGCGATCGCGCGGCAGTCAGTGGCGAATTGGCAAGGTTTTGAATTGGTGATTTGCATAGGTGTCCTTTCGTTCCTCCTGAAACCTGATAACGCGAGACGTTGTCTCTTCCAAGCACAGTGTAGTAACAATCCTGTTACCAAGCCGAAATGGTGGAAATGGGGTCCTATCTATGTTTTTTAACATTCGCGCGAGGCCTGCTGATTATTCATCGACCGCGCATCAGCCGCCTTCGCGCGATGCCTACGGCGCCACAAGGATTTTGAACGACAATCCCAGCGGGACCGTCTACGTTGCCACTATGACTAAACTGATTGGGTTAGTAGCGGCGGGACTCTTTGCGGCAGGCACGATGTTCGCGGGCGAACACGGCGATTGCTCAAAGAAAGTCGGAAACGAAGCGAAGGCAGCGTGTCAGGCTTCATTGGCCAGCCTGAACCTCACACCTGAGCAGAAGACGAAGATGGACGCGGTTATGGCAGAGCATGAAAAAGCCGGTTGCTCCGAAGCGAGCGAAGCTAAATACATGCAAGAGGCAAAAGGAATCCTGACGAAGGAACAGTACACGAAGTTCGAAGCCCAGTGCAAGAAAGGCGAAGAAGACAAGACGCAGACCTGATCGCGGACTTGGAACCAGATCAACGCTTCGCGCCGAGAGCAATCTCGGCGCGTTCCGTGTACGGATTCGATTCCGGCCGAAATGGGAAAGGCAAGTGCGTCGCTCTAAACTCCGAAACATTCGCGAGCAGAGCATTTAACATTTCCCGGTATGTCTTGAGCGTTTTGCAGAAAGCGCGCCTATGGAAAAATGGGGTCGCCTCGGGTTTTGCAATCGATGTCGCTCGATTCCCGTCGCCTCGACCTGGACCAGAGGTCGGAGATCAGAAATCAGATGTCAGCCGAAGCCATTCGCACCATTCCCCTAGCATGATAAGATTACGACGCTGATGCGTTCGGGGAGTGGGCGTAGCGCGAATTCCCTGCGGTGTGATGTCGTAGGCCCAGGCGAGAATCAACGAGATCGGAAACCCGATCAGCAAAAAGACGACGACCAAGCGGAACGCCCAATTTGGCAGCTCCCACGCCGGAAAAACGGCCGAGCTGATCTGAATGATAAATCCAGCGGCGATAACATAAGCTGCGGCGACTCGATAAACTTTTCGCCGTCGCACTTCTTCAAAGAAGCCGCTCATAACGAAAAGATTGGATACGTCACATCATAATTCAATTAGGACTTTTAACACGGAAATACGATGATTCTCTTTGTTGCGATTGCGGCCAAAGACGAAGAGTTAGCGAGCGGTTATTGCGCACCAGTCATTTGCTGCTGGCGGTATCATGGCGACGAGTTGTGGCCAAAAGTGTCTAAGATCGCAGCCGATTATTGGAACGGCTCTTTGTCTTCACCTCTGCCGATTGCGGTTGTAAGGATAATATTATCCCATTCGTGGGCATTCTCCTATGCCAAGGCTACGGCGCGACAAGGAAATTGAGATGTCTGATATCGGTGGAAAATTGGATGAGCGGGCGACCCATTCGACTCCGTTCAGGGCAGGCTAAGGCCACGACGGGTTGACTCGTAATCTCCCGATTACTCGGTCGCATCACGATGCGATCTATGCAGTCTACCCGGCGGGATCGCCGCACTGGGTTTCACAGCGGATTTGCGGAACCTATCAATTATCATTGTTTTTCCTTGTCCCCGCGCCCCTGTGCGGCTATCCTCGGGTTCACCGTGTACAGGGCGCAAAAGCCCGACGGGTCGGTCGATGCAGGCATTCATTTCAAGTACGACATCAAAGGCAACACGGAAGGCTAGCCTCTATATCATGCATGATGAATGACTAGCCCACCTGGCGAAAGATAGTAGCTATTCAACATGCGAGGATAATGCTGATGCCTAAGAAACCGAAACGTCCACCGACGGGCAAAGATCTCGTCATCGCTCCTGGCGGGCCTCGAAGGCGGGAGAGCGTGCATGCACTCAAAGCCGGCGAGTCCGTGTTCGTGCAGCAGGGTTACGGCCCCGTAGTCACACGAAGCCCGAGGGGAATTGCAACCAATAAGATGAGAAGCGCCGATGCTCCTGCGAACTTCGTGCTGACTCCCGGCGGATTCAGGCACCGCTCGCTCGTGCACCGGGTGGCCAAGAGCCAGGCGTTGCACTTCACAGAAGCGCGGACACAACTGATCGACCTCGCTACAAACGTCCGCAAGGACATCTCTAAGGGACGGGCGCAGTCGGGCGAAGTACCCAACCTCGGCAGCGGCTGGATCTCATACGGGTACTGGAACAACGGTACGGGGAGTTCCCTGACTTCGTTTCGCTCGACGTGGACCGTCCCGCAGGCGCCGTCGACCGACTCAGGGCAAACGATCTTCCTCTTTAACGGCATCCAGAACTATGGAAACAACTACGGCATCCTTCAGCCAGTTCTGCAATGGGGCCCATCGGCTGCAGGCGGCGGATCTTACTGGTCGATCGCGAGTTGGTACGTGACCTCGGGAGGCGACGCATTTCATACTGCGCTCGTCCAAGTAGATGAAGGGGACGTTCTCATCGGACTCATGACGCTCACAGGCCAGACCGCTGGAGGGTTCAACTACCGATCCGAGTTTCAAGGAATCGGCGGCACGACGTTGAACATTGCGAACATCGCGGAGTTGCTCTGGTGTAACGAGACGCTGGAGGCATACGGCATTCAGGTATGTTCGGACTATCCAGCGACGGACTTCACCAGGTTCTGGCCGATCAACATCCAGACCGGTGCTACAAATCCGACAATGGCGTGGACGCCGGTGAATGCAGTGACGGATTGCAACCAGCATACAATTATCGCCGACAATTCCTCCACCCAGGGCGATGTCGACATCTACTATCGCAATCCCTCGAAGAACAAGTTCAACTTTTCGGAAATGCTCGTTGTGACCAATCCTATCCTGCTCTGGCTCTTCAAGCACGGTTGGGAAGATCCGGGCTGGGGCCGAGACGATGCAAGTCAGATCTCGATACTCTCCGCCCTACACGCGCTGGCAGATCAGATCTCGGACACCGAGCTGCGCACGCAGGTCAAGAAGCTCTCGTCCGAAGGGCTCGCAAAAGTCGCGAATCGGATGGTGGGAGCGCGCTAAGCCGGCGGTTGCTCGAGGGCACGGCGATCCACTCGGTGATCTATGTGGCGAATTGGGTCGTGCTAAACATTTGACATTTCACCCGCGGCCTTAGCCCAGGCTGATTGCGATGATAAGGAAAATTCCAGAAATCGGAGGTCAGAGATCAGACGTCAGCGGTCAGCTGGTTCAACGGGGACCAGTTGGTCTGCCGTGCGCGCAAAGGAAAGTCGTCCAAGCGTTTGGAAAGAGTTATCACACCATCTATGAAATCACTCGTTTGCTTATTGTGTAGAACAGTTGGGCATCGCAGATAATCAGCTCTTGGTCGGCTCGAGGATTCGGCTCCCGTGGAAGGAAACGCAGCGCCAGGCGTTGGACTTGCGCACCCAAACCGTGGTTCGCCGATATTTGATGACTGACTCCTTTCCCGCAGCCGAGAAATGCGCGGTGTTGATCGCCGTTAGGACGGCGGTGTCGCCGTAGATTCGCACTTTAATATCGGAGAGTTCCTCCTTTGCTAGCTGCGGGTCAGTCGAATTAGCCTGTGGGGGCGCTGCTTCTTTCAATTCAGCGGCCTTGTCCGAGACAAACCCGCGCCCGTCTATTCCAACGAAGTCGTCGGCGAGTATCGCAGCGACTTTAGCGGTGTCGTGGTGAATCACTGCATCCGACCACGCTTTCTCTTGCATAGTAACCGCCGCCGTTGCGCTCTCCTCCGATAACGCGAATACGACGCCACAGCATCCGGCGAGTGCAATACATCCAATGGTTATTAGCAACTTTCGCATAGTGCTCGCAGCTCCTTTACGCATTTTAGGTTTCATGGTTGCGGTCGTAAGGGATAGTTCCAGAAGTCGGAGATCGGACAGACGTGAGAAAGGGAGGTCCCGCCTTTGCCAGGGCTACGGCGTGGCAGGCAGAGGGTCGCTTACTTGACCTTAAACTCGACTGTTTTGACGAGCTCATCGTTCAGATAGATCTCGGTCTTATAATCGCCGGCCGGGAACGGGTCGTCGTGCGTCAGGCTGAAATTGATTCGGTTCGGCTCTTCCACACCTTCGATCGCCTGGGACGTGATCTCGACTTCTTTCTCGAGAATCTTTTTGTTTTCCGTTCACACGGCGTCGACGATCGTCCAAATTGCTTTTATGTGCGTTCCGATTTTTGGTTCGCTCAAAAAAACCAGGACGGCGAACGTGTCGTCGGGTTTGAAGCTTTTGACCGGCTCGAATCTGTCTTCGACTTCGCGGGCCAAAACCGTTTTCTCGATCGTTACGTCTTCGTCGGAAGTTGACTCGTCTTCATCTTTCTCTTTGGCGAGCGCTGCGCTGGTGAATACGAGTGAAAACAAGGTTACAAGTGCGGGACTCTAATCGTTTCATATTCGGGCCATTACAGCGCCGTTTTGACCTCGCATCAACACGTTATTGAAAGGCATACCGGAAAGCGGAGGCGGGATTGAGCGACAAGGGCCACGGGTTCGAATAGAACAAACGTCCAACGCTCGACTCAGATATAATTCAATCGCATGGGAATGCTTTTTTCAGTAACTTTTTTACATGAAAGCTCTCGCTCTGTTCTTATTGCTTTTCGTATCAGTATCAATGGCATCGGCAGCACAGCCGGTTGTCGTTATTGTTCGTCACGCGGAGAAGGCCGCCGACGGTGGAGCTGATCCGGAGTTATCTTCGGCTGGTCATGCGCGGGCTGACGCGCTCGCGCGGATTTTGAAGGACTCAGGCATCACGGCAATTTTCACCACCGAGTTCAAGCGCACCCAGGAAACCGCGACGCCGACCGTGACATCAGCCGGCGTCGCGCCAACGGTGGTTGCGGCGAAAGATACGACCGGCCTCGTCGCGAAGTTGCATCAGCTGAGCGGCAACGCGCTGGTTGTTGCGCATGGCGACACGATTCCGAACATCATCAAAGCGCTTGGAATCAATAGCCCGATCAACATTCCTGACGAGGATTACTCAGAGTTGTTAATTGTCACGCTCGGCGATAAACCGCAGCTGTTTCGGTTGCATTACCCTTCGTAACGAAGGCAAAAGACGGCAGCAAGTCACTTCAAGTACTTGTCGAACCATTCGACCGTCTGATCCATTCGATCGGCTTGGTTCTCCGGCTTTAGAAAGAGATGGCCTTCGCCCGAATACACGATCAGTTGCGTCGGCACACCGAGCGTTTTTAAAGCGTGCCAGAATTCGTAGGACTGCGACGAAGGGCATTCCGCGTCGCGCTCGCCGACAATGACCAGCGTCGGTGTCTTCACGTTCTTGATGAAGTGAATGGGAGAACTTTTCTCGTAAACGGCGGGGTCGTCATAAACTGATGAACCGAAGAACGGAATCATCCATTGATCGATCAGGTTCTGGCCATAATAACTTTGCCAATTGGCAATGCCGGCACCCGCGACGGCGCCACGGAAGCGGTTTGTCTGCGTGACAGTCCACATCGTCATGTAGCCACCGTAACTCCATCCGGTCACGCCGAGACGCGCAGGATCGATCGGATATTTTTTTATCGCGGCGTCGATTCCAGCGAGAGTGTCTCGAAGGTCGCCGCCGCCGAAATCTTTCACGTTAGCGCGGGTGAACGTTTCACCCTGGCCGTAGCTACCGCGCGGATTTGGCAAAAGGACATAGTAACCGCGTGATGAGAGAGCGGCGACGATCGCTCTAGACATTCCAAAACCAGCCGGCCACTCCGGCGTCGTTACGCTGGAAGGTCCGCCATGGATGAGGACGACCATCGGATATTTCTTGCCCGACTCCACTTTCGCGGGCGGGAGAAGCCATCCCTGAATATTGAAGCCGTCGTTAGTCCACTCGAGATTCTCAGCCTTGCCCCATGTCGGCGGTAGCGCGGAGTTGTTGGCGGTCAGTTGTCGCCATTCATCGATCGGCCCGGCCCAAACTTCGGGCGCCGTTTCATAGCTGCTCCGGGCCGCGGCGGCCAAATGGCCGTCTTTGGAAACAGCAAAGTTTGGGAAATTGCCGAAAGCGTAAAGGCCTTCGGCGCCTTTCCAGATTGTCCGCACGGAGTTGTTGGCGAGCGTCAGTTCAGAGATCGCGCTTCCGCCCCCGACATATTCCGTGAACAGGATGCGATCTGGTGTCTGCCAGAACAGGGAACTGACCGAGCTCTTGCGATCTTTCGTGCGATTCACAATATCGTGTCCAGAGGCCGAGACAGTGAAGAGGTCCCCACCGTGGAATCCCTCGTCGCTCATCAAGCCTTCAATGAACGAGCAAGATTTACCATCTGGTGACCACCGCGGAACCGCGACTTGAAGAGAAGGTTTGTAGATGGATGCAGCGTTTCCTTTTGCAATGTCGATGGTGTAAATCTGCGCGATCCACCAATTGTTGTCGCCTGGCCCGGGAGCGGCTGTTGTCACAAACGTTTTGTCGTCGGGAGACCAATCGTAATCGTAGATATGGAAATTCGGTGGCGACACCTGGCGCAACTCGCGGCTGGCAACGTCGAGAATAGCGATCCGCTGGTTATGAATAGCAGTATCGATAACGCCCGTGGTGACTGGCGCGGCCGTTAAGGGACCGCCGCCACCCGCGCCTTCTATATAGAGGAACGCAATGCGTTTGCCATCGTGCGACCAGCGAGGACGTGCCGCATATCCTTTTAGGTGTGTATTTTTTTTAGGATCCGAACCATCACCATTCACCGTCCAGAGTTGGGCTTGGTCTTTCTCTCCGGCGTTGGAAAAAAATGCGAGGATCTTTGAATCGGGAGACCAGGCGGGGTCTGAGTCTTTTCTTTCTCCGGTGGTCGCAAGACTAACCAGCACTGCCGCAGCATTACCTGATGTTCCACGAATATGAGTCTGCTTTGATGTTGTTGCAGCGGTGGACTGCACCCACGCGACATGTGCGCCATCCGGAGAAAGAGCAATATCATCGTAGAGGACAGTTTTACCCAACTGTTCGGTCAGCTGCATGTTCTGAGCTGTTAATAGTGCGGGAAAGAGAAAGGCCAGAAGAAAATGCTTCATGTTGCGATCCTGACAAAGACGCTACAGAACGGCAAGTCGCAGGAAGCCAGAGGTCGGGCGCCTTTGCACGAGGCTACTCCGAAAGCTTTCGCGAGCGAGCGGCGAGCCAAGGACGCCAGCGGGTTAGAAATCTTCGGCGAATTAGGAAAGCAGGAGCACAGGGCGGATCGGTAACTGACGCACGCGTTTCCCGGTGGCGGCAAAGACTGCGTTGGTGATTGCCGGAACGATCGGAGGGACAGGCGGTTCGCCCATGCCGAACGGCTCGGGCGCGTCGCCGTTGACGACGTGCACTTCTATCGCGGGCACGTCGCGCATCCGCGCCACCTCGAAGTCGGCGTAGGTGCCCTGTTGCGCGGCACCGTCACGGAATGTGATCTCGCCTTTGAGCGCGGAAGAAATACCCCAGATGATTCCACCTTCCATCTGTTGCTCAACGCCGACGGGGTTAATGACGCGGCCGCAATCGACCGCCGCAACGACGCGCTCGACACGGACGTCGCCGTCGTGATCGACAGCGACATCGGCGACATAGGCGATGTAGGTGTGGCCAAAGTAAGCGTTACATGCTACGCCGCGACCGTGCCGTTCTGCGGTCGGCGCACCCCAGCCGGATTTGTCGCGGACAACTTCGAGAACGCTGCGCAGGCGACGGCGATCGATTGTGACCGCTCCAGCTTTGACGGTGTCGGTGCCTTTCAGCAGATCGAGGCGAAACGCGAGAGGATCGGCGCCGCGATGATGAGCGACTTCATCAAGGAAAGCTTCACGTGCGAACACACTCGAGGGTGCGAAGACGGCCCGCCATGGTCCGTGACGCACCGGCAAATCGACCGGGACATAAGCCGTCTCGATAGCCGGTATGGCGTATGGCACATCGTAAACGCCCCATGACCAATCCTGATACCAGGCCGTGTCTCGTTTTTCCTCAGGCTCCAGTGGAGAGATATTATGGAACGATCCTGCCTTGGTGTGTTTCCAGGCGACGGGCGCGCCTTGCGCATCGAACCCGGCCGAGAGGTAATGAACAGAGGCGGCCTGGAAATGACCGTGCTTCATGTCGTCGGGACGAGACCAGAGGAGTTGAATTGGCGCCTTGGCCGCGCGCGAAATTTCCGCCGCTTCCAATGCGTCGTCGACCGCGAGCCGTCGTCCGAATCCTCCGCCGATCAAGGTGACGTTTACCTGGACGTTGGCGGGCGCAGTCCCGAGCAGCTGCGCGACTTGTTTCTGCATTCTGTTTGGTGCCTGCGTCGGCGCCCAAATCGTGCAGCGATTTTCTCGCACATCGGCGACGCAGTTCATCGTCTCGACCGGCGCATGGGCGTAGAATGGATAATGATAGGTCGCGTCGATTGTTTCCGCGACGGGAGCGGTGCCGGGCGGAGGTTCTTCTTTGCGGGTGACGAAGCCGCGCTCGCGTGACGCCGCTTCAAGCCGCTTGGCATGCGCTGCGGAATTGAACGCGTCCGGCGGCGGGTCATCCCACTCTACGGCCAGCGCCGTGCGGCCTTTGATCGCTGCCCATGTTGTGTCCGCAACCACCGCGATCCCTTTCGAAATTTTTACGATGGCGCGGACGCCATGAACCGCGCGTGCTTTCTCTTCCTGCATGCGTTTCGGTTTCGCACCGGCGAACGGCGGGCGCTCGAGAGATGCGTGGAGCATGCCCGGAACTTTGACATCAATGCCGTAACGCGCTTTGCCGCTAACGATATCGCGGCCGTCAATGCGCGCGGTGCGTTGACCGATGATTTTATAATCGTTTGCGTTTTTCAGCGGCGGATGTTCCGGCAACGGCAACCGCGCGGCGTCGGCGACCAAATCGCCATAACTAAACCGGCGACCGCTGGGCGTATGGATGATGAAGCCACTGGCAGCCGTGCACGTGGTGCGATCTACCTTCCAACGCGCCGCCGCGGCCATGGCGAGCATCTCACGGGCAGTCGCTCCGGCCTGGCGCAACGATTTCCAGCCGTCTCTGATGCTATCGCTGCCGCCTGTTCCGATATCTTCGAAACCCGGTCCGGGCGATGCCTGCACCAGCTTGATTCGAGTCCAATCCGCTTCGAGTTCCTCCGCCAGCAGCATGGTGAGCGACGTGCGCACGCCCTGACCCATCTCGGACCTCCCGATGGTCAACGTTACACTGCCGTCGGGATCGATGCGGATCCAAACATTTGGTTTGAACGGTCCGGCCGCGCGTGTGTCCGCGCCGCGCAGCAAGCGGTTTCCGTCGATTCCGATGAGCAGGGAAGCGCCGCTCAGCGCGGTCGTTTTGAGAAAAGTGCGGCGCGACGTGATCATGTCTTTTTCGCGCGCATTTCTTCGGCGGCGCGCCGAATGGCTTTACGCATGCGCGGGTAGGTGCCACATCGGCAGACCGAATCGGACATCACCGTGTCGATCATTTCGTCTGTCGGGTCAGGATGATCGTGCAACAAACCGCACGCGGTCATAATCATGCCCGGCTGGCAAAAGCCGCATTGCGCCACCTCTTCTGCGAGCCAGGCGCGCTGACAGGGATGGGTCACGTCCCGCGACAAGCCTTCGATCGTGACGAAGCTGCGCCCTGCAGCCTCATGGGCAGGGACCTGACAAGATCGAATCGCTTTGCCATTTTCAAGAACGGTGCACGCGCCGCAAACGCCGACACCGCAACCGAACTTCGTGCCGGTGAGAGCAAGCGCATCGCGGATTACCCAGACGAGCGGCGTATCGTCGTCCACCTTGAGGACGTGGCGGGAGCCATTCACCGTGACGGCCACTTCGCTCATTCGGGCATTAGACTTGTCAGGAATGATGTCCGTTCATTCTCGGATTCAATCGGCGAAGCACAACTTACTCGTTACTATTTACTATTCGATTTTGCGTCGAACCCCTGAGCCCGAGTTAATCTTCAGCTCTCCTGATTGCGGTCGTAAGGAATAATGTTATCCCACTCGTCTGCAGAGGAGCGGGCTACAAAGGCCACGACGGGTTCGGAGTCGCTCATGTTGAAGACTTCGTGTGGCACGCCGGGTTTGATGTAAATGAAATCGCCGGCTTGGTTCTCCAACACGTGCTTAAGCCGGGGTCCGAATTCGTGGCGCACTTTTCCTTCGAGGATATAAAGGATTACCTCGAAGCCGACATGAATATGCGCATAGGCGACGCCACCCGGAGGTATCGTGGCGATGTTGGCTGATAGCTTGGTTGTGCCAACATTTTTTGCAGACATGCCCTGTTTATAGTGGATGCCGTTCCAATCCCTGCGGGCGCCGCCGCCACGAACGGTCAGTATCCCATCGTGATCTTCTACTGCGCTGAGTTGGATGTTGTCTTTGTTGTCGTTCATAATGAGTGATTCGAAGAAAGTAAATTCATGGAGAATGGGATCTCATGGAGAAGTCGGCTTTAGCTTCCGCAATGCCTCAGTGAATCGGACTAAGTCGTTCGCCACTTGTTCAACACGTGCGGTCACTTTCTTATCCGCAATGTTGTCGCCATCGAAAGCTGCGGCAGTGGCAAAAACGAACCGCGGAATAATCACACAACGAAAATCGAGCATGAGGCTGTTGGCGTAGGCCATGACCGACATGTAACTGGCTGTGCCACCCGCGGCACAAAGAAAGCCGACGATCTTGTCTTGCCAGGCGCTGCCCGTCAGCTCGATCATGTTCTTGGCTGCGGCTGCGACATCATAATTATATACGGGCGCCGCCACCAGGATCCCGTCCGCCGCTTCGATCGCGGCGCTCAATTTTTTGGAGCTCGGCATGCCATAACATTTGCCCCCATCGCAGAGCGGCAGGTTCATTTTGCTGATGTCGATCCAGGCGCAATCGATTTTGCGCTTTTGCAGGTGCGCAAATGCCACGCGCCCCATGCGCCGGCTGTTGCTGTCGGGATTACTACTCGTGCTGATAACAAGATGTTTTGGCATTGGTCGCTCAAAATTCAGCGAGCCAAACAGATTAATGGATCGAGACTGGCGTTCCAACTTTAACTCGCTCGGCGAGACGAACCACATCCCAGTTGGCTAGCCGGATGCAGTTATGACTAACGGAATGTCCTACGGAATCAGGAGTGGCCGTGCCATGTATGCCGATCCCTTTTTTGTTGAGCGCAATCCAGAGCACGCCAACCGGGCTTCGAGGACCGGGCGGCAACATGTAGAAATGGCCACTCCGTTGCCCGTGCTTCAGCATTTCTTCGTCGTAGCGAAACCTCGGCCACTTGGACATTCCCCGGACTTTCCAATCTCCAATGGGTGAGGCGGTCTGCGCCGATCCTATGGTGACCGGGTAAACCGCGACCAACTTATCGCCTTCGAAGACCGCGAGCATATTCGCTTTCGTGTCGATCTTCACAGACGGCATCAACGGTGGTGATGCAGATGCCGTCGATGGATTCTGAGCAGGGGCCGGCTTTTCTTCTTCTGGTGTCTTGTCGGGTTCGTCTGGAAGGTCATTAGCGGCCGGGCCGTTAATCTCGCTGCCGGGCTTGAGCTCCTTGACCGTGCCCAACTCGAACGGCTCAACATTCGGAACGCGCAGCTGGTCGCCAGGCTTGATTGACTTTGTTTTGCCGGGATTGAGTTGCTCCAGAAAATGAAAGTCGCAGTGGAACTTTTCTGCGATTGCATCGGCCGGGTCGCGGTACAAAAGAGCTTTCAACTTCGCCTGTTCTTTTACAGAAGCCGGCAATTTCCCTACGTTCCGCAGATCGGCAGGTGTTACGGCGTAGGTGATGAAGACGGGTTGAACGCTGTCTAGATCGAGACCGTTGATATCGGGAGCCGCATCGGCTTTGCATGCTGCGGTGGCGGCTGTGGCTGTTCGCCGCGAGACTGCCGATAAAGGGCAAGCGCCTTCCGGGTGAATTCGTTATAGTGCCCGTTAAGTTTACCTGGACTGAAGTTTGATCGGTCGAGAAAGATTTGCAGATGCGTGGCTGCTTCAATCTGTGCCGGAGTTTGCTTTTCATTCTGAGGAGCCTTTTTTTTCGAATGTTTTCTGGCTTCAGTTTGTGGTGCCAGACTCATGAACAAGAGTCCCAAGGCAAGAAAAGCGACGCAGCGGTAATTGCCCATGCAAATCCATCGCGGAGGCGAGGGACTGCGGTTGTATTCGCGGCTTCATAACACCCGGCTGATTCGTCGATGGATTGATCCTCCTTCGCCAAGACTCCGGCGCGACAAGGCGTGGAGTCGGTGAAACTGATGGACTAAGAGCCAATGCCGGCCGTCGAAGTTAGGGACGCGTTAGACGGTCGGAATAGTTCCGCCGTCGATGACGAATTCGGCGCCGTTGATATACGACGCCCGGTCGGATACCAGGAAAGCAACAAGCTCAGCAACTTCCTCGGGCCGGCCAGTGCGTCCGATGGGAATGCCGCCGAGTGAATCCATCAGTTGCTGCCTGGCGGTCTTAAGATCTGTGCCTGCGTTTTTGGCCAATCTTTTGATCAGGCCCGCAGCCGCTTCCGTTTCGATGAAACCCGGCGCAACCGTATTCACCCGCACTCCTTTGGGTGCGACTTCGTTCGATAGCCCTTTACTGTAATTGGTGAGCGCCGCCTTTGCTGCCGCATAGGCCAACGTCGCATCGTAAAGCGGGAGAGTGCGCTGAACGGAGGAGATATGAATAATGACGCCGGAATTCTGTTCCAGCATCTTCGGCAGAAAGGCGCGATCTAAACGGACAGCAGCGAATAAATTTGTATTAAATGTTTGCTGCCAGTCGGCGTCGCTCAGCGCAAGTGCGCCGCCGCTGGGCGCGGAAGAACCACCCACATTGTTGACGAGAATGTCCAGGCCGCCGAGACGAGCGAGCACTCCCTCGATGACTTTTTGGACGCCATCATTCGTACTGATGTCAGCTTCAATAAACAAATCCGGCAGCTCAAGGTCAGTGGGCCTTGATCGAGCGGTCGTCATGACTGTTGCACCGGCATGCCTCAGCCATTTGACGATCGCTTCGCCAATACCCTTGGTCCCTCCCGTAACCAGCGCTTTCCTGTCGGATAACTCGTTCGGATTAATTTGAGTGGTTGTCATTGGTTCGTCGTTTCTGGTTGTTGGTCGCGCCGAAATGTCGGGCAGTTCGTTGGCGAAAGCGACCGCAGAAGATGCTAGCCGCATTGGATTGTACAGGTGGATCGAGCAGTCCCTTGCTCGATGCCAACGAGGCGGCGAAGCCGCACAGATTTACCCGGCTACGCGCTTCCACCGAAGGTGACGTGATCGTCGAGGTCGAGTAGGTCGAACCAAGTTTTCACGTCTTCGCGCGTCTTATTGAACTGGGCGATCCGCCCGGCGAACATCTCGAGCGTTTCAACGTCGCTATCCGGGCTCCGCTCCGAAAAGTAGGCACTCCATTGCTGGATTTCCCATGGCGTATGTTTGTTCGGCGCGTTCTCCTGAATCCATGCCAGCATTTCCCCGTCGCCTTTGTCGGTGGCGAGTTCGGCTTTCAAGGCCTCGGGCGTTATCCCGCTGAAACGGAACCAGTGATAGTCCCCTGGATTATTGTATTTGTATTCACCCGCTGTCCCGGCGATCTCGGCGCGGCCTTTATCGAGGATGCGGGCGAGAACGACATAGCCGCCGAGACGCACGCGCGGACTGCGCGGCGGACGTTGGGCGAGATTCGGGGCGTGATTCAAGGTTGCATTCATGTCGGAACTTATCAGCGGTGCGCGTTTCGTCACTTGCGCCGCGGTGTGCCGCCGAGTTCCGCGTATCGCGGACATGTCACGAGGTGATCATTGACCATGCCCGTCGCTTGCATCAACGCGTAGCAGATCGTTGAGCCGACGAATTTAAATCCGTGCCGCAGCAGATCGCGGCTCATCGCGTCGGATTCGGCCGTACGCGCGGGCACCTCGGCCATATTCCGCCACCGATTCTGGATTGGCTTGCTGCCGACGAAGCTCCACAGATACGTGTCGAAGCTTTCCCTTTCTTCACGCACCGCGAGAAACATCTTCGCGTTTTGGATTGTAGCCGCGATCTTCAGTCGGTTCCGCACGATCCCGGCGTCGCCGAGCAACCGCTGCACATCGCGCACGCCATAGCGGGCGATCCTCTCCGCGCGGAATCCATCGAACGCCTTCCGATAGTTCTTTCGTTTCTTTAAGATGGTGATCCAGCTCAGCCCCGCCTGCGCGCCTTCGAGGATGAGAAACTCGAAGAGCACCCGATCATCGTGCACAGGGACGCCCCATTCCTCATCGTGATATGTGACGGCCGGTTCGGTAGTAGCCCAGGGACAACGCGGCATATCCCCGAGCATGCGCGAACGTGGCCGTCGCTGAATAGCAAATTGAGTTCCTCGCGGACGTTGTTGATTTTTTGGTCGATCTGTTGAGGGTTGAGAGATGGCGGAGCCAGAAATTATCGAAAGACGCCGGTTTTCTTCGCCAGCGCGCACACCGCAGGCGCTCGCATGGGACGGTAACGTGCTCTGGATGGGTTCGCGCGATTTGCGCCGAATTTATGCGATTGATCCAAAAAAGGGGACAGTGGTCGAAGAAAGAGAAGCGCCGGGCATTCCGTGGGCGGCAGTCTCCACCAACGGCACTCTTCGTTTTACAATCGGCGAAGGTCCGGACGATGATCGGTACATTCGCACCTATGATTCGGCGAACGGGTTCGGAGAAGATCGAATCGCGTGTCCAGAGTTTACCGGTTCATATCTCAGTTTCGACGGCGATCATCTTTACCTGAGTCAATGGTACAAACATCGGATCCTCAAACTTGATGCGAGCGGCAACATCCTCCGCATCATCGAGGTCGGCGCGGAAATCTGCGGCCACGCATTTGTCGATGGCTCGATCTACGTCCTCCGCGGAAAGGAACAGCCAAACGAGGATTGGCGCATCGCGCGTCTCGATCCACGGCAGGATACGCCAGAAGTCGAAGATATCGCTGTTGTCCCGTTCGCGTCTCGCTCACTGACTTTCGATGGTGAACACTTCTGGTCGAACTATCGCGCAAAGGACATGATCATTTCGTTCACCCTTCCGAATTGAAAGACGGTCCGAGCCGGACTGGCATTCTTCAGCGGATGCGGCCAATATTCGCGATTGTTGTGAAAGGGGCGCTCCGAATAATTGTCGTCTGGTTGTCGATGTTCGCTCTATTCACCGCGACTGATGTAGCGGAAGCGGGACCATTCATGGACTTTTTTAGGGGGCTACGCCGTGCGACCGCGCACGCGCAACCGAAGCCGCGGTCGCACCGGAGCAGTCGTAAGCAAAATAATGACGCGCCTCCGAGCGATGCTTCAAGTAGCCAGGCTTCGGGCAGCACAGTCGCTGCGCCCCCAAATGGACACAACGTACGCGCAGCGAAGACAGCC
>Ga0193719_10000232_pt1 | contig 20055 bp, 20 predicted proteins | sample U2a2metaG_FD_160103 | JGI IMG/M metagenome (GOLD analysis project Ga0193719, IMG submission 160103) | Soil microbial communities from a riparian zone of the East river system, Colorado, United States - U2a2 | ecosystem: Environmental > Terrestrial > Soil > Riparian zone | place: USA: East... | reverse complement strand
AGGGAGCGGATGATCGCATCGAAAGCTTCCCAGCTTCTCGCCGCGCGCCCTGTCCCGCCGTAAACAACGAGTCGGTCGGGATCTTCGGCCACGTCCGGATCGAGATTGTTCATGAGCATCCGCATGGCCGCTTCCTGATGCCAGCCTTTGCAACTCCGATCGTTGCCGCGCGGCGCATGGATGATTCGTTTACCGCTCATAATTGTTCGTAACCGCTATCGAAATCGCCACGGCGAATCGCTTCAGCAACCCGCGCAATGTCGCCGGAGAGCGAACGATCCTCTGTGAGGGGCTGCGCAATTTTCCTGAGAACAGCAAAAGCGCGCTCCACACCAGTACCGGCTTTAAGCGGACGCCGATGCTCCAAGCCTTCAGCACCTGCAAGCAACTCGATCGCCAGCAAATTTTCCGCAAGATCGACAATCGCGCGGAATTTCAAAGCACCGGTCATTCCCATCGAAACGTGATCTTCTTTTCCGCCGGAGGTAGGCACATTATCGATGCTCGATGGATGAGCGAGCACTTTTGCTTCGTTGAGCAAAGCGGCCGCGGCAACGTGCGCGATCATAAAACCGGACTGCATGCCAGGCTGCCGGGCAAGAAACGCGGGCAGGCCTTCATTCATGTCTGGGTTCACCAGACGCTCGATCCTGCGCTCGCTAATGCTCATCAGATCGGTCAGCGCGATCGCAGCATAATCCATCGCGAGGGCAAGCGGTGCGCCGTGGAAATTGCCGCCCGAAATGACGTCGCCGCTTTCGGAAAAGACGAGCGGATTATCGGTGGCCGAACCAGATTCAACCAGGAGCACGTCCTCACAATGCAACAGCGCGCCGCGAACCGCGCCATGCACTTGCGGCATGCAACGCAGACTGTAGGCATCCTGAATTCGCAGATCATCTTCGACGTGCGATTGCCGAATCTCGCTCGCCTCCAAGATCGACAAAAGGTGTTTAGCCACCGCTTTTTGTCCGGGGTGCGGTCGCGCTTCTTGCAAACGCAAATCGAAAGCGGCTGGAGTGCCCTTGAGCGCTTCGAGGCTCATCGCGCCGGAAACGTCTGCGACGCGCGCGAGCCGCTTGGCGCGAAGAAGCGCGAGTCCACCCACTGCGTGCATTGCTTGGGTGCCATTGAGCAGCGCTAGTCCTTCTTTTGCTTCGAGACGCTGAGGCTCGAGCCCGGCGCGGCGAAGAGCTTCGCGGCTTTCCACTCGTTCGCCCCGAAAAAACGCCTCGCCTTCGCCAATCAAGGTTAAAGCGAGATGCGCGAGAGGCGCGAGATCACCGCTGGCGCCGACCGATCCTTTTTCCGGGACAACCGGACAGACACGTCGGTTCAGCATTTCACAAAGCATTTCGATGATCTCAGGACGGATTCCGCTTAGTCCAAGAGCGAGTACGTTCGCGCGCAGCAACATCATCGCGCGCGCCTCCGATTCCGAAAGGGGATTGCCAATCCCGCAAGCGTGACTCCGAACAAGGTTGAGCTGAAGGTTAGTCAATTCGGAGTGCGCTATGCGAACATCCGACAGTTTGCCAAAACCGGTGCTGACACCGTAAACGGCCGCGCCGCGCGCGATGATCTCTTCGATGACCTTACGCGAAGCAAGAACACGCGGACGCGCAGATTGTGAGACTTCAACGGCCGCATTGCCGAGCGCCACCGTGGCGATCTCGGCAAGCGTCAACTTTTGGCCGTGCAATTCCATCCGCAGATTTTAATTAGAACTCAACAAAATATGAAGTAGGCTAAAGCCGTTACCATCAAAAGAAAAAGGCCAGGTCGAACACGACCTGGCCTTTTTGGCAAAACCATTCGCAGACAAAGACCTCGGACGCCGGATTTATTTTCCCATCGGAGCCGGAGCCGTAACCACTGCCTCCTTGTGTTGAGCACAAGCACCTAGTCCCAAAGCAGTGACTAGTACGGCCACAATCATGATCGCTTTTAAAAATTTCATTCTTCTTCGCCTCCTTTCCGAGCAGGTTGCTGAAATCTTCTAGGCGGTGAAGTTGGCGGACGCAACGCTTTTTTCTCCATTTTTTCGGAATATTTGCGCTGTGGAATTACTCTTCGATCAATACGTGGACACCCTCATCAACTAGTTCAAACAACTCGACGACGTCAGCATTGCGCATTCGCATATAAGCGTGGCTCGCCGGGCTGCCGATGTTGCCCTCATGTCTTGTCCGTGGATGGAGATGAAACGATCCTAGTCTCGCCATTGTGCTCATCCAGACGCTCGAGCCATAAGATCCGCGACATGACCGAATCCTCCGTCGGAGGAAGCGGATCGGCAGACAATAAACTTACCCGCCGGATCTATTTCGCGTAACCGGTCGTGCCAGCACCTGTCGTCACTGTCTCCTTGTGTTGAGCGCAAGCCCCCAGACCCAAAGCAGTGACCAGTAAGGCCACAATCATGATCGTTTTCATAAATTTCACTCTATCTCGCCTCCTTTCCCAGCAGGTTGCTGCCCTGTTCTAGGCGGGGAAGTTCGCGGGCGCAACGCTTTTTTCCATTTTTTCGCGTGTCTGAGCTGCGAACGCGTTATTCTTCTATTATTACGTGTGTCCCCTGATCGACGAGCGTAAATAACTCTGCGACATCAGCGTTTCGCATCCGCACACAGCCGTGGCTGTCCGGGGTGCCGATTTTGTCCTCATGTTTTGTGCCGTGGATATAGATGAAACGATCGCGCGTATTGGCGTTGTGCTCATCTAAGCCGTCGAGCCATAAAATTCGCGACATAACCAAATCCTCGGTCGGAGGAAGCGGATCGCCGGGCTGGATGGCTACGCGAGCTTGGAAAACGGTGTCGCTCGGCATTTCGCTGCCGATTTTTTCTGCCACGCGGAACCGTCCGATTGGCGTCTTCATGCTGCCTTCTTCGGTCCCCACCCCGAATCTGGAAGTGGATACCGGGTAACTGCGGAGCGGGGTTTCACCTCGTTTCAGTGTAAGGCGCTGATTTCGGATCGAAATGTGAATGTTCGTTTGCAAAGTTTGCATCAGATTAGACCGGCCATACAATCCGGCTGCCGGATGACAAAAACTTATCATATCGCGATCGTCGGCGCGACCGGCGCAGTTGGTGCAGAACTTTTGCGCGTGCTCGAGAGACGAAACTTTCCCGTGGCGTATCTTCGCGCGATCGGTTCGGCGCGTTCCATCGGCAAATCAGTTCGTTTTCATGACCAATCGATCACAGTAGAAGAACTCAACGACCACTCCTTTGACAAGATCGACATCGCCTTTTTCACCGCTGGCGGAGAGATCTCGCGAAAATTCGTGCCCGTCGCGCGGCGTGCAGGAGCCATCGCAATCGATAACTCCTCGGTGTTCCGGATGGAGTCCGACGTGCCGCTGGTGATTCCGGAAATTAACGCGGAAGATGCGCGCACGCATAGCGGGCTGATGGCCAATCCAAATTGCACAACTGCGATCGCGCTGATGGCGCTCTATCCGTTGCACCGCGTCTTCCTTGTTCGCCGTGTTTTTGCCGCAAGCTATCAAGCCGTCTCTGGCAGCGGTGCGCGGGCAATCGACGAGTTAAGACAGCAAGTCAAAGACATTGCGCAAGATCGACAATGGAGCGGGCAGGAGCCCGGCGACATAGACCGGAAGCCCGAAGGGGCGACGAGCGGGAAGCGAGTCGATCAATTGTTGTCGCAGATTTATCCATATCCGATCGCGTTCAACGTCCTGCCGCACGTCGATTCGTTTCTTGAGAGTGGCTACACAAAAGAGGAAATGAAGATGCAGAATGAAGGCCGCAAAATCATGCATTTGCCGAAGTTCCGGGCTTCAGTCACATGCGTGCGCGTGCCCGTTTACCGCGCTCATTCGGTAGCGGTCAGCGCGGAATTTGATCGACCTATCTCAGTGGAACGAGCACGAGAAGTTTTGGCGAAAGCGCCGGGAGTCGAGCTGGTCGATGAACCGCAGAACAATCGTTACCCAATGCCGCTGACTGTCGCTGGAAAAGACAATTGCCAAGTAGGCCGTGTGCGGGTGGACTGCGCTTTTGAAAATGGGCTTTCCTTTTGGGTATCAGGCGACCAATTGTTAAAAGGCGCGGCGTTAAATGCGGTGCAGATTGCGGAGTTGCTATAAACGAAGCGCAAACCAGCTTTACATTTTGCCGCGCTTGGCGAATCGCGTCCTGCCAACGAAACGGCCCCCGGATCATTCCGGGGCCGCCGTTTTCAAAATTTTGCTCGGTGTGTTATTGAGGGCCAGGCGTAGGAGAAACTTTCTCGCCCTTTTTCTTTCCACCCGCTGGTTTTCCCTGACCTTGCTCAGCCCCAGCGGGAGTTCCGCCCACGGGAGCACCCCCGGGTTGACCATAGGCGCCCTGCCCTTTTTGTTTTCCGCCTCGCGTCTCGGGAGCTGCACCGGTCGCTGGCGGAGTGCTGGGTTGCGCGTAGGCGCCCTGTCCTTTTGATCCTCTACCTTTGCCCTCGCTTGGAACCACGCCACCACCCGTCGGGCTTCCGGCTTCCTCAAGTCCACGTCCTCTATGCTTACCTTGCTCTGGGATGTTCGCAGCCCCGCCGGGTTGACTAGGCGTAGGAGCGGAAACGCCACGCTCAAACTGTCCTTTGCCTCTGCCTGGAGGTTGCGTTGTCTCCGGAGCCGCGCCTGTTTGTCCAGACGGGGTCTCTAATTCCCCCCGCTTACCCTTTCCCGGCTTACCGCGTTGTGTTTCAGTCGGAGAACCCTGAATGGCTGGCGAAACCGCACCAGCTGGAGATCCGGCTGGAACGTCGGTAGCGCCCGGTTGAGGTTTTCCGCCGGGTCTGCCCTTGCCTCTTTCAAACGGTGCAGGCGACGTCGGTGGTGTGGGCGAAGTAATGGTGCCCGGAGAAGCAGTGCCCGCGGCTCGCCCGGTCGCGGCGGCGCCAGTTGGCGGCGGAATGTTCTTTGGGTTCTCGGTTTTGATTTTCTGCTTTAGCTGGGCCTCGTTAGGAACACCGGACCAGCCGTGCTCGACTTTCGGCTGAGCGACTTTGGTTTTCACACGTGGAGGCGCAATTCCTTGAGCCGGCTTGTTGATCTTGTTGGGAGCGCCGACTATGAGTTTGTCTCCCTGGACCTTGGTTAGCCCGCCGGATTTGGCTGCCGCGGACAGATTCACATTTGCTTGCCGCTCGATGTTGAGCCGCTGAATCGGGCGGCTTGAGCGTGCGCTCAGCACGTTGTAATCAGGACCATAATTATATACCACGTTGTTTTGAACACTGATGTTGGTCACGTTCACCGTTTCGTTGATATAGGTAACATTCTGCGACGGTGCGAAAATACGATCACGCAAGACCGGCTCGCCGATAAAACGAGCATCAATAAAGTTGTAATAAGCCGGACCGATATCGAATTCGACGTCCACTTGGCCGCCAATGGGCTGTCCCTCGTAAGCAATGCCGGGGCCGCGCGGAGGTAATGGTGCCCAGCCGACATAATCGCCGCCGGTTCGCCAGGAAACCCAGGCAGGGCCCCAGTCGAGATCGCTGCCAGGGAACCAGATCCAGCCGGTATCAGCCAGCCGAGCCCAACGACCATAATGATACGTTGCCCACCCGAAATCTTCATAAGAGACCCAGGTCCAACCCTCATCAGTGTAGGCCCAGTAGCCGTCAGCGTAAGGACGCCAATTAGGATCGTTCACCGCCACATCGGGTTGCCAGCCGTAGCCATAATCTGCCACTTCGATCCAGTTGCCGCCGGACAGATTGTTGTAGAAGAAATCAACCGATACATCAGCTCCCTTAGCCGGCGGGAGAGCAGGCAAAATGAGAGCGAGCATCGCGAATGCTAGAAATGTTCTTTTCATATCCGTGATAGAAGGTTTTGAGGCCTTGGACTTTCCCGCCTCACGCTTTATTCATTCGATAATTCGAAAACCGCGCAGCCAGCGCGCGTGGATTTTCAGTTAGCAGGATGGCAACCAGAGGACGGCGCACAGCGCCGCGGCTGCAGAACTCGCCGCAGTTGTAGCCACCGGCCTGTGGCCGGTCAGACAAACAAAACCGAAAAACTCGACGGCCCACTCAGCCGTGACTACAACTTTCAAGGTGAAACCAGAGTTCGAACGGCGGCCTTTACGTCTCAGTCGAGTTTTTGATACGAGCCCGCTCTATTTTGTCACCTTTTGCACGCATGGCCGAAGATCATGTCTGGCTCGCGACGAAATTCATGCGGCATTCGTTCTCTTTGTCGAGCGAGCCGAGCGCAACTTAGGTATTGCGGTTGGTCGCTACGTGATCATGCCGGATCATGTCCATCTGTTTGTCCGCGGGGGACCGGATTTCGTTTTGGGCCGATGGATCGGAATGTTAAAACAATCGCTGGCCAAAGCGAGTAATTGGTCGAGAAGGGACACACAGATTTGGCAGGAAGGATTCTTCGATCATCTGCTGCGCAGCGATGAAAGTTACGCGCAAAAATGGGAATATGTGCGCGAAAATCCGGTGCGCGCACACTTGGTCAGTCGCTCGAAAGATTGGCCTTACCAAGGCGAGATCGTTTACATCGATCGCGTGTAACTGTAGCCACCGGCCTGGTGGCCGGTCAGCAGACAAGCAGGACGCTAAAATCGGACGGCGCATAGCGCCGTGGCTACAACCCACAAACTTCTCGCTCGGGGGTGCTGGTTTAAACCTTGAAAGGTTCGCAGAGCCGTGGCGAGAAACGATATTTTTACTTCTTCTTTTTATTCCCGCCCACCGAAACACCTGTCGCTACGACTCGGCTCGCTTGGGTAGGGTCCATGCCGATTGTGACGCTCACCGTCATGCCAGGTTTCAAATCGGCAATGGTCGCTCTTTGTCCATTCACGTTGACTTCTGTGAATTGTGTAATGATGAATGTTCTCGTCGTTTTCTCTTCACTCACAGTAATCGCGTTTCCCGTCACGCTTGAAATGACCGGCGAATGATATCGCGGGACCGATGACGCCTTCTTTTTCTTACTCCCGGCCAAAGCTGGAGTGGCCGTAATCACTGCGAGTAGAGTACAAACCGCGACCAATGGAGTGAAAAGGGATTTCTTCATGGACTCTGTTTAGCAGAGTATCCGAGGCGGTACCACGCGGCGATATTAATCGTCTGCGCTTTATGGTTGGGCGGTTGAGTCTTCCCCCGGATGCCTATGCCGCCGCGACATCTCCAGTGAGGAGCCCTCGTCCAAATGCTTTGAAACCAAGCTACTGGGTTGGATTGACCGGAATTCAATTCCGTGGCGTGTTCGGAGCTGCTACACCAGGATTTACCGGATTGTATCGAAGTTGGTTGCTCTCCGCGTCAGAATTGAGAGCAGTTGGCGCTCATTTCTTATACGCTGGAATCTCCGGCAAAACCGGAGGTTGCAACAGTCCCTCCTCTTCTTCCTCCGATGGATTAACTGGCAGGCCGCCCGGATTAACCAACCGCGCCGTCACGAAAATGACAAGATTGCGCTTGATGTGCTGATCGACATTGGTGCGGAACAGCCGCCCAAGCATTGGAATATCGCCGATAATCGGGACTTTATCTTCCGTCTTCTGCACATCCTCGCGCATCAAACCGCCGAGCACGACTGTTTGGCCATCCCACACACTTACGCTCGTGGTTACTTTGCGCGTGCTGAAAATGGGCTGGTTAATCACGTTGCTGGTAAGAAGTACGTTGGGGGAGGTTAATAGCCTCGTCAGTCCAGTTACAGGGTCTATAAAAGTAACAGGAGGAAGGATTCCAAAAATGGGACTGCCGTAATTGATGAAGCCTTCGAATTCGACAACCTGCGGCACCAGATTCAGATCGATGGTCACGCCATCCGGTCCTACCACCGGTTCAACCTCCAAGGTGACGCCGGTATTCCGAGTCTCGAAGGTCTGCGGCGTAGTCGGTGTGACGACGTTAATCGAAACCGTTCCAGTTCCGCCAGTTCCGCCACTGATACTGGGAACCTGCGGCGGGGTGAACGTCGTCGGATAACGAAATTCTCTGACAATTTCGATGACGGCGCGCTGCCCGCTCTTCGTCGTCACCTTGGGCGCGGAGAGAAGATCGACGCCCTTTTTCTGGTTCAGCGCACGAATGACGACCTGAAATTGCGGATCGGTAAAAACACCTGACAAGCCAAAAATTCCGGGCGCCACGGCGCTGGTTCCTAACGACGGAAACAAGAGTGCGTCGAGTGCATTTGTGCTTATCGCGACGTTTCCGCTCCGATTTCCGGCGGTAACGGGACCGCCAGCTGTGCCGTCCCCAGGAATAGTCGTGCCAAAGCCCACCGGATTTCCGTTCGCGTCAACGAAAGGAAAATTAGCCGCATTAACCGGCGTTCCGGTTCCGGAGGTCCCGCCAGACCCAAAGGCTCCCTTGCTGCCAACCTTGAACGGGCCAAGCAGCCAATCGAACCCAAGTTCTTTCAGATTGTTTTGCGTGATCTCGACAAACTTGGACTCGATCTCGACCTGTTTCGGAACGGCGACGTTCGCCTGTTCAACCAATGCATCGACCAGATCCAAATTATCTTGCGTGTTACGAACGATCAGGCGGCTGCTCTCAGGAAGGAAGTTTGCGCTCGCGCCTTCCGGGAACGGCACGCCCAGAGCTTCGAGATATTCCTTCGCCCCTTCGCGAATTACGAGTTGTTGGCCACCGGTCGATTCCTGCGTGTCCTTACCGGTGCCTGCGGGAACGGCGGTGGTTTGGGCGGTTTTGTAAGCGCCTCGCTGCAGCAGCGAAGTCCCGGTTAGGGCACCCGTGCTAATGAACCCTGGCGGCACGCGATATTGTTTCGTGATCAAATCGTTGCTCTGTTCGGTGATCGGAATAACTGACACAGCGTACGGTTCCACCTTAACTTTCAACCCGGCCTGGTTCGCGATATAACGCAACGCTTCCCCCAGTGGGATTTGATTTAGAGTAATCGTGATGCGCGCATCAGCCGGAGACGTCGCGGCAGCGGCAACCACAGGGCGCGCCACAACTGGACGCGCGGCAACAGGCGCCGCACCTGTTGCCGGGGCAGTGACCGGTGCAGCGGCACCGGCCGGCGCGGCAGTGACCGGCGGTTGCGCCGGTTGAACCGGAACTGGCGGAGGAGCAATCTGGCCAAGGGGCGCTAAGCGCAGGACAATATCGACCCCCTTCTTTCCCTCTGCGGCAGGATCATTCTCCACTGCCTGTTGCCGGAGAAAATCGATTGCCTCACGAACGCTGGCATCGCGAAACTCAACCCGGGGGATAATAATTGTGTTCAGCTTGGTCGTGATCCGGGCCGTGCCGCTTGCATCTCTCGCAAACGCGTCTGCAAAGGGAGTGACGGCCTGGCCGTACTGGCGCACCGGTTCTTCCCAGCCTTTCTCCACCTCCCAGAGGTTGCGCGCTCGCGTCTCGTTGTAGGCTTCCTCGCCGTAACGATATTTCGCGTTATCGATTTTTTCCTGTCCTCGCCGCGCCGCCACGTTGTAGGGATCGAGATTGAGGACCTGGTCATATTTCTTAAACGCAAGATCGTAACGGCCGGAGTTGTAATAGCCGTCGGCCTCTGTCAGCAGCGCTTTTACTTCCTCGACTTTCGCGATGAACTTCGGGCCCATTGTCTTGTTGAAATAGCCGGGCTGCTGCAAGTGGGTGAGCAGCTCCATCGCCGGACGACAATTTGGATCGTAACGATCACTTAAAATCTCGCTGAGGATCGCCTCAGCCTGAGCATACTTGCCCTCCGCGATGCGCTGTTCCGCCAGGGTTACTCCGCTCTTGCAAAAGCCCTCGACGGCCTTGTCGTGTGCTTTTCCCGAGACCACTGCGTCAGGGAGATACGTGACCGCCGTCCTAAACTCTTCATGCGCCAGCGTGAAATTCTTTGCTTGCATCGCGGCTTTACCGCGCGCGAGGGCTGCTTCACCCTGCGGTATCGCGGTCTGGCGCCGCTGAATTTCCCGATCGGCGACTCCTTGGAAATTCTGGCCAAAGCCGCTCAGGCAAATAAGGCTTTGCGAAAGAGCGATAAAACCGGGGAGAAGCAAGCTGCGGAGGGCTGAGATTTTTTTCATAAGTAAGATTTATGGCGCGGCAAAGCCGATCTCGATGGGCTCATTTGGTTTTTGAGTGTTCACGATCACTGCCTTGGTCGACTGCACATCCACGAGCTTATACTTGATCTCTTCCAACGGTTTCAATGAAAATTCTTGATCTTTTCTAACTTCAAATTCGCGGCGTCCGCCCCAGGCATAGGCAAAGGTCGCGACTGACTGGGGCGACATCGCGACCTTTTCTTTCACGAGGGTGAGCTGTTCTTTGGTCTCTTTATGTTCGAGGACCAACTCCGAAACATCGAGATTGGTGCCATACTGGTTGCGGGCGTGTTTTTCGACAAATTTAACGATCTTAAAAGGTGTGCCGTGGATCGTGTCTCCCATCTTTAAAAATTGCGTCGGCTCGCTCTGATCGATTGTGTTAAGCCCAAATGTGCCCCCAACCCACGATGAAAATATGAATCGGAAGGGTTCTTCGGTGGCCGATACCAAATGCAATTTTGTGAGATAATAAGGGTGCGAATCTTTGTCCGTTGGATTGGTGCCTCCCTGCCACTCGTCGAGATTCGTGAAACCGTCTCCGTCGGGATCTTGATCGAGAACATCCGCATCCACGATTTGCAAACCAAATTGCTCAAACCAGTCATTCGGCACCGGTGGGTGTACCTGTGTATTTTGTAACGTTGCCGGCAGACCGTCGGCGCCGATAAAATGTTTTTCCGGGACGAAAAGCCCAGAGCGGCCGCTGGACTTCCACTGCGCCGGGTGCTGGACCTGCTCGGCCGTACGATCAAGCTCAACAGCCTTAGCCGGCGGCGAGGCACTTTTCGGCGGAGGCGCAGTCTGGTGCGCAGCCAACTTGTTCCCGAATTGCACGGCGCTCCACCAAATGGAAACCGCGGAAATAAAAAGAAAGACGCCCGCCACGATAAGCACGACACGATCATGATGTGTCCGAATCCAATCCATTTGCTAAAATGTAAACCTCAGCATCTCGATCCTGGCCAAGATTTCGATGTGCTCGTTGCCAACGATGAAATTCAGCGCGGCGCTGCCCGGCTGATCTAGAGCTGCCGGTTGATTTGCAGGCGGATTTGCTTCAGCGGTCTTTTCGCGCGGCGGACCTTTGTCCTTCTCATTCCGCACGTATAAAGTACGAATGATGTAGAATTGTCCGCTCGAGCTCGAGATCTGATTCAAGACTTTGCGCGCCGCAGCTGGCGTCGCTTTAAACGTAAGATCGACAATGTTGCGCTCCAGCAACTTGGGAGGGGCCGCGCTCGTGCCGGCCGGCTTTGGTCCGCGGACTGAGCCGCCCTTTCGGCCCGCGGGGACCGGAGTCGGCGTTGGCGTAGGCGCAATTCCGCGTTCTTCAGGCAATGGCGTCCGGCGAAAAGAGGTCACGCCGTCCACCTTGGCATCCACCAGGATATTTATAAGCATCTGTACTTGGGAGAGCTCCTGTCCAAGCAGCGGCGCCGTCTCTGTTTTCGGCAAGGCGGTGGCAAATTCGTCAAAGCCGAGATGAAAATTGTCCGGGAGCTTCACATTATTTGACCGTGCTCTGCTCAGTATGGCAATCGTCGTCTGGCGCAAACGCGACTGAAATTCATTAGGCGCAAGCAGCGGCGCTGGAGCCATCTGTGTTTTCAGTTCTTCTTTCAGCTTATCGAGTGCGGCGCTGTAATTCTCGATGAGGACTTTCAGTTTTCGTTCATTGGCATCGCTTGGGAATGGATCGAGACGCTGAAGCCGGTTCAGCTCCGCTACAGCAGCATCGAGTTGCCCTTTGGCATTACTCCAGTTGCTCCTCGCCAGGAAGAAAAGGATTCCGGCAATTAATGTGCAAATTCCAAAAACAATCAGAAAAATGCCGAGCCATTGGTTTTGTCGCAACCAGTTCATGGCAATTTCACCGGCTTGCGAAGATCGAGACGGAGCTCATAAGGAAACGCCCACTCCGTGTCGTTCTGCACCGAGTTCGATTTGATCGCGCGCTCCGGATTTTTTGCCTCGATACTGAAAAATGGTGAACCCACCAAGTTGCGAAAGTAATCGACGACGATTTCCTGCTGTTTCGGATTAACCAAGTAGAGACCACGTATAAAAATGCCATCGATTGCCGGTCCGCCCGCGCTCTCTGGTTTTGTCTTCGATCCAGCCGCTGGAGATGGCAAACTCGCTGCGACGGGAGTGGCCGCCCTTTCCGCGGCGCGTTTTTCACCAGTTCCCAGCAGTTTTTCACCGGAAGTGGCGGCAAGTTCGGTAATCCAGATGTCTGCTTCCGGCAGGCGCGCATTAAGGTCTTCCAGAATTTCCGGCCAGAACTTGCGATCGTTAATTGCTGTTATGAGCGGCGTCGCGACACTGTCCAGTGAGGCGACTTGCTTTTTGAGTTTATCAAGCCGCGTTTCGGCGATCCTCATGTTGTCGATCTTTTGTTGAAGTACCTGCGTGCTCTGCCGCATCACTTGGGCTGCGCGCGTGTAGTAAGCTGCCCAGCCGAGCAACGCGAGAATGAAGCAAGTCACCGCCATGATGAAGAACGGCCCGCGTCTGTCTAATTCCTGCCTCCGAACTACACTTCGCGGAAGCAGGTTCAATTCCATTGGACAGCTGCTTATGCTTCGAAGCGCCAGTCCAACCACTTCACCCAACAAATGCGCGGACCGCGCAAGCTCAGCCACCGGCGCTGGTTTGGCTGCGGCCACATTGCGGAGCGGATTAAAAAACTCGATCGGCACCTGCAGCTTTTCGTTAAAAAACTCGCGCATGTAAGGCATTCCCGCGCTGCCACCGCATAGGAAAATGCGCTCGGGCGGGTTTCCCTGCTGCTGCCCACGATAATGGCTGATGGAACGCATCACTTCCCCGTGCAATCGCGTCATTGTACTGCGTACCACCTTCGAGACGCGAGCAACGTCAGGGTCCGTTGGTTCGGCATACGCACCTCCGAGGCTCACAAAGCCGTCACGCTTCTTGCGAGATTCCGCCGCCGCGAATGGCTCACCAAATTCCCTGGCAATTGCGGCGGTGATCGAGCTGCCGCCAATTGGAATGCTCCGCGAGAAAACTTTTGCCGGCTCGATAAAGAGAAGATTTGTCGTGCGCGCTCCGATATCCACCAGCAAGGAACAGTCACTCAGGTCGCTGTAACTGTAGCGGAACGCGTTATAGAGCGCCATGGGCGCGATATCGACGATCGATGTGCGCAGTCCCGTCTCTTCAACCGCGCTGTTGATCTCATCGAGCAAGTCAACTTTAATCGCCACCAGTACGACCTGAATTGGCTCGCCGCCCCCGCCTCCGACGAGCTGGTAATCCCAAACGACCTCGTCGATTGGGAAAGGAACATTTTGCTGCGCCTCGAAAGAAATGATTCTCTCGATCTTTTCTTCGTCAACCGACGGAAGTTTCACAAAACGCGCGAAAACTGATTGTCCGGGGACCGCGTAGTTGATGCGGCCGCGTTTGATCTGCAGCTCGTCCATCATTTGGCGCAAAGCAATGGGCATTTGCGCGCGTGCCATTTCCTCTCCCGTTGGATCGGCGGGAATGTCCCGAAAACGATAATCCACCAATACCAAGCCCCCGTGCGCCTGGACGCGAAATTCAGCCAAGCCGATGGTCTGAGATCCAAGGTTGAGACTGATGAGGCGTGTCGATCTGGCCATTCGATCGAGAATCAGCGGCGCGACGCTTTAATTTGCTCGTACCGATCCCAGTAAAGGGGAGCGAACGGTGTTTCGTTCTTGTTCAGAACAAAACCGGAAATCTGCGGTAAGGCCGCGAACCATTGCGCCTGCGCACGCGCAAGGCTGACCTCATCTTTCACCGCGCCTTCCTGCACGATTTGCACCGCGATGTTTTGAAATGAGTTTGCCGCGATCGGTCGATTGTTCCCGAATCGTGTAAGCGCTCGTGGCGAGACGTACATGACTGAGCGGTTCTCGCGGCCCGCGGGAATGTTTACGTGTGTCACTTCACCGGTCAGAACGTTTCCATTAAAGAGAATGTAATACTTGAATGTCAGCTCATCGGTCCAGTCTGGCGCCGCGCTAAATTCGACCTCCACTTCCAGCCAACGATCACGCTGATTGATTCGATATTGTCCCCCGCCTCCGTAGTTGAAATCCGGTGCCGAAATCAGGTTTTTGGTGATTTTCGTGATCTGGAAGTCGGCCGCCGCGCCTATCTGTGCACAAGCGATGAGCAGCGAAAAAGTAAAAAGGCCCAGCAAAGAATTAGCTTTCATGATACTTGCTTAATATTGAAACATTCAGTTTCGCAGCGGGATACGTGAAAATGTTCGGGGGATTCTTCGTTCAAAATCCACCCGCGTTCCAGTTCTAAAATTCGGAACAATTCATAATCACGCGGCCTCGGCAAATATCGCTGTGGCAAACTAGCTTGCATTTCTCCTCCACCGCGATTGCTCCGCACACTGGGCATGCCGTGCCGGGCGAGGTCGGGACATCGCGTCCGGTTTGGCCCGCGGCTGTCTCGTAAATCCTCCCTTTGTTGTTCGACCTTCCGCTCAATGCTTTCCAGTGTATCTTCGCATCAGTTCAGTCGCGCTTGAGCGATTCGCGAAAATACTTGATCGTTCGGGTGATTCCCTCTTCGAAACTGACTCGCGGTTCCCAGCCAAGAACGTTTTTCGCGCGCGAGATATCTGGCTGGCGCACTTTCGGATCATCCTCGGGCAGGGGCTTATATTCAATAGTCGATTTTGTCCCGGTAATGCGAATGATCTCGTCGGCGAATTGTTTGATTGTCATCTCGCGCGGATTGCCGAGGTTGACCGGCTCGTGAAAATCGCTCATTGCCAGTTTGAAAATCCCATCGATCAGGTCGGAAACGTAGCAAAACGAGCGCGTCTGTGAACCATTACCAAAGACAGTGAGCGGCCTTCCCGCCAGCGCCTGGCTAATAAACGCAGGAACAACACGCCCGTCCTGCAGCCGCATCCGGGGACCATACGTGTTAAAGATGCGGAGAATTTTTGTGTCGATCTTGTGATAACGGTGGTAGGCCATCGTCATCGCTTCGGCGAACCGCTTCGCCTCATCGTAAACGCCCCGCGGCCCTATCGGGTTGACGTTCCCCCAATAGTCTTCCTTTTGTGGATGCACGAGCGGGTCGCCGTAAGTTTCTGAAGTCGATGCAAGAATGAAGGAGGCCCTTTTAGCCTTGGCCAGCCCGAGGGCATTGTGCGTGCCAAGCGCGCCGACTTTCAATGTTGGAATCGGCAATTCGAGATAATCGATCGGACTCGCGGGCGAGGCAAAATGAAAAACGTAATCGATTTTTTCTTCAGGGAGGAAAATGAAATTGGAAACGTTGTGCTTAATGAAATGGTAATTGTCGTTTCCGGCCAGATGCCCAATGTTGGCCGCATTGCCCGTGATCAGATTATCGATCGCGATGACGCGATGATCTTGCGCCAATAGACGATCCGTCAAATGCGATCCCAAAAAACCGGCGGCGCCGGTAACGACGGAAATCGGCTGCGAACGAGCGGGCATCGCGCGCTTATCTAGCGGGTGCGCTGAAAATTAGCGAGCAAGAAACAATTCAAATTGCAGATTGCAGATCTCAGATTGCAGATTTGAGCGTAATGATTCGCTTTCAATCCGAAATCCACATGGTCGCGAGTGCTTGCGTCACCCTACCAAACTAATCGATGGTCATGAATGCTCAAGCACACGGGCTGGTCGGGAATATTTCACTTTCCGTACCGCATCAACGCTCAAGAAGAACTCTTCCAACATGAATCTGTGGTCGGTGGCTTTCGTTACCGAATACACCCGCCTTTCCTCTTAAGGCGCCAAGCATCACCGCTAACGGGCGATGTGCCACCTAATCTGTGGCCCAACTTCAGGTGGCACGACTCGATTCCTGAGACTGGTGGGAAACCAATAGCTCCAGTGGAGATACGGTATGAAAACGAGTCTGGACTCGCTATATGGTATGACGGCTTGCGGGTGGATATATGGGGGCCCGACACGCAAGAATGCCTTTCGCCATTCGTGTTATCGTTTATGCGTTGGCTCCGTCACCTATCAGGTCAGCCGTGGGATCAGTGATGTCGACTGGCACTCTCGATCTACCTTAAAGCGAACATTTCCAATTGATAATCTCGGTGCAGCAACTGACCAAGTGTATCCGTTAAGTGAAATGGTAAGGACCCAGTTTCGCTTTGTAACTGACGCGATCTGGCAGCAGTCTTTTGAACTTGCTGCGTCGGGGCAAGAGGTGCCTGTCCACTCGAACTTATTCTTCGATGCGATGAATGCGGCCGCGACTAACGACTACTCTCGCGCAATCATGAACCTTGCGATGTCTCTAGAGTCTTGCCGTGATCTAAATTTTTCTCGGCTCCACCCAGCGAAGTTTGTGCAAGGCCGAGGCCCCAGATTAGAGGCTCCGTTTAATGACAACGATCTTCTAAAGCATTTAAGTCGTAATGCTCAAACAGCCTTCAGGCGGGATTTCTCTACAGAACAACCGCAGCACTGGCCGCACCTTCAAAATTTATATGTAGCCCGCCACCATGTAGGGCATGGAAAGGGACCGGTATTCCGGACGGAGGCAGGCCTGAAAAGCGTGAATGGGGAATCGTATCTCGCAATGCAATCTGCCGCAGCCGCTGCGCTGAATTGGATGGAAACACTGACAACCAGTTCCATTCCAGCGAGCAAGAAACGGGTGTAATTGTAGATTGCAGATTGCAGATTGCACTGAATCCTGAATCCGAAATCTGATGCGTATTTTATCCGGCATTCAACCGAGCGGCGTACTGCATATCGGCAACTACTTCGGAATGATGCAGCCGGCGATCGCGCTGCAGGCGCAGGGAGAAGCGTTTTATTTTATTGCCGATTATCACGCGCTCACCAGTCTGCATGATCCGAAGGCGCTACGTGAAAACAGCCGTCGCGTCGTGCTTGATTTCCTCGCTTGCGGTCTCGATCCGGAACGCGGCGCGCTGTTTCGACAGTCGGATGTTCCACAGGTAACGGAGCTGGCGTGGATTCTATCGACCATCGCGCCGATGGGTTTGCTCGAGCGAGCTCATTCTTATAAAGACAAACTCGCGCGCGGCCTGGCCGCGACTGTCGGGCTGTTCGGTTATCCGGTGCTGATGGCGGCCGACATTTTAATTTATGACAGCGACGTCGTGCCGGTCGGCAAAGATCAAAAGCAGCACATCGAAATCGCGCGCGATCTGGCGGTAAAGATGAACGAAACTTTCGGGCAAATCTTCAAGTTGCCCGAGCCGCGGATTCATACGGCAACCGAAGTCGTTCCGGGAATCGACGGGCAGAAGATGAGCAAAAGCTACGGAAATAACATCGACATCTTCGGCGATGAAAAAGAGATGCGGAAACGGGTTATGAGCATCGTGACCGATTCAATACCGGTGGAAGCGCCGAAAGACCCGTCAAGATCGACAATCTTTCAACTCTACTCACTCTTCGCATCGAAAAACGAAATTGCGGAAATGCGAGAACGATTTCGAAAAGGCGGCACCGGCTATGGCGACTCCAAAAAACAACTTTTTGAAAAACTCTGGGAATACTTCGCGCCGATGCGAAAACGCCGCGAAGAAATCCTCGCCGACAAAACGTACATCGACAACGTGCTCGTGCGCGGCGCAAAACGCGCAAACGAAATCGCCAATCAAGTGATGCAGCGCGTCCGCAATGCGGTTGGCTTGTAGCGGCGGTCCATGACTGCCGAAAATGGTCGACATGATGTAGCCACGCTGGGCTATTATGGTGGTTCTTGGTCTTAGCGGCCCCGACTTTGGCGGGCCGGTTTGGTTTGCTCGGGCGCCTTCGCCTGGATTTTCGCCGCGCTATCCCGGTAAAACAGAACGCCATGTGCCCGCAAATTGCTGATCAACGCGTGCAAATCGTTGGCCAACTCCTGATTGGTCAAAAGCGCGGCAAGCAGGCCTTTTCCTTCCGTCGCGGTGCGGAGCACCTTCCGGGTATCGGCGATCGCGTTCTGCAAATCGTCTGCCGCTTTTTTCGCCGAATCCATCGTTGAATCGGCTTGCTCGATTACGCCGTCCAGCTTCTTTGAAGATTCTGCGAGCGCACTGGTCGCCTCGTTTAAATGCGCCATACTCGACTTCAGATTTTCCATGTTCGCAGACGAAAGTGTGTCTTGACTCAACCGCGTTGCAGCCACGTCGATCTTCTGCACAGTCCCACGGAGATCGTTCACGAGGGCTCCGCCTTCGCGCGTGAGATCATCGATGCCAGTTTCACGCGCACCGCTGATGTAGGTGTTAGGGGCCAGAAAAGCCTTCGGCTGCCCGGGTGGCATCGTCACGTTCACGAACCGATCGCCAAGCAAACCGGAACTTCCGACGGTGAATTTGCTTCCTTCGGGGACCTTAATGTAATCATAGATCTTCAGCGGTACGTCCACGCCCTGGCCTTCGCGAACCATTCGCGGACCGCCCGAGACTTTTCCAATTTTCGCGCCCGCGAGCAAAACATCGGAGCCTTTCAACAGCCCGCTCGCGTCGTTGAAGCGAACGGTGAGCGGATAATAAGTTCTAAGGCCTTCGCCGAGACGGCCGAATTGCACAACCAGCGCACCGAGCATCGCTAATCCAATGAAGACAAATGCGCCTACTTTGAACTCCAACCCTCGCTCGTGCCGATTCATCAGTCTTCAACTCTCACCTTTTAAACCTCAACTCTCAACTTGGTTCCCGCGCTGCCCATCGGAGCGTCCGAGCAGGAAATCCTGAATGAGTGGATCGCTCGATTTCTGGAGCTCGGCCGAAGTTCCATGAAAATAAATTCGGCCCTCGTGCAAGTATGCGATTCTGTCGGCCACGTCGAACGCGCTCTTCATATCGTGGGTGACGACAATGCTGGTCATTCCAAAGCGCTGCTGTAGCCGGCGAATCAACCGATTGATACTGTCCGCGACCACGGGATCAAGTCCAGATGTCGGCTCGTCGTACAATACGCAGGAAGGTCGCCGAATAATCGAACGCGCGAGACCGACGCGTTTCTTCATTCCACCGCTCAAGCTGACGGGCATCTTCGCTTGCTCCCCCTCCATCTCCATCACTTCAAGCATCTCATCCACCTTCGCGCGCAAAACATTCGGATTGCGTTCCCCGGCCTCGCGTAATGGGAAAGCGATATTTTCTTCTACGGTCATCGAATCAAAAAGCGCGCCGCCTTGAAAAAGAATGCCAACCTTCCGCCGGATCGCCCCGAGCTGGCGCTCATTCATTCCAGTGATGTTTTTTCCTTCGATCCAAATTTCTCCAGCGTCCGGTTCCATCAATCCCACGAGATGTTTAAGCAAAACGCTTTTGCCGCCGCCGCTCCGTCCAATGATGGCGAGTGTTTCACCAGTCGCGACCTCAAGATCGACACCACGCAAAATTTCCTGCTGCCCAATTTTCTTCGCCAATGATCGCACCGCGATCATAACTGTAGGGGCCGTCGTCCTCGGCGGCACACGATCTTGGGTGCTGTTGAGCGCTACGTTCATGCTCGGTCAATGAGAACAATCTCACCTTGAAAAGGCCACTGCTGATTTGGTTTCACGAGTCCGGCGCGCACCGGATTCTCTCTGACGTATTCCCATTTCTGCGAGTAGCTTTCGTCGCTCCGCAAGATGTGATCGAAGAAGCCCGGCTGCCAAAAGTTGTGTTCCCGGGTTATCGCCCTTTTCAAGCCGCGTACCCAAATACCGAGATCGAAATCGATGCTTCCCCGAACAAACATATGCACATGATCGGGCATAATAACGTAGCGGCCAACGCCGAGGTTGTGATCGGCGGCCCGGACGCAATAGCTTCGAAACAGGTTATGGACTTTCACGTTTGCAAGCAATGGGCGTCGGTGAAGCGCGCAAAAGATGAGGAAATACAACGGTTGATCGATGTAAATCAGTTCGAGACGCGGCGGTTTTCCTTTGATCATCAACGATTCTGCCGCCGGGGACGGCGGCCTCTACAGAACGTTACTGATATCCCGCCGGGTAA
>Ga0193719_10000231_pt1 | contig 20142 bp, 19 predicted proteins | sample U2a2metaG_FD_160103 | JGI IMG/M metagenome (GOLD analysis project Ga0193719, IMG submission 160103) | Soil microbial communities from a riparian zone of the East river system, Colorado, United States - U2a2 | ecosystem: Environmental > Terrestrial > Soil > Riparian zone | place: USA: East... | reverse complement strand
CTGATAGCTGAGCACCTGATTGCCAACGAGAATGCGCTGGCCGGGGTAAATTCGGCAGAACCCGCCGCGAACCAGCGGTCGCCCGCGCACGGACACATTCTGCCCGCTGTAATTTTTGAGCAAAATGAGATCGTGATAACGAAATGCCATCAACCGATCGTTGCCGTCGAGGTTCTTAAGTATTACATCCGCCTTCCCATTCGTGGCGAAAGAGAGCGATTCGAGTGGGGAGGCGCCGCGCTGATAGATCGACGGATCGGAATCCTCCGAGGCATTCAGTTGGTAAACGATGTCGATGGCTTGCGCGGCCATGCCGAGCTGTGACATGAACGAATAGAACGCGACGACCTGCTCCTGCTTCAATCCCGCTTGCGAGATGAGGTCGTAGAGCTGGACTCCCAGCATGATCTTGCGCTCTGTGCTTAGTTGGGCGCCTAGTTTCTGCGCCATGGCGGCAAGGTCCTGCTGCTCGTAGAGCGCTTGGCGGAATAACTGTCGCAGCTCCGAGTAAACCGCCTCGGGATAATCGTAACGCAAAAAACCGAGACTCGAGTCGATCTCTTCCTCTAATAGAACGCCATCCGCCTTTGAAAAGCTGGCGAGCACCTGGATCAACAGCGGCAACAGATTCGGACCCTCCGAGACGCTGCGGGGCTTACGCAAGGCGCGGCGCACCCAACGGCGGCCGGTCCGTCGCACGCGATAGGCAAGCGGCGTCACGCGCTGTACTGCGCGGTCGATTTTATCTGCAACCGATGAAACCATTTCTGTCATACCGGCATTTTGAACTGGAATTTTACCCGAAATCGACGAGCGACGCAATGCGCAGCCACGATACATAGGCAAGGAGTCGCGCAGCGGTCCTCCCAACCCAGTCGGCTCAACCTTTCAACTCGCGCAATCTCGATCTTCTCACTATTCATTTATCACCATTCATCCTCTGCTGGACGCGGCCCTACTCTTTGCATTGAAAAAGCCTTCATGGTAACCTGCATTTGCTCGTAGAGCGTCTTATTTCCATGCCTCAAGCTGATCGCAACTCTCAAAAGGAGAATAAATCCCGCGGGAACGAGCCTAATTTTAACTGGCGCGGCGTCATTCTCATCGTCATCGCCTTTAGCTTCATTGCGCTGGCCATGCTCTTTTACCGGGGAGGGATGCAGCCGGTCGAAGACGTCCCTTACAATCGTTTCCTCGAGCTGCTCGATAACAAGCAGATCGCCACCGATAAGAATTATCCACTTCAGCTGGTCGTTGAGGATGGCCGACCCACGCAAACCTTGCGCGGCGCTTATATCCGCCAAGGCGTGGGTTCCGCGCCTGCGCAGCAGGTTCCGTTTCGAACCACGGTCTATTTGAGTTTCACGAGCAACCTGCAGGAAAAACTAGCTGCCGCCGGCATTCAACCGGCCATTAAAACTGAATCAAACGTGCTTGCGCAGACCGTGGTCGGTTTTCTCCCGATCGCCCTTTTTCTACTCGTGCTTTACTTTCTTTTCCGTCAGCAAATTCGCATGGCGGGGAAAGGCGCGCTCAATTTCGGGAAATCGAAAGCGCGAATGCTCGCGCGCGACAAAAATAAAATCACATTTCGCGATGTCGCTGGCGTAGAAGAAGCGAAGGATGAAGTGCAAGAGCTCGTCGAGTTTTTGCGCGACCCGAAAAAATTTCAAAAGCTCGGGGGGCGCATCCCGAAGGGCGTTCTCCTAGTTGGGCCACCCGGCACCGGCAAAACACTGCTTGCGCGCGCTATCGCGGGTGAAGCGGACGTTCCGTTCTTCTCGATCAGCGGCTCGGATTTTGTTGAGATGTTTGTCGGCGTCGGCGCCTCGCGTGTGCGCGACATGTTCGAGCAGGGCAAAAAATCCGCGCCTTGCATCATTTTCATCGACGAAATCGATGCCGTTGGGCGTCATCGCGGTCACGGTGTTGGCGGCGGTCACGATGAGCGCGAGCAAACGCTGAATGCGTTGCTCGTCGAGATGGACGGCTTCGATACGCAGGAAGGCGTGATCATCATTGCGGCCACCAACCGCCCTGACGTTCTCGATCCGGCGCTGCTCCGACCGGGGCGTTTCGATCGACAAATCACGGTTAACCTGCCCGACGTGAAAGGGCGCGAGGAGATTCTGCGGGTTCACGCTAAGAAGGTAAAACTGGCGGAAGGCGTCGATCTTGCCGTAGTCGCGCGTGGCACACCGGGTTATTCTGGCGCCGAGCTGGCCAACGTGATCAACGAAGCGGCGCTGCTCGCCGCGCGGCGCGGGCTAAAAGGCATCACGCTCGCCGAGCTGGAAGAAGCGCGCGACAAAGTCCGCTGGGGCAAGGAGCGCCGCAGTCTCGCGCTCAGCGAGAAAGAAAAACAAAACACCGCTTATCACGAAGCGGGGCACGCGCTGTTGCTGGAACTTTTGCCGCACACCGAGCCGCTGCACAAAGTCACCATCATTCCACGTGGCCCGTCGCTTGGATCGACAATGTGGTTGCCAGAAGAAGACAAATATACCAACCGCAAAAATGAATTGCTCGCTGGTCTTGCCGTCAGCATGGGCGGTCGCGTTGCCGAAGAAATAATATTTGGCGACATCACCAATGGTGCGCGGGGCGACATCAAAATGGCAACGGCAATCGCACGCCGCATGGTCTGTGAATGGGGCATGAGCGAAAAAATGGGCATGGTCGAGTACGGCGACCACGAAGATTACGTTTTCCTCGGCCGCGATATTTCGCGCGCTCGCGATTACAGCGAAGCGACGGCGGAGCAAATAGACCAGGAAGTGAAAAAACTACTCGATGACGCGTATCAATTGGCGAAGAAAACACTCATTGCGCATCGCGATACGCTAGAAGTAATCGCAAAAGCGTTGCTCGAATTCGAAACGCTCGACGGCTCTCAAATCAAAGAGATCGTCGAGCACGGTCGCTTGATAAATCCGCCCCGCGGCACGGCACCCCCGGACGGTCAAAAAATGCCGCCGGAAAAACCGCCCAAGCAAGTTGTTGCCGCGCCCGACGTCACGCCGCCGCTTCCCGGCGCGCTCGGCGGCGCGCCCGCGTAAATTTTTACGGATCTCGTCGGAGGTTCGCCGGATTAGATCGAATTATTCGACCTAATTCTCGTTAGACGCAAAGACCGATGAAGGCTGCGACAACCGCCACGGTAACTTCCACGCTTCTCGCAGTCGCTATCGTCGCGATCGCGATCATGGCGTTCTACATTCATGTCGGCTGCAGCGGCGACGGTAGAGAGTCTGGCTCCGACAAGCATGAGTGGTCCATCATGCAGGTCATCGAAGCTCGAAACGAGAATCGCTCTCTCTCTGATCTTGAGTTCATTGACCACGAAGACTATCACGTCGTCGGTATCCCCAATGTTCGGGGAAAAGCAACTTGGGTCATGCTGGATCCGCAGAGTCCGCCGTATTACAAACAGTTCGGTTCCGATTATTCACTCTCAGAAGAGCAGCTTCAGCGCATTTTGCATACTCGCCACACCATCTCGACTGTAGAGGAGTGCCTGGGATCACACACGCAACGCGACCGATGAAGCCACGCGATGCGTCTAACCAAGCGATGCAGCCAACCGCTGGCCGCTCCGATGCGTAGTTTTCGGATGACTTCAACACTTGCATTACAGTTTACGCTCGCTCCCGCCAGCGGTGGCTGATCTTATTCTCGTTAAATGGAGAGCCGTGATCGGTGTCTTTTTAATGCTTGCATCCTTTATGATCAGCCTCTGGACTTGGCTGGCAGGCATTCGTCCGTATGTGATGCGGTCGGGCGAGACGCCCGTAACCGGCGCGAACTGGTTTGCGAGCGCTTGGGCGGACTGGCAGCAGTGTCGGGATCACGCGAGGAAGCAGAGTGATCCCAAAGGACTGCAACTCTCTCGCTCTTTTCTGCTCGGCCAGCTGGGTTTCGTCACTGGATTCGTTCTGCTTCTTTGCGGCGTCTGATGAGCAATCCACGCCAACCATCTAACCAAGCGCTGCAGCCGATGGCTCTACTGCGCCATGCATTCGATTTCGCTCTTAGGTAGGGGCGATTGACCTCGATCGCCTATCTGCGTCCTACTTCGGCGAACGCGTTCCAGCGTGCGTTTTCACCTCGCGCCGTTGGACGTCGACGAGGTGGCGCAACTGGCGCTCCATTGTTTTAAAGGCGTCGTGGATCACTTTGTTGAGGGGATCGTGCGTGCCGTTGTCCTTCTGTTGTTCGTCGGCGACGAGCTCGTGACCGCGCGAAACGGTCACGTCAATGCGAACACGATATTGATTTCCTTTGTGATGGGTGTGGTTCGGTTGCTCGATCGCCACATCGCAGCGGTTAATGTGATCGCAGAATTTTTCCAGCCGCGCGGCTTTTTCCAATACGAGATTGTCGATCTGGTCGGATTTTTCCAGACCCCGATAACTGATCTTAACAGGCAGTTGCATGATTAATTAGATACTAACGCTCTCTTCGTCGTTGAGCGAAGCGAAATGTTTCGGCGCAGCATCCGGCATCCAGAATCAAGCATCTTCAGATTTGCTGGAGCGAACGAAAGTGCGCCGGCAATTTTGATGGCTCTGTTTTGACCAGATCGGATTTGACATGCTCGACAATCCGGTCGCGGACCTTTCTCGGTAAAAGATCGACAATGGCAGCATGGATCGACGCCGGCGCGGCAAACGACCAGCCTTCGACGCCGTCGCTCTCCACGATCTTTGCAATTTGATCGGCGAGCTGTTTATGAATGCGGCGATCGGTTTCGGTTTCAAGCTGTGTCCGTTCGGCGATCGAATTTGCATGCCGTCCGCCCGCGCCATCGCTCACCGGAAATCGCCCGGCCAAGTCAGTGACCTTATCAACGAGCCTTCCATGCGCGTCGGTGACGTTGAATGCCTGGACCAGCTTCAGGCTCGGCCCGCGCGTGGGCGTCTCATCCACTCGATATGCTTTTAAACTGCCGCGATCCGTGACGATGATGAGAGAACTCGGTGTCATGGCGAATCAGGGACCAGGATTGGTCGCGCATGAAAAGCGCACATTTCTATATAACTAATTCGTGTCTGGCGACAAGATCGCGCTGAATTTTCATGTCGAGCGCACGTGCGCGCCTTATTTTCCGCGAGCGCGTTCTTCTTCGGCACTGAGCGCCGGAAACTCGACCTGACGTTTTTTCCAGGATTCCTCCCGAGCTTGAGCATGCGCGCCACTGACCAGTTGAAGCAAACATGCAGAGCGGCCGCCAAGATCGACATCGTCGCCCGATGCGAATTTCCTCGGCTCCGTCAAAAAACCCGCTGCGCCCGTCGTGTCGAGAATGAGTTGCCATTCGATATGTTCCTGACCCGGCAGGACAAATGGGATCGGTTCATAATGCGCGTTGATCAGCAACAAAAACGTGTCGTCGCGGATTGGCTCACCCTCGAAATTGAACACGTCCATCGTGTCGCCGCTTAAAAGCATGCCGAGACAACGAACGAACGGGTGGGCCCACTCTTCTTCGCTCATTTCGTTACCACCTGGGTTAAACCACATCACATCCCTGATTTCCGAACCACGAATTCGCCGGCCTTGGAAAAATTTCGGGCGGCGAAAGACCGGATGGTCCTTCCGGAGCTGAATCAGGTTTCGGGTGAATCCAAGTAATTGATTCTGTTTTTCATCGCGCTCCCAATTAAACCAGCTGATCTCATTGTCCTGGCAGTAAGCGTTATTGTTTCCGTTTTGCGTTCTGCCCCATTCGTCACCGCCGCAGAGCATCGGCACGCCTTGCGAAAGAAAAAGTGTCGCCAGAAAATTCCGGCGCTGACGTTCGCGCAGGGCGTTGATCTGCGGATCGTCGGTCGGACCTTCGACGCCGCAGTTCCAGGATTGATTATTATTGTCGCCGTCAGCGTTGTTGTCCCCGTTCAATTCGTTGTGCTTTTCATTATAACTAACCAGGTCGGTCAACGTGAAACCGTCGTGCGCAGTGACGAAATTGATGCTGGCATAGGGGCGGCGCCCGCTATGCTGATAAAGATCGGGGCTGCCCGTGAGCCGGTAAGCCATCTCGCCGACGCGTCCCTCGTCGCCTTTCCAAAAGCTCCGCATTGTGTCGCGATATTTGCCGTTCCATTCCGCCCAGAGCACAGGAAAATTTCCAACCTGATAACCGCCTTCGCCCACGTCCCAAGGTTCCGCGATTAGCTTGACCTGAGAGAGCACGGGGTCCTGGTGAATGATTTCGAAGAAGGCGTGCAGCTTGTTCACGCCTTCGTGATCTCGCGCCAGCGTCGATGCCAGATCGAATCGAAATCCGTCCACGTGCATTTCGAGAACCCAATAGCGCAGGCTGTCCATCACCAGTTGGAGCGTGCGGGGATGGAGCAGGTTGAATGTGTTGCCCGTGCCGGTGAAGTCCAGATACAAACGTGGATCATCCGGGCGCAACCGGTAATATGCGGCATTGTCGATCCCGCGGAAACAAAGCGTCGGCCCGAGATGATTTCCCTCCGCGGTATGATTGTAAACCACGTCCAGAATTACTTCGATGCCGGCCGCGTGGAGATTGCGCACCATCGATTTGAACTCGGTGACTTGTTCGCCCATCTGCCCGCCGCTCGAATATGCCGCGTGCGGCGCAAAAAATCCGATCGTGTTGTAACCCCAGTAATTCTTGAGGCCGCGATCGATCAAAACTTTATCGTCGATATGCGCGTGCACCGGCAATAGCTCGACTGCCGTTACGCCGAGTTTCGCAAAGTAATCGATCGCCGCCGCGCTGCCGAGACCTGCGTACGTGCCGCGCAATTCCTCAGGAATTTCCGGCCAAAGTTTGCTGAAGCCTTTCACGTGCAGCTCATAAATCAGAGATTTGTGCAATGGGATGCCCGGTTTCCTGTCCCCCTGCCAATCGAAGGCGTTATCGATCACGACCGACTTTGGAACGCCCCACGCGTCATCGCGGAAGTCTTGGGTCAAACCTTCGTCTTCGCCGCCGACGAAGTAGCCAAACATTTCGTCCGCCCAATTCACTTCCCCCGCGATTGCTTTCGCGTACGGATCGAGAAGGAGTTTGGAACTGTTGAATCGCAAACCGCGTTCCGGATCGTATGGGCCTGAAACGCGAAAACCGTACAATTGGCCTGGTCGCACGTCGGGCAGGAACGCATGCCACACCTGATCGGTATGTTCAGTTACTGGAATGCGAACATTTTCCTGGCGCGCGTCGATATTATCGAAGAGGCAAAGATCAACCGAAGTGGCCGCTTCCGAGAAAAGCGCAAAGTTCACGCCATTGCCCAGCCACGTCGCGCCAAGCGGATACGGAAAACCGAGCCAAGTCTTTACCGAAGTCATAAGCGCGCCGCGTTCCTATCGGATATGGAACACGTTGGCAATTACCAAGTTAGGGCCGGTTCACCCGAGCCGTCTCGTTTCTGAGCTCGGCCGCTTGCGTAACACAGCGATGCCTGGCTGCCGTTCGTGGTGGGGGATCCTGCCCGCATGGACGCGACGCCTACTGGAAGCCCACTCCACTAAACAGGCAAGATACGCATGCTACGTGCGCTGGGGTTTGTATATTTAGCCAATTAGGAACGGGAGATGCGCTTAACGTTCACCCCTATAGTTGGCGTAATATTTGGCGTTGCCATTGCGATTTATTTCTACGCTCATCACAATTGGAATCCGTTGCCTCCAAATACGACGATTGATCGCATCGTCGTCGAAAAATCGGCAAGGAAATTGTCGATCTTCCGTGGCGGCGAAAAACTTAAAACGTATCGAGTTGCGTTAGGCCGCAATCCGACCGGTGCGAAACAGCAAGAAGGCGACGAGAAAACCCCGGAAGGCGTCTACAAGATCGATAATCGCAATCCACATAGCAATTTTCATCTCGCGCTGCACATCTCTTATCCGTCAGCTGAAGACACTGCGCGTGCCGCGGCGCGTGGGCTCTCTGTTGGTTACGACATTATGATTCACGGGCTTCCGAATAGTCGCGGTTGGCTCGGCGCGTTTCATCGCCGAAAAGATTGGACGGCTGGTTGTATCGCGCTTACCGACGAAGAAATCGAAGAGCTTTGGCGGGTCACGCCCGACGAGAGTCCAATTGAAATCCTTCCATGAGTTGAACGCGCGCTTTCAGCTTGTCGATGTGCGCCCCGACCAGCAGAATATTGAAAGCGTGAAGAGTTTATCTCGTATTTGTTACTTAAACGTGATCGGTCTTTTCCGCCCGGCGTTTTTGTAAGAAACCACGATGCGATTGCCTAATCCATTGGTCCTGGCGGCGATCTACGGCCTTTCGGAGCTTTATCTCGCTCTGACTCGGCGCTCGCAGACGCAAGCTGTTTCCCGCGATCGCCGCTCTCTTATTCCTCTTTGGACAATCATCATCGTTAGCCTTTGGTTCGGGATTCAAATGGTCTGGCTCTTCCCAGGCGCAACTGTGCCGTATCTGCGCGGATTTTATCTCTTCGGCTTCTTGCTGTTTCTCGGCGGCCTGATTTTGCGTTGGTACTCGATCGGATATCTCGGTCGCTATTTTACGGTTGATGTGTCGATCTCGGCCGAACATAAGCTGATTGACTCCGGTCCCTATCGGCATATTCGGCATCCCACATACACGGGCGCACTTCTGGCCTTCCTCGGCTTGGGCTTCTGCTTTGGAAATTGGCTGTCGATCTTGTTTCTGACGGTACCGATTATCGCTGCGTTTCTCTGGCGCATCCGGATCGAGGAGCGCGCGCTCACTGACGCGCTCGGCGAAGGTTACCGCGCCTATGTGGAGCGGACGAAACGTTTAATTCCGTTCGTTTACTAGCGCAAAAGGTCTAATGCGCATTACAAATCACGCAGCGCGCTCTGCGCTTTTTCGACATCGGATGGACGCAGGATGATCAGGCCTTTTTCGGCTTTGGGGTCGGCTGCAAGATAAGCGTATTCAATATTCACTTCGGCCTTCGCGAGTCGTTCAGCAATTGTTGCGAGCACGCCTGGTTTGTTCTCGGTCTCGATCGTGAGCACATCAGACTCGAGCGCGAGCACGCCGGCCTCGCCCAAAAGCATGAGCGCTTTGGTCGGATCGCTCACCACCATGCGCACTACGGAATGATCGACCGTGTCGGAAGTAGCCAGCGCGTGAATATTAATTTCGGCCTGGGCAAGCGCCTCACACACGCGGGCGAGCGCGCCGGGACGATTCGCTAGAAAGACCGCGAGTTGGGTCGCCGATTCCATGGAGAGCGTGGGGTGTGGGTTCATGGCGCTTTTAACGTGACGCCGGGAATCGCTTCTGACAACTCATCAAAATCTGAACATGTGACTCGGTGCTCATTTTAAAGCAGGAAGGAACTGCAACAGCCACGCGAGTCCGTTCGCGAACGATTCACTCGAATGCAATTGTCGATCTAACCATGACCAGTGTCGCTGAATGTCATTCGTTGAAAGGGCCAACACCGCCGCGCACGATTGGTTTCATCACGGCCAGCGCCATTGTCATTGCCAATATCATCGGCACCGGCATCTTCACGAGTCTCGGCTTTCAATTGCCGGACATTCAATCCGGATTCGCGCTCCTGATGCTCTGGATTGTGGGCGGTATCACGGCGCTGTGCGGCGCGATTTGCTATGGCGAGCTCAGCGCCGCCCTGCCGCGCTCCGGTGGCGAATATCATTTTCTTTCCGAGATTTATCACCCAGCCGTCGGTTTCATGGCTGGTTTCGTTTCCGCCACGGTGGGCTTCGCCGCACCCATTGCGCTCGCTGCCATGGCATTCGGAAAATATTTCTGCGGCGTGTTCGACTTCGGTTCACCGGTTGTCCTTTCATTCGTGCTCGTTTGGGTCGTGGCGCTTTTCCATTTCGGTAACCTGCGCCTTGGTAGCGCCTTTCAAAATCTTTGGACAATCGTGAAGCTGTTTTTAATTAGCGTGCTCATCGGAGCTGGATTTCTCGTCGAACAAAAACAGGCGATCACTTTTTTGCCGCGGCCCGGCGACACGATGTCGATCTTCAGCGGCGCCTTCGCGGTCGCCCTCGTTTATGTCATGTATTCGTACTCGGGCTGGAATGCCTCGACCTACATCATCGGCGAAGTAAAGGAGCCGGAGCGGAATGTGCCGCGCTCGCTTTTTGCCGGCACTATCGTTGTGATTGCGGCTTACGTCCTTCTCAACGCCGTCTTCCTCATGACTACACCGATGTCGGAAATGCGCGGTCGAATCGAGGTTGGCTTGATTGCGGGCAAACACATTTTCGGCGCCGACGGCGGGCGAATTGTTGGTGCGCTCATTTGTCTCGGCCTCGTTTCGACGATCAGTTCGATGACGTGGATCGGACCGCGCGTCACGATGTCGATGGGCGAAGATCATTGGCTGCTGCGATTGCTCGGACAAAAAAACAGCCAAGGGGTTCCAACGAACGCTATGATTGTGCAATTGCTCATCGTTAGTTTGCTTTTGTTAACACGAAGTTTTGAAAGCGTGGTCCAGTATACTCAGTTCAGTCTATTGATTTGTTCGCTTCTCGCCGTGCTCGGCGTAGTCGTGTTGCGGGTAAAGCGTCCTGAAATTGTGCGGCCTTATCGCGTGTGGCTCTATCCCCTGCCACCACTTGTTTTCGCGGCGATCACGTTTTGGATGATGATTTATCTTTTGTGCTCGAAGACCATGGAATCATTGGCCGGGCTCGGGACGGCAGTCGTCGGCTTTGCTCTTTACTTTTGCGCGGGAAAACCTCTCCGCCGCTCCGCATGAATAACACCTCCGCCATAAGGACGATTGCGAACATCGTATTGTCGATCTTTGCAATCGCGCTCCCCCTTTACGCGCAGCAAAATCCGGAAGTCACCGCCCGCGCGGGCGCAGGGCCTAACGACATTGCGCGGTTCCTCGCTGGAATGCCAGTGCCGCCCGATTCGCCGCTTGCGCCGCTCACACGCGATCCGGCATGGCAGGAGCACTCCGCATTTTTTGAAAAAGAGTTTACGAAACTCAATCTGCGCCAACTCCAAAAACTACACGCGTGGGAGGACACCTATCTTCCGGAAGCGACACAGCCGATTCCGGCCGCCTTCTACATGTTCAGCGGCCCCGATTTTCTGTATCTCGATCAATTTTTCCCCAACGCATCCGTGTATGTCCTTTGCGGGAAGGAATCAATGGGGCCACCACCGGATCCGGTGCGCATCGCCAATCTTCGCGGCGCGCTGCAAAATCTCGAAAACGCGATGAACTCCGCGCTCAGTTATAGCTTTTTCATCACGAAAGACATGAAAGTCGACTTGGAATCGCAAGAGCTCAAAGGCACGCTGCCGATCCTTTATGTTTTCATCGCGCGCGCCGATAAATCGATAACCAATGTGACGTTCGGTTCGCTCAATCGGAACGGCACCTTTCAAGAGTATGCGCCGGGAAAAACGGGCGGCGGCAGTCCCGGTGTACGCATCAACTATACCGACAACCAATCGGGCAATTCACAGACGCTGTATTATTTCACCACCGATATTTCCGACGGCGGCATCCAATCGAACCCCGGTTTCCTGAAATTCTGTCAGCATTTTGGCGTCGGCTCGAGCCTGCTCAAATCGTCTTCCTATCTCCTGTTCGAAAGCGGCTTCGCCACGATTCGCAATTTTATTCTCGATCACAGCAGGCTAATTGTGCAGGACGACGCCGGAATTCCGCTCGATTATTTTAACCGCGACAAAGGGAACATCCGGCTCTTCGGCAATTACATTGGTCCGATCGAGATCTTCAAACAACATTACCAGCCGAAACTGCAAGAGCTCTATGCGCAGAGCAATCCCCCTCCACTGGAATTCAATTTTGGCTATCGCTGGAACTACAAGGAAAGCAATTTGATGGTGGTCCAACGCAATGAGCGTTGAAGCGTCAAAGGCATTGGTAAGGGCGGTTCACCGAACGGCCAGGGGTAGGTTCTATCTCATCGTCAAAACCTTCGAAACCACGAATAGGGAAAGACGTCCCCAGGGCAATCGGTCGCCCAGCGCGGCGGATTCATCTCGCGATGTGGCCGCACAACGATCTCGTGTCCGGCGGTTTTGCCGCAGCGCTGCCGTAAATAACGAATTAGTTCTTCACACGATTCGAGCTGTGCCCGCGTCGGTTGGTCGCGATTGAAATCGCCCACCAGACAGATGCCGAGCGAGATATTGTTCAGGTAGTCGCTGTGGACATGGCCGCCGTTGATCTGGCGGCGCCAGCGGTCTCCCACTTCAATCTGGCCGTTGCCGGTCGAAGTCCCATTGCCAATCACGAAATGATACGCGAGCCCATTCTGCATCCGCCGGACATGTCGATGGTAATAATCGAATACCCGCGCGTTGCCCTGCCGCGTGCCGCTATTATGGACGACAATAAATTGCCAACGACGCCGCTGCACGGGGGCGCGGCGGATTTGTTCGATGACCGAACGCGTAAGATAGCGATAATTTTCGCTCGACCGCGACCGGGACCATGGCCAAAAACCAAATCTGCGCGGTGGCGGCGTCGGAGGAGGCTCAAGACCCTGGTCTTCCTCAAAGCCGGATTTCTCGATTACGACTTGCGCTCGATCGTCCGCGGGAACGGCGCGCGGACCTTTTGTTTGCGGTGATGGCGTCGGCGTTGGTACAGCAATCGCATGCGCAGGCGGCGGGGTCGGGTTTTCAGATGGAACGCGAGACTCTTCTGGAACTGGCCTGGGACTCTTTTCAGGCTTTGGCGTTTCGCTTGTTCCCGAGGGCGCTTTCGCTTTGTCCTTCGCAGTTTTTTTTGGAGTTGGAGATGCTTTCTTCTTCTTCTTCTGGGTTGATTTTTTCTTTCCGGCTTGTGCCTTTGGCGTCGCGCTCGGTGATTTCTTCGGGCTTGCTGACGCAACAGTTGGTTCAGGCGTTTCGCTCGGTTTTGACTTTGGGACTGTTTCTTCTTCGCCGGATTTTTTCGCCGCTTTCGCTTTCGCAATCGGGCTGGGCGATTCCTCCGGCGCCGGCGACGTGCCAGTTTCCTTTTTCGACTTGTTTGACGCCGATTTTGCCTTGGCGATCGGGCTCGGTGACTTCTCCGCCGCTGGCGAGGAGGTGTGCGCCTTGTGGTGTTTTTTTACTGATTGCTCGCCCTTGCGCGTTTCCTCATCGCTAACTTGCGCGCGGAGGACACTTCCGGCGATGGCGCCGAGCGCGAACGCAGTTGCAAGCCAGAGGCGAAAGCGCACCACTGCAGCGGAGCGTAGCAGAGCGGGCCGAGCGATCAAGCTGGGTGCGCGGCAGGTGTAGTTCCGCGCTGCGTTGTTTCGCGTGCGCGTTCGCGGCGGAGGATCGCGTTTAATTTCCCCCCGACAAGCAGCAGCAAACAGGTCAAATACATCCAGGTGAGTAGCACGATAATTGATGCCAACGCGAGATAAGTCGGGTTGTAACGATCATATCTTGCCACGTAAAACTGAAAGAGCTTGGTCGCGATAATCCAGCCGACGGAGAAAAAGATCGCACCCGGCAATGCCTGGCGAAGCGTGAGATAATTCTCCGGCGTCAGGAGATAAAGCAGAAGCGCAAGAATGATCAGTGCCACCGCTGTGAACGGCAAATTTAACGCAGCAACCCATTCCTGCAGTGGGATCTTGAGTTGGAAATTAACTTCCGCAATTCCGGCGAGCGTTTCGCCAAAAACCATCGCGTTAAAGCAAAAAAGAATGATGATGCCGAACCAAAAGAGCAGCAGGAACGAAATGATATACTTTGACCACCAGTGGGGATCTTCTCGGACGCCATGCGTTTGCGTCAGTGATCGAGAAATGGTGGCGATGAAAACGGTACCGAAATAGATCCCAACGATAATCCCAGCATTGGCTAGCAGGCCGCTGGACCCTGTGACCACCACACTGGCAACCGCCGTATCGAGAATGTCCTGCACTTTTGGATCCGGCGGCATGAAGCTTTGCATGAGAAGGAACATTTGGTGGAGCTTCGCCGGATCGGTGCCGAACAGACCGAGCAGATGCCATAGGAAAAGGAGACCGGGCGCGAGAGCGAAAAGGAGCAGATAGGCCATCTGCGCAGCCAGACCGGCGGTGGTATCGGTCGCTGTTTCCCAAACCAAACGGCGCAAGACTCGCCAGACAAATCCGAGATATTTCATCTCCGTCCGGGAGTTTACTTTGCCGGACATAAATATCCATTAAACTTCCGTCCGCTGCGTCCATTTCATTTTGCCTGCTTCGCCTAACGAATCGTGAAAAAGATACTGATCCTCACCGCCAGTTTTGGAGAGGGTCACAATAGCGCCGCGCGAGGAGTTCGGGATGGGTTGGCCCGTGTCGCGCCAACAGCCGATGTCGAATTGCGTGATCTGTTTGTAGAGACCTACGGATCAGTGAATGAGTTTGTGCGAAGGGCGTATCTCGCGGTGATCAACCGTTGGCCGCGCTCTTGGGGATACGCTTATCGCTGGCTCGATCGCAAAGAAGATTTCGATAAGAGTTTCCGGCGATTCTCTCGGCTCAAGAATCATTTCGCTATCCTGCTCGATCGTTTTCAACCGGACGTGGTCGTTTCAACTTTTCCGCCCTTTCCCTATTTATTCCAGCAAATTTCAGGGCCGAGCAGACGCTGCAAAAACGTGGTCGTCGTCACCGACTCGATCACGGTGAATGCCATCTGGTATCGTTGCGTTGCCGATTACTTCTTCGTTCCAAACGAGCAGAGCGCCGCGGTGCTTCGCGCCGGTGGAATCTCGCCACAAATCATCAAAACGTTCGGATTCCCTGTGAGTCCGAAATTTGCTGACCTGATGCGAGATCGCGCATCGCCTCCGAATGGCGATCGGCGAGTCCTTTATGTGGTGAACCCGCCCACCATGAAGGCGCCCGAACTCGTGCGACGACTTGTCGATCTCGATATTCATCTGACCGTCACCATCGGCCATGCCGACAAACTTCGCCCGGCAATCGAAGAGGCAGCAGGTCGTCGCAAGATCGAGATCATCGGTTGGACCGAAGAGCTTCCGCGCATGCTTGGGGCCAGCCATTTGCTTATCGGAAAAGCCGGGGGTGCGACGGTGCAGGAAACGATCGCTGCCGGTTGCCCGATGATCATTAATCATGTCGTGTCCGGTCAGGAGGAAGGCAATGCTCGGCTGATCCTCGAAACGAATTCGGGCGCGGTGGCGCTTTCGCCTGCTGAGGTCATCGTGCAAGTCCGGCGCGCGTTTGCCGACGGCGCAAAACAATGGCGCGAATGGGCAACGAATATCAGGCGTTTGAGCAAACCGCGGGCAGCGCTCGACATCGCGGAGTTTTTATCGTCGATCTAACGGGAGAACATTTCTTCGCCGCCGACAAACGTTCGCAACACTTCCAACTCCGGAGAGAGAACAATCAAGTCCGCGTCTGTTCCAATTGCCAATCGGCCTTTCGTTTCGAGACCAATCGCGCGGGCGGGATTTTCCGTCGCCATTGCGAGTGCTTCGTGCAGCGGTACCTCGACATCGTTTACCATCGTCCGGACGAGATCGATCATGCGCGCTGCGCTGCCCGCCAGCGCCGAGCGATCAGCCAGCAGACAAACGCCCCCTTCGACGATGCAATCATTACCGAAAAGCGAAAACCGGGATCCATCCGGCAAGCCCGCGCCAGCAGTTGCATCGGTCACAAGGCAAATTCCAGCACCGCGTTTTGCGCGGTACAACATTTTCATCAGCGTTGTCGAAACATGATGACCGTCCGCAATCAATTCGCAGAGGACGGTTGGTTCACCCAATGCGAACTCAAGCAGGCCTGCGACACGATGAATGCCACGCCGGCGCGCCGATGACATGCAATTAAATGTATGGGTCACACTACACATTCCTTGCCCCAAAGCAGCCTGTGCTTCGTCGTCCCACGCATTGCTGTGGCCGCCGCTCACGCTAATCTCGCGCGCGTGAAACCTTTCGATCGCTTCCAGCGCCCCCGGCAATTCCGGAGCGATCGTGACACGTTTGATCACGTCAGCATGTCCCAGCAATCGCTGCACCGCGACCAGTGATGGATTCTGAATAAACTCGGCGCGCTGCGCGCCACGCTTTATCTTAGAAATAAACGGGCCTTCGACGTGAACGCCGACGACTTGTTTGATCGAAGATCGGCAATTACGAACCGCCTTTATTACATCGACAATTGCGTCGAGCGGTGCCGTCGCGGTCGTCAGCAAGAGGGAAGTCGTTCCGCCGCTCGCATGGAAATCGCAGATGACTCGAAACGCCTCCGCTGAGGCTTCCATCGTGTCGCGCCCGACCGCGCCGTGAACATGAAGATCGACAAAACCAGGCGCGAGGTAATTTCCGCCAAGATTGACAACATCATTTGCGGGAGCGTTCGTTTGTTGCCGGATCTCCGCAATTTTCCCTTGTTGCGTAACGATTTCCAGGCCTTCACGAATTCCATCCGAGAAAATCAAGCGAGCATTTCGAAAAATCATTGATCGTAGGGCGAGCCTCCGTCGAGCCGACGAAATCCGCCAGAAAATTCGAGGCTAAGTAAACTGTTGCTTGCCGGAACTGATTGCGTTTACGACCGGCAAAGTCCATTTTCTGGGTTGTCATGGAGTTCGAATACGATGTCGTGATCATTGGCGGCGCGTTTTCCGGCGCCGCGACCGCGCTCATGCTCAAGCGGAAACGGCCCGAAGCGCGCGTCCTCGTCATCGAAAAAGCGGCCGAGTTCGATCGCAAAGTCGGGGAATCGACTACCGAAGTGAGCAGTTGTTATATGACCCGAATTTTGGGTCTGACCCATTATCTCGGTCATCATCAGCTCGCAAAACAGGGTTTGCGCCTGTGGTTTTCGAATCGCCCGGACCAGTCGTTCGATGATTGCGTCGAAGTTGGCTCACGTTATCAAAGCCGTTTGCCCGGCTTTCAAGTTGATCGCGCAAAACTTGATTCGCACATGCTCGAGCTCGCGGTGGAAACAGGCTGCGACCTCTGGCGCCCAGCCAAGGTAACGAAGTGCGAATTGAACGGGGTGAACGGCCAAACCGTGAATGCCATCGTCGATCTTAGTGAACGCAGCATCGCTTGCCGTTGGATCGTGGACGCAACAGGACGCGCGACCATGCTCGCTCGGAAGCTCGGACAGCTTCGCCCAAACAACGAGCATCCGATCAATGCGGTCTGGGCCCGATTTAGTGATGTCAAGCAGTGGGACAGCTACGAATGGCGAGAACGCTTTCCCGAATACGCCAACCGTGTTCACACCAGCCGTGAATGGGCCACCAATCACTTGTTCGGACGGGGTTGGTGGGTCTGGATCATTCCCCTGCAGGGAGGCGACGTCAGTGCAGGCATTGTTTATGACAATCGCATTTTCAAGCTTCCGGAAGGACCAAGCCTGGGCCAACGGCTGCATGCGCACATTCTCAGCAATCCTGTAGGTCGCGAAATCTTCGGCCGGGCGCGCGTGATCGAGGGGGACGTGCATGCCTTGTCGATGTTGCCATATCACAGTGAAAAAGTTTGCGATGACGGCTGGGCGGCGGTAGGTGACGCGGCCGGCTTTATCGATCCCCTTTACAGTCCGGGTCTCGATTTTTGCTCTTACACATCTTACTACGTAGCGGACTTGCTGGCGCGCAGTTTAGCGGGCGAAGAGGTCGCGGATCAGATTCGTTATTATAACCAGCAGTTTCCGATCACCTATCGCCTCTGGTTCGAGAGTTTATATAAAGACAAATACTACTACATGGGCGATGCCGATCTGATGTCGGCTGCGCTCTTGCTCGATGTCAGCGCCTATTATCTCGGGTTGGTCAGGGCCAGTTACCGCGATCCCGAGCATGAATTCCTTAACCTGCCATTTGGCGGTCTCGGCGGCCGATTCGCTGCCGGCATGATGAAGTTTTACAATCGCCGTCTGGTGGCGCTTGCGAAGCGGCGATGGGCGACCGGGTACTATGGCAGACGAAACTCTGGATGGCGCGAACTTTACGATGGATTTGTTCCGGATGCCCGCATTCGGAAGCAAATCTGGCGAGGCTTGCGGCGTTGGTGGAAGTGTGAGCTCATCAATTTAGCATTAATGTTCGGTCCGCGAGCGGCTGTTCCTGCAAGTCAGGGTTCGAAGACGGCGCGAACTGAGGCCGTCCAAGCGTAAAATAAATCGGCTGTATTAACACGCGGTTTGGACCGGACGGTAGAGTCACGTTTGAGATTGCGGGCGTTATGGATTGACCCAATTGAAATACCAACGCAAAAAAGCGTCGCCAAAAAACATCCAGGTTAGCGCGCCAAACGCCAGATAAGGTCCAAACGGCAGCTTCGCCGACCAAACACCCTTCCCCACGACGAGCGTGATCAATCCAACAATTGAACCAAGCAGCGACCCAGCAAAAAGACTAAACAACACAGCACGCCATCCTAAAAATCCGCCAATCGCGGCGAGAAATTTCAGATCGCCGCGACCCATTGCCTCGCGCGGAATTTGGAGCTCACGCACGATCCCCGAAATTTCGGTAACTTTATCGAGTGCGAATTTATTACCTTCAACCGCGACGCGGTTATGATGAAATTCCAATGTCGCACTTCCGTAAGTGTGATTGTCGATCTTCGCCTCATCGCAATAGAGCAACAATCGATCTTTCTCGCGGGCGAAATGATCACTCCACACGCTTTGTTCGCTGCCGACCATAAAATCGGCATCGTCGCCCTGTTTTTTCCAAAAAAAAGGCGTGGGTGCGTCGAAACGAATTCTTTTTTTCCCAAAGGCGATCTTGCCCGCTTCCAGGACAATCAAAAGAATCAGATACCCCAAGACACCCGCGAGCACTGAGCGAATACCCGCAGCGATCCGTGAATCCGTATCCATCAACCCCGGTACTGCGATGCTGGCAACGAATCCCACGATGATTCCACCGATCGTCACGCGGTCTGGAATGATGAAATGTTCGAAATCGATAAATGTCCCGACGATCAGGAACGAAATAAAAATCCAGTAGGCGATCGCCATCGGCCACGAAAAACTTTGCCAGATCGCGAGGAAAAGAAGAGCGGTGAGCAATTCCACGGCAAAATAGCGAAAGGCGATCTTGCTTCCGCAGTTCGCGCAGCGGCCCTGAAGCACGAGCCAGCTGATCAACGGCAGATTTAGATGCCACGGAATCGGTTTCTTGCACGCCGGACAAAAAGAGCGGCGCGGCTCGTTTACCGAAAGATCGCGAGGCAAGCGATAGATGCAGACGTTCAGAAACGAGCCGACCGCGGCGCCGAGAATGAACGCAAATGCGCTGAAGAGAAATTGGTAAACCGGATTGTCCACGCGATCAGCCGGCGATCGATCTCGATCTACGGCGCTCCATTATCCAGGCAATCCAGATGCAGCTTTCATAAAGGAGACACATCGGGAGTCCCATCGCGATCAACGTCAGGATATCCGGCGTCGGCGTAATGATTGTAGCTAGGATAAAAATGAGCACGATCGCGTACGGTCGGGTGCGCGCCATGAATCTGTAAGTGACCAAGCCGAAGCGCACGAGAGCCAAAACCACCACCGGCAATTCGAAAGCGAGACCGAAACCGATCGTGAATCGCGTCACAAAAGAATAATACTGCTGCACCGTCCAGGTGGGCGTCCAGCCAAGCGACTGGGTGTCGCGGAAGAAAAAGAGAATCGTCTTTGGCAGCAACCAGAAATAGCTGACCAGCACGCCAAGCAGAAATAGCGCGAAGCTGACAAAAATGGCGGGAAGCAAAAAGCGCTTCTCCACCGCTGTGAGCGCGGGCAAAACGAATTCCGCCAAAAAATAGAGAAGGAGCGGAAAGGAAAGAACGATGCCGGCATAAAACGCGAGATGAAATGAAATCACCAGGGAATCTGTGATTCCAAGAGCGCGCAGCGCGCCAACCTGCGGATCGACAGCGTGGAGTGGCGCCTGCATCACGCGCACGAGGGTCGAGCGAAAGGCGAAGCAAATGATCATCGCAGCCACGAGCGTGATCGCCATCTTTACGATGGTCCAGCGCAAGTCTTCCAGGTGCTCCAGAAACGGCTTGGAAGTTTCGCTCTCTAGCGGTTCGCGGAATTTGAAAATGTCTCGCAGCGGCATTTGAGATCGACAATCGTTCAGCGCCGCTCGGGCGAAAGAAAACCGCCCGCCACGAGCCGCGCCCACATGCTCAAAGTGTTAGCATCCCGAAT